>Ga0182030_10008742_pt1 | contig 20878 bp, 22 predicted proteins | sample 812S3MmetaG_FD_121299 | JGI IMG/M metagenome (GOLD analysis project Ga0182030, IMG submission 121299) | Permafrost microbial communities from Stordalen Mire, Sweden - 812S3M metaG (Illumina Assembly) | ecosystem: Environmental > Terrestrial > Soil > Wetlands > Permafrost | place: Sweden...
ATATATAAATTAAAAAATCCGATTTTTGAGTCTTAATTACTTTTTTTATATAATATAGATTATTACTAAACTTAAAATATAAACTAACTATTATATAAAGATTATACAATTTTAATTTTAAAATTTTTTATTAAGAAATTACAAAGTTATAATATATCAAAATCGGCATTTTTTGGTGTAAAAGGCGGCCGACTTCAGGGGGTGCCCGACTACTATGGGGGGGAACTTACATCAAAACGCGGTACCTCCCCTGGTGGTCCAAATATACATATGTGCTTTCTGCGGCGTTGGCGGCGGGTGTTGCGGCGAGTGCTATTGTACAGTTTGCTGCGTTGGAATATAAACCTATTAGCGTAAGTTTTCTCCTGACCTGTTTTTGGGAGAGTTGGACTGGATTGGGATGGGTTGAAGTGGAGTGGGTGGGGCGAGGTGCAGTTGGGGTTGAGCTATGTGCTAATGCAGAGAATAGATTCACTGGTGGGGAAACACAAAACCGTATTCAACGTGTGATTGGAAGGATTGTCGCTACATTGATACGGATCATAAGCATGGGGAGAAGTTTGGTCCGAAGGTTTGGGATTGAGGAGGAAGAGGAGGGGAGGTGGTTTGGTTCTGGTCTGTCATGGGCTGAGGTTATAGGCTATTCTGCTCTGCGAGTGGGATTGGTTGATTCCATTGTTGTCAATGTTCTCTCACTTTACATTCCATTTATTGGGCAAGAGAAACAAGAGTGCTTGGTTTGGATTTCTATGATTGAACTTGCAGGTGACGTACTCGATCAATTCTGAGGATATACACTAGTTATGAAAGTGTGAGCGAAGCATATTTGTCATTACTTACTTAGACATTGAGGAGTCCACAATTCTGAAATTTCGCTTCAAGGAGAAGATAATCAGGTCAATATGTTGTACTAGATATTTGATGCGTGGAATATCAGGGGCCCAGATGCCTGGAAAATCAGCTTATAGCGTACATTGAATGACTCTCTTGTATGAAGAATAGCTGAGGATGCAGGTGCACGTATAGGGCTCGCGGTCATGGTCACGCTCGAAACCTCTCTGAAACGTGCAAAACTTTTCTGTGGGACATCTACTCATTCAAGCTTCTTCGTAATAGTTTAGGTTCCTACGACTTAGAAATATTACTGTCATGGAGACCGAATTATTCGCCAAGAAGAGCATTGAACTTCTCGTCTCCATCTACCGGGAAATCGTCGTAGTCGTTAGGATCTTCAGGATTAATATACCATAATCCTCTTCTATGCAGTCTCTCGAACTCAAACGCTTCCAGAAGCAGCAGCTTTTCGTCAGCGTCTGTTGTAAGTGTTTTGTACTCCACTTGAGGGAATTCCCACGGCTGAGCACTAGGATTTGTTTTGTTCCATTCTTTACGGACTCTCTCAACAAAAGCCTCCTTGGGAAATACGCGGGCCCTAAATGCTATCTCAGATATGAGCTCTCTGTAGATCCGGTATCCATGCAAACGAAAATCTCCGCTTGAATCAGGACTAGGAAGGTCATCAAATTTGAGGTTTTTGTAAAAATCTTCGTTCTCGTAACCCGCTGGTTGAGACTTGTGGGCGTATAACTCATCCACAATGGTGAGTTTTTTCAAGCCTGGAAAATTGCGCTGCAGTGGAATTAGCCACTTGATCCTTTGCCGACCCTGGCGGCGGCTGTAGAAATCTTTCAGGAAAGGAATGCTGTGGAATGCTAGATTCTCGATTCCAACCAAGCTGTCCCGCAACAGCTCTTCTTCTAGTAACCAAGCGAGTGAATGAGTGCGCATCCATGACCAAGGCCGTGATCGATTCTCTCGAACAGAATGCTTGTCAAGATATAGTGTGTCGCGTTTCTTATCGAAGTATGTAATGAGTGCCCTTCCGTCTGTCCCAATGAGTGGGACATAGGTCTTGCGAGTGACTGCCGCCGATTCACGGCACACATGTAGTATTGCCGGTATACTAGTAGGGTTGTTTGAAACGAACCCACATAATACCTGTGGATAGTCCCTTCTAGGTATCTTTGAGTGTGACGACTTCGGAAGGAGTAGGATCTCTTTCGCTTCCTCCCTCGACATTCCCCCCTTGAACGTATGCTCAGGCGTAAGCAACCTTTTAGCAGCAGTGTCTCTGTCCAACCTGTCTATATCATCCTCATCCAGGTCGAAGTAATCGTAGTCCGAGCCGGCCTCGTCGTCCAATTCGTCTGAATGAGGGGCAGGACCTGGAGGACCGCGTATAGCCCTGTCGGACCTTACTCGAACCCACCAGTCTGGGTCAGGATCAGTAGGCAGACGTATCTTTCGAAGATGAACGATCCGCGGACCTGGAAGAGCGAGCTTCCAGATGTAGATGCGCAATTCGACGGGGAGATCATTGAAGCGTGTGAATGATTGTAAATCAGTCGCGCGTGCGCGGGATGATTGCTGGATTTCCATCGTACCATATTCACCGGCGGGCGAGGCCCAAGGATCGTTGCTACAGGGCTCAGAAGGCCGTGGAGGAGTTGGGATGGTTGTAGAATATATTATGATATGACGATGGATGATGGATGTGTGACACTTTGTATGGAAGACCTTACCCGTCAGGCAGCAACGTTGAAACGGAACATCGTCAATACAGCACTCGAAGACCAACCTAGAAACCATCGAATTTTATTAGTATTAAAAAGGACGAACTCAAGGATGAAAGAAGAAGCTCATATTCTTTCACACTCGATCAGTCGATACAAGAATACAAGAGGGAGAGCATATCGTGAAGCAAGGCTAAGAGACAAGGCTGCAACATTATGCAGAAATATTCTCAAACTTCCATCATCACTTTCTTACTTTCTCAAACTCACTCTCTTAATTGTTTGTCGGTAATCAAAATTTATTTTAAGCCAGAGTTCTTAGCTCCGTTGTTGATCTTGCTTCTTTTCGTGCAAATATAGTCATGATGCTATTGAAATCGGCCCCAAGAAAGGCCACCCGTCTAGTTTTGGGGCCGATCAATGATATGAGGTCATATTGGATCAGATATTTCACTGCTTGATCTCAACAAGAATACCTAGGGCCCAGACCTAGATTGATGCCTTCTGGTATAGTTGCGCAGAGAGACGATACTTGCATACATTGTAGATAAACTTCATAATTGACAACGCTTTTTGTGATAAATTATTTTCAAGATTATACAGATCGTAAGGAAAGACTCTATCTATCTAGTTTACAGGTCGTATGCCTCGTTAAAGAATGTGGTGGTACAAAGCCCTGAAATTCAAAATCCTTCCATCCCGCCTGCTCCAACTTTTAATTATATCCCCCTAATTATATTATAACTTATATGATCCATCCTGTTTCCTTGCAATTTGAAAAGGAAGTCTACGGCTTTCCTTGCCCCTAGTTATAGGTGATATAGAGACCGATTGGGCATGGGTTGTAATCCTGGAAGTACTCGAGAGAAGTTCCGGACTGAGAGCTGATTTCGTAAGAGACAGCTTGGCCAGCTGGGCAAGGGAAGGTAGCGACAGTGGTCGCGGAACCAGGTGTAACAGCATACTCTCCAAGATCCTTCTTAACTGAGCCCTGGTTGGCATAAGTGGTAGATTGAGTAGCAACCTGGCTTAACTCCTTGAAGTCAACTTGGCCATTTCCGGAGAAGGTGTAGGAAGAAGTCTCGAGTTGATCTTGGGTTGGGAAGAGGAACTCGAGCTTGCAGGTGCCGGTATAAGAGGATGGGATATCAAAGTTGAAGATTGTGGACTCGTCGCTGTTGATCTTGCCGTTGTATTGGGTGCCGTACGCTTGGTTGGGAGACTTCTGAGAGACGGGAACGATCAAGTGGGGAAACTGGTATTCATTTCCGAGATATCCGGGGCATTGCTTTCCTGAGCTTGAGGGAGCTTGGGATTGTTGGGGTGCATGAGATTGAGGGGCTTGTGATTGCTGAGGAACTTGAGTCGGCTGAGGTGCCTGAGATTGCTGAGATGATTGACCATAGCAGCCGCTGGCGGTCAGCTCAACCTTCACACACTTGGCTTGGCCCTCGACTGGTTGGGTATAGATGTTATACTCGGTATCGGTGGCGGGGCAAGCATAGAAGGTGGGAGATCCGTTGGAATAGATTTGTCCATTGCTACCGATGGAGAACCCTCCGGTTGGGGTAGCACCCTCGTCACATTGGAATTGTTTGGTTGGAGGGGTAAGGATACAGCCACGCCCTTGGGAGTCGGTAATTTGGCCATTGCTGATAGAGTAACTTCCGGTAGGCAGGTTTCCTCCAACACGGTTTTGGCCATCAGGCAACTGTCCAATGCGGTTTTGGCCGTCAGGCAGCTGACCAACAGTTCCTGATTCGCCACCAGAAGCTGTGATGGTGAAGGAGCATTGATCCCTGCGGAGGAGAGCAGCGGATGCGCCAAGGCCGAAAGCGAGCGATGCAAATGCGTACTTCATTTTGGTTGAGGGGAGGTAAATGCAAGTCTTGAAGTTGGAAGATGTAATTGTTTTGTGAAGGAATTGAATATGAGGAGTAAGGAAGAGGAGGTAATCTATATATTATTTCGCTGCCAAGAACTACTTGAGTAAACCCGAATAATGACGCAGATATGTATATATCTATTATTCATAGTTCAGAGCCGCGGCCAGTGGACAGAAATACTCAAGAGCCTCATCATACGCTTTGGTATCATTGTCCCGGACCTTTTAGTCCAATTTCTCAACCGATTTCTCAATGGCCTGGCGTTTCGAGTGGAGGTAGGCTGTGAACATTCGATTGTTCCCCATAATTCACTTTGATGGGGTTTAGATAATTATTGAAATCGTTATGAAGCTGTCAGCGAAAATTTGAAGTAGTTAAGGCCCCCACAAAATAGAACTCACTAGCAACTTTAGTGCACGGGAACGAAAGCCAAGAATGTCCATGCTTAGACGGAAAGCAAGATAATTGGAAGCATTAGTGGAGATTGAGAGGAATAGAACACCCGGGAAGACTTTATGGTGGACTAATGATCCGTGGTCTCTGCTTCAACCATGACGAAAGTGCTCAGAGTATCCGATTTCCGTGACGGCGAAGTGTGCCGGTGAAGCGCTAAAGAGTTTTGGAGTCTTCTTGGCAGTATCTGCTTTAAGACTACTCTCATGTGGGGTATGTGCCCCTCCATTAGTTTGTTGAAGGGCAATGCGATTGGTGGGTATATTTCCTTGCCCTCAATGGAGAATGGTAATACGAGGTTTTCTAAGAAATTTTTTATACTAATCCTGAACTATGCTTACTTGACAAGTGCGGGATGACTTAGAGTGTGCACAATTCCTTAATACTTCCGACATCCGCTGTGAAACGGGTGGAAAATTACTCTGAACTATTTATCTGAAAAGATCGATAACCCATACGTCCTTCAATGAGGGGTAATAAAAGTGAATATACTAAGGAAACGATGGTGGAGACATATTTTGCCGAAGCAGCTCGATAGTCTACGTCAGTTCTCAAAAATGAAATGTCGTCAAGCTGTTTTTGTGACATCCAACAAGGTTTCTCGAGGGGTCTTAGTTCGAAAGTTACCCATAGTCTAGCGTACCACTAGAAGAAGAAAGTAAATGTCAACTTAGGCGCGAGGCTACCATCATCAAAAGTTTCGACAAGGCTGTAGCTCTTGACAGCAAGTAATTGATATATCCACCTCAGTCAGAGAATAGAACACCCCATTGAAAAGCTCCGTCAAAGATCCTAATAAAGTGATGACGTGAGTCCAATTAAACAATGAATAGGATTGATGATTCGATGTTGACAGTATTGGATCCGTGGTATCAAAGATCTGGATCTCGATGCTCGATTGTGACGCGCACATATTAACGTTAGTTCAAGACTTTGATCTCGCAACTTGCCTTCCGCTTCTTTCTGAACCAGAGCTTCTAAGACTCCCAATCGTAAAATTGAGAAACAACTTACATTTGGGGCATTACACAACTTACAGTTATGGGAGAGGAATGCTTGCGCATTGAATATACGATGTCCGAGGATAAAACGCCGAGCCTCGACTACACCAACAACACTGTACAGTTCGCCGGAATTAAGGACTTTCCCCAATTTAACGACCTTCCAGCTGAACTCAGAATCAAGATCTGGAAGCAAGCCTTGCCAGAGCCCAGAATGGTGTTCGTCATGCGAGAGCGACCGCCGCAATATGCGCCATCACTTGATCTGAAGGCCCTTATTGATGGCTTCGATGATATCGAAGACATTACTATAGAATCAATGCGCTTGGTATGCAGGGATTCCAATGACATTGTAATGAGCCGCTACTCATCAACGTCCTTGTTTCGCGAACCAAGATTCCACTACACGTGGCTTGATTACCGCCAAGATACCGTCATCTTAGAAACCAATGTGTTTACCAAGCCGGAGCATGATTTCTGTAGGTGCGTGTGTCGCGAGATACCAAAAGGCATCGTGTCCAATGGATTTGGCGCCAAAAAAGTCGAACATCTAGCTCTCCGCCAAGATTTTCTCGATGGATATGACGAAAGGCATGAGCTGATCTCTGAGGTTCTGTCAAAGTTCTCTGGATTGAAAAGTCTGACAGTGATTGCTCGTTACTTCACTGGTACTGACGTAAAATATAACGGAGAGTTCGAATCTACAGAAGATGATCTTACGTTTATCGACAAAAAGAGTTTCTACAGTATTTGTGGGATTGAGCCCAAGCCAGGGAAAGATATAGATCTGTTCTCACAGGAGAAGGAGTTAGCCGTGTCTATGAAGCTTCTAGAGCGGATCAGGTCTCATCGAGTGGCTTCTGGGGAGGCGGATTGGAAAATACCAGAAATACAGTGGAAAATATGCTGGCCAGCATGGATGGCAAAAGGATTGGGGAAGGGTATAATGCGATTGTCATTCGAGAAAATACCCGGGGTATCAGCACGCTGCTGGGTATTGCAAGATTATCCAGAGGTTCAGAATGAGGAAGAAGGCCAGAATTTCTCCAAGGAAGGCGATGTCGATACCTAGGAGACTGAGTAGTCAGAAGCTGAGGGGTAAGAACGCCGAATATAAGAAGCGATGGAAGTGAAACATAAGATTGGATAGTCCCATAAATTTAACATTTATGCGAAAGAAGTTTGAAGGATTCTTTATCCTGTTCTGAGAATAAAATGGAAGGGTCGTAGTTACCAGTGACTACTACACCCTGACTCATGATCTTGAACTTTTCGACCAAGTCGAGAAGCTCACTTTCGTGAGTCAGCATCCGACGTGGACGAGATTAGCACAAAAGATATACCAATATACGAAGGAATAGAAGGTGAATGTTGACTTCCTGGATGATTTTGACGGCCCCAAGAGAGGGGTATTTCAATTATCAATTCTCGAACAGTGCATGAGGCAGCCGTCTCGCAGAGGCGGACCAGTTCGGAAGATGCCCAATATTGAATGGAAATATCTGATTCCTGCCGTCTTTAGAGATAGCTATGGGCCAATCGATTGAAGTAGATGAATTACCAAAAGAGACAGGTCGCATCTCCCTTGAACCTTTCACCTTATACGCCGCCTTATTACGGTCTCTAAGTCTCTTCAAGGTGCTTATTACAGGATATCAGCCATTTTCTGGTTGCTTCTCCTTCGACTTCTTCGATTTCGACATTGAGAACGCGATGCTCTCTACGAACTGATTTCGTAGCTCTATCAGATCAATGGAAGATTCGAACTCCAATCGAGAATTTCACGGGTTTGGAAAACTGCCAATCGAAATCAGATTCATCAATATGAGAAATGACCTTGCCCAGTCCGCAGATTGCGAACGTTGTCTAAAAGTCTCTGAAAAAGACAGTACAGGATTGGGAGCGTGCGAATGGGGCAACAGAAATGGAGGATTCTGGTTTGGCCAAACGGATTCGCATGCCTTCCATGACGTACTGAGATGGATCTACGGAGACAGCAAACCTAGGTCGACCCTTCTTAAGCATGACAAAAGCGTGAATTCGAAATCCCTGGTGTGCTTTAAATTCAATTGTCTTAGTCCAGAGGTCAGGCTGGCCTGTCGAGAGTCATTCAGGGTACACACCAAGTACTACACCAGCATTTCTCGATCATTTGGCGCTATTTCTGAAATACCTTTCCACGTCAATAAAGATACTTTATACTTCCAAACTGCAGCCTTTCCCCCAAAATTTTTAGGATTTCTAGATAACATCCTCGAAAGATTAGAATCTCCCTTCGGTGGTATTCAGGACCGCGAAAATTTGGCGAAAGTGAAGCATTTGGCTATTAAACTGGATAACCTGTGCTATAATTACGGGAAATTTCGAGAAGAAAGTATTATCGACCTATTGACGACCTTCTCCAGCCTACAATATGAGAACTCGCCGAACGAGCTGTCGAAGATATATTTTATCGAACCGATCGAGACCCTGCTGATATACAATCGCTTGACCGATTAAGTGGATGGCATCTTTGGAAGCAATTTTATAGAAGTCCCAGAACAGCATATTCTTGCATCCATATGAGGAACTCGTGGATCGAGAAACGATATGGTGAGCAAAGACTTCGCTGTTAGTCAAGGCTTAACTTTCAAGGTACGGTCGGAGCACCATACATTTCGAGAAGCGAAATCAACGGCAGGATCCTGTCGTTTCATATGGAAAGTCAATGTATTCGACATATCGTCTTGTTCATGTGCAATAACACCTTGTTTCGCATTCATGAATTTTTCTTGACTAATGCTACCTATACATCAATATCAGCGCTCCTAATGATCAACCCATGAACTCCATTTCATATCCTTCAACACCCTTGCCCAACGAATTATTCATTCCCCAAAAACTATGGATTCGTACTCCTATGTTATTAAATTCTTCGTCAAGATTTGTGACACGCCGTGAGCTTATGAGCCATTTCCAACGGTGTTGACAAATTCAGGCTTGACATAGACTTCCAGGACAGTGGCGCGTATCTCATACTTCACCAGTCTCTCTCTGCCTCTATACTTCTATATTCTTGTATTTCTGACGATGGGCTCGAGCTTGACCTTCAGTCCCCACATTTTTTCACCCCCATTTTCATTTTCACGTTCTTCGTCCCTTGCCTTTACCGCCCACATGGTCTTCTCCAACAAAGGAACTGGTGAATCCCTCTTCCGGGTGCTTAAAATGAACTTTTGTACCCAACGTCCATAGAAACCTAAGTACTCTCCCGCATCTGGCTCTAGATCAGAGTTCTCGTCCTCGGATGCAAATTCAGGCTCATCAACTACTTCAGCCTGAACTTGGAGCTCGGGAACGGAAATTTGCACGAAAGGAGACTTTTTCGTAAATGCGCAGTCGGGATCAAGGTCTTCGCTTGCTGTCCAGAATCGAAATGGAGGTGAAGACTGTCCCTCGTCGTAACACTCCGCAAGAAAGGGCTCGGCATTGTCCGCGTGGTGAACCGCGAGTAACGGATCTGGTCTAGGATCGCCCCACATACCACCATAGTAGGTATAGGTTGAATCCAACACGCCTAAGTAACTTTCCCGTTTGTAGATAAAGGTATATGGCTGCTGGGTGGGGTCGGGCTTATACACGTGAGCCTTTAAATCGGACGACCAGCCGAAGTAGATGAGAGGGGTCTGTCGAATCGCCGTGATGTATTTCCCGTATTCTATAGGTTCGTTGCCGTCCACGATGAAGGGTGTTGGTTCACCATCCTAGAGACTGTCAGTGAGTTTCTAGGCTTTTGAGCAGCCTAGCAATTGGTTATGTGCCTACGTTTGTCACGAGATGTGACAAACTATGAAGTCAAAACCAATTGTTGCGGTACTTTAAAGAATGGGTTAAAAAGACAAGGGACGAACCCAGCGCAGTGAAGACAAACATAGCGCAGTAGCTGGAGCCGCTGGTGGAGATTCTTTTGATTTCTTGGCAACCGATTGCCCCTCGAGATCGGAGTCGAGTGCGTTTCTTTTCTTATCTGGAAGGGAGGAAATCCTTGTGTGTATAATATAGGATTTATTGAGGTAAATGAATTCGTAATGGAAATAAAGAGTAAAGAGATCAAACGGAATGTTTCAGACAACCTGTGGGGCCATCTCCACGTGACTTATGAGGTGTGATTAATTTAGGGTCTCTTCCGAGGGTGATATGCATACATGAAATTTTTAAGAGAAATCGTATAATTTGAGGACACAAAACTCTTGCATTGAAAGAGAATCTGATGAGAATAACCTCAGAGCATGCATTAGCATACACCAGCGACCATGAGGAATATTTTTGAAGAGAGTGAAATTTCATAAGATTTTTTAGTTATGGGCGCATTCAGGCATGAAGAAAGGAAAATTAATGAGAGGCGGTAGAAGGATATAAATCCTAACAACTCATGAGACTCATGAAGTTCTAGATGACACAAGGGAGACTTCAAACAGGACTGCAACATTGTAAATCGTATACGTCAATCACATTCAAAATAAGAAGTTCTTAAGAGACAGTGATAGAATATCCATGTAAATAATTCATACACCACCTCAGGTAGCAGACCAAAAGCATCCCAAAACACCTAACTTTTCCCTTCAACTTCAAGCTCCCAATCACCACCAAAACCTCTATCTCCTCAACTCACCAGCAGCACTCTTCGCCATAGCACTCCTCGCATCCGCGACATCCCCACCTCCATTCGCAATCATGCTTAACACCATCTCGCAGGCTTCGACCGCAGCAGCGCTCTCGGCAGCTGAGTTGGTATTCATGTTATATTTGGTTGCGACTTGGCAGAGGGCTGAGTTGTCGTAGGTAGGCGCGACTAATATAAATGATTACTACACATCGCTTCCGAGGAGAATCTTGAGCAAAAACCTACCGACTTCTGAGGCCTCAAGAGCACGTTTTCCAAAGCCGACAATGGCAGGTTCAGTTGGTTTTGCTGTGCTGTGTTAGCGGGACGGGAACCCAAGCATGGGTGGAGGTGTATCGAGAACTTACGCTCTTTCGGCCACCCGGGCCATTTTCCGGTTGCGGTTGGCACTGCTGTAGGGTATCAGTATTTCTTCAGCTAGAAGTAATTGGAGATAGATGAAAATTTACGCCATGAAGGAAAGCTGTGAGTGTGTTTGTGGTGATGTGCTATGTTCTGTTAACATTCCTTCGAAGGCAGAATTAAGGGCGCTTACGCTCTCCTAACCAGCTAGTGGGTTCTGGCCAACTTGGGAAACTACCAGTGGGCTCTGGGAACCCAGGAAAACTTGGCTCAGTAGTAGGCCAGCCCGCAGGAGGCCATTGTTTGTATTCCGGTGCTGCTACAACCACGGAGGTCAAGATGGCGCCGGCAAGAGTGTGAGAAAATTGCATGTTTCAAAAGTATGAGAAGATTTGAAGCTGAAAAGATGTGGTCTGAGATATTTCTGGTTTTTATTCGTGCTTGCTCTACTAATGAAGGTATTGGGTGAGATGTTTAACGGTGAGGTTCCCGAGGAATATTTTCCATTTATTAGTACCTACCTCTGATAGATGAAGACATCATATATCTGTTAGTGTATTCATGTGCTTGAGTGCTCTCTGCGGGCCCACCAAGTCCCTCGGCTCACCATGGCGGAATGTTAATTTGCGATTGGGACGCAGAAGTTGGGGAGCCTTGAAAGTCCGCTCCGCGTGCTAACCTCAAAGTCACCAATCTTCAGGACTTCGACCTTGAATGAGGTGCGCACCGATATTCCTACCTAGGTATTTTGAAATTCAAATTGCCAAGCCGTCTTGGGATTATGCTTAAACTAGTGAAGCAAGATGCGGGGAATACCTTGAACTAGTGTTAGAGATATATTATAGCATCCGCAAATGAAATTTTGGCCAATTAGATGGAGGCATTTCTTCATCATCGCGGGGGTTGCATAAATATATCACATGGAAGCGGTACCCGGCGATTCCTTATCACAATTTTGTTTGAGATATATTTCCCGGGAAGTGATGATGGCGATATTATGAGATGATTTGACAGGATTTTCCATGAATATAATCCGCCAAACTTCCGAGTTTTTCCATGTGATTAGACAAAAGAACATCGAAACGAAAGATCGAAACGTTCTCCTCGGTGTACTATCTTTGGGCAGCTTTTCCTTTACCCTATACAAGGAGATTTCTGACGTAAAGTCCGGAGTCGCAAAATGAATTTTTTTTTAAACTAAGAATACATCATCACTTAAATGCGCTGCTGGTAGAGCGAGTCTAAACCAGAGCCAGCGCTCTGAAACTGTGGAACATGCAGGACAGACCGAGCTATTCGCTAAAAATCCAGGGTAGCTCTAACGTTCAGAATTTCAATCCTTGATAAAGCACTTGAGCAAGATACGATTCTTCGAAACCAAACGCAAAATATTTTGATAAAAAAAATTATAGTTATATCACTATCAGCTTTTTGTAAAGACAATTAAAATACTCGTCCCTGGCAGGCACGAGAGAGATCGTGGGCCTCTTCACCTGTTGGTCAGAGCCATCCAATTGCTTTTGCAATGGGAAGCATACTTAAGTTCTTTCGTTTCATTTTTTTCTTAAAGCTTATTTTCATTTCGGCACGGAAGATTCGTGCAGCAGATAGTTCATATTGTTAGAAAAGGGAGGTTTGGAAAATACATGGACGAAATCAGGTGGCTGCATATAGTCTCTTGCAATGCTACATCTAATAAATCATTTCTCCAGCGGAGATGTGCTATTAAACGACCTGCATTCATTTCTTTTATATTGATGAAGTGTGCGACCTGGCCCGGTGAAAACGATACATTTGCTGCGACCTCCTCACCAAGTTTCGCCTAAAATAGGAGTAGCGGTTTTTTATCCAAACATGTGACTAGAGAATACCGAGCCTTCATCCATTTCAAAGCACCTCACTCTCTACAAATTCCACAACCTCGAAAAATTCATTTACAATTCGATTCTGAACTTGCGTCGGTCCTCAAGCACCATCTCCGACACTCTATGGCTATGGCAACAACAGCACACCGTCAACTCTCATTTGTCGACGCGAACGAAAGCGCTATTTCGAGTCTCATCTTGTGCCTCGATACAAAGTGCAATACGGATCTTAAAAAATATGGTTGAATCAATTGGAGTGACTACTTTCATGACTTTAAGAAGCTCCGGATAGAGCTACGCATGATCATATGGGAGATGGAGTGGGAGGAGGAGTATCCTGGCTGGGGTCGCGCAAACGATGACGCCGGAGGAGCAGGCAATATCTTCAAAGCAGCAGGATACTGCAATGAAGAAGAGGAATATGACGAGGACAGTGCTTTTCATAGGGATGCAAGGTTGATCGAGAACTATTGTAAGTATGGGTCACACACTTCTACGGGGTTTGATGCAGTTAGGGACGACTGGTGGTGCTGGGCTAACAGGCTTGGAGGCTTATGGTAGAGAGGGACTTTCACGTTCAAGTACATTGGAAGCGGTGTTAATGCACTATTTTGTAATGCCTGATAGCTCAGATAGTCTATTTGAAAGCAGCAACTCATCTTACCCTGAGGAAAAGGGGGCGGGGTAAGAATTTAGGGGGTAATCCACTAAAATCCTAGCGTTCCTCGCTTAATCATGGTGACTTACTAAGTTTTGTCAATCGAAAAATTTTGATCCTGATCCATACCTTTGTCAAACCTTGTATAAACTCTAATGTTCACGAGAAGATCTGCAGCTACTCTTATTAAGGAAAGGAAACTCTTGGATGTTATTCCAGCAAGCAGAAGCCGCACTGCCCGCGTGTACAGATCTCGAGAGCGAGCTCGTCATCACGTGATCATGGATGGAGGATCGACCAAGGTGAGCTTTTCATCTCTCATATCAAACTATTTTGCTAACGAATAATAGGGACACCATGGCCATGATACTCATGCTATGCCACCTCAAGCCATATGCAATGCATATAAAAGATACCAAAAAGTGGAAGATTCTGCCCTGGACCAGGATATTGACGTTGTGGATTTCCGGAGAGGGTTGACTGAGGCGCAAAAAGAAAAGATAGTACCAGTAGCAAGTGTTCCATCTGAGTTAATTAATGTGGCTCAGAAGGTGTTCATAGCTGAACATCAAGGTCGGGAGCCCAAGGCTAGAAATGTTCCTGAGGCTTGCACGGTTTATGAGCATAAAGACTTCACTGGTCAGTCCAGGATCTATGATGGAAAAGGCTAATCTAACTTGCAGAATAGGGCTGAGGTTATTTCCCGGACTTTTGCCACCAGAATGTCAAGTCATGCTCGTAGACGCGCTGATGCACCGAGATTTGGCAAACCCCCTCCATAAGACAAACATCCAACACGACTATGATATACCCTTTCCGCCCCTCCTACCGGGGACTGATCATCGCCCCTCCTTCTTCTCATACGGGCAATCTTCCAAGCATCAAGTTCTCACGCCCCTCAATCCGCACTCAAACCACAAACCTCTGAATATGGCTCAGTTCCTACAGAAGAAGCTTCGCTGGCTCACATTGGGATCGCAGTATAACTGGAATACACGATCATATCCATCGGAATCTCCGACACCTTTCCCTAAAGATATTGCGGTGCTAGTCTCTACCCTGTTTCAAAATGCCTTCACCCCAGAATCCGGCGTCGTCCTACTCTATTCTCCGAAAGATTATATGCCCGTCCATCGGGATGTTTCGGAAGAATGTCAACGTGGACTGGCTAGTTTCACTCTGGGCTGCGATGGGCTTTTCATCATTGCTCGTGATAAATACCCTGACGCGGACGAGGGTGATGAGGATCGCGAGCAGGAAATGGTAGTTATCAGGGTCCGCAGTGGCGATGTGGTTCAGATGGATGGACCTACGCGGTGGGCTTGGCATGCGATGCCGAAAGTGATTGCTGGCACGTGCCCTGAGTGGTTGGAGGAATGGCCTGTGGCTGATGGAGCGCCTAAGGAATATGAGAAATGGAGAGGATACATGAAAGGGAAGAGACTAAATATCAGCTGTCGCCAGGTTTGGGGAGCGTAGATTTCCCAAATGGAATTTTTGAACTGTCGAATGATTGCGTCACATGTGTGCTTCGCCGGGTCTACTTGTCAACTGTCAGTATTATAATTCATGCATTCGAATGACGCTGATCTAAAAATAACGAGCTAGATTCCAAGCTGGTAGATGATCCCGTCTAAAAGCATCATCCTCAAGCGTGCGATCTGTGCGCCGTAAAATGTGACATTCCCCACGCTCTCTATGTCTAATGCTAGAGACCCTCACTTCAACTCATTCGAGGGAGGCCTTGAGAACATCTCTGTCCCAGTGTCGCCATTATCCCCTCTATCCTTTCCCCAACTCCAACCCGCATCCCTCCACTTCGCACCAAATGCTCTGCCAGGATGAAAAGCGGTCAACAATACGGTCGCAAGCACAATCATCGTCCCCTCCAGAATCATATATGGCACCTCCTCATTTGCCAGCTTAGAATCAAAACCCTTGGCCAACTCCGCGACACGGAAGGAAGATCGCGTGAGGATGAAGAGCGTGGCAAATGCTAAAGCTGCAATTATTTGTCAACAAGGCAATGAGTCGGTGGAATCCGAGGACTTACCCCAAAGAAAGATCTTGAAACTCCTCTCACTCCTACCATTAATTTTACCCTCCCTTTCTCTGGCCTCAATATCCCTCCTCGTCCTCCGTCCTCCCATCACCCGCCACGCAAACTCCGCCGCTACCCAAACAAAAAGCAGCAAGCAAAGCACCTGAAATGACAACCCCGCAACCATAATATGTGTCCCTTTATCGCTGCCCTTCCCCGTACTGGCCGTATCAGCTATCGCACCACCAACCGCTTGCAAGACAAGCGCGATGAAATCAAAGGTCATGAATGTGAGAGAGACGGTTTTGGGTGTGAAGCGTGAGAATTGCCGGCCATAGTGAAGGATTATCCGTGAGAGGATGATGTAGATGGCGGCAGAGAAGAAGACAGGTGCAATGGTTATGCATATAATATAACTAATCCGCATCAGCCCTCCTCCCTCTCCCCCGATAAAAACACTTCAATTCCACACATCAAGATAACACAAAAGGAGGAGACTTACATCAAGAACGGATTCGCCAGAAAAGGATTAAAATGCATTTGTACCCGTCCCAAGTAGCCAACGATTTCTAGGATGAGCCCGCTCATCATTGAGCATGAGAAACTCCAAGTTCGGTATTTGTAGAGTTGGAAGGCTTGGATGAGGAGGAGGAGGCCGAAGATGCCCATGAAGAAGGCATTACCGCCAAGAGAGGGGTCATACTGGACGGTAGCCCACTCAATTGGGCAAAGCCCGAGGCGGCATTGGTTGATGCTGCTCATTTGAGGCAGTTTGGATGCTTGGTAAGAATATTAAAGGATAAGGATGGCGAAGTTTGAGGTTTATGAGAGATTGTGATTGAGATCTTGATGATAAGAGCCTAACGTGTGTGGAAACCCGACAACTCGAGAGCAGATATATGTCTACAAAATCTATTATCTAGGTGAATATTTACAGTGAATATAAGCCTCACTGGAGGCCAAAGATACAAAGTTCCCTTCATATTGCTGCCTGGTCTAGGAAACGTGAACCCATTCCGAATTTTAATCCAATGAGCATAGCCCCCTGAACACTGCCCACCGGCCGCGTAGATACTCAATGAAACCAAAGCAGAATATGCATTTCGCCGAGCCCTGCAATATTAACCCCACCATGATTCGTCCCTGGTCGTGATCCTTCGTCTTAATGATACGATAGAGGTGGCACAAGGCTGTAAAGTAAAGAAGGCTGAACGTTCCTCCGGAGGCGTCCAATCAAGTCTATCGTCCCGTGTAGCATGACGCCCAACGTCGTTGCTTGCGTACTGCATTTGGAAATAACCAACGCGTCCTTCTTGTATGACTTCAATTGGAGTTTGGGATTTGGAATCAGTCAGTTCTTTGTCAGAGACTGCAAGAGGTTGGGGCATCGACTACTTATCCTGCCTTCCATTTGACTCGAGGTCGTCATCCACGTGACCGAACTTCTGACCTCAAGTCCTGTAAGTAACCCAAATCAACGGTTGAAGATCCTTCTCGAATTTTATCATACCATTCACATAAAAACGTTCGATGATGGACTGAAACTTACGATGAAGTCGGACTTAAGGGGTATTGGGGCCCGGGGCACCCATGTCAAACTCACCGCCAGACCTGAAAGTCACCTTAAAAACGCGGTCGAAATGCACGAACGACTCCACGTTCTGAGTTGTGGCTTCTCAAACCACGGAAGTACCAAAGGCCTCAATAGTTCTATGACTACTCAGAGCTTCGAAGGGCGGAAGTCTCAACTCCAATACAACCTAGCACGCGTCCTGCCGGCCTTGAGACATCATGAGCCAGAAAGACACCTATCTGTCACGGCGACAGATCGAAGGATTGATAGCCAATGGCCACTCAATCATCATCGCTGATCAGATGGTGCTCAAAGCCGATGCGTGGCTGAACTTTCATCCCGGTGGCCACAAAGCAATCCAGCATATGGTGGGAAAAGATGCGACGGACGAGGTCAACAGGTATTACCCCGCAATTCACACCCCATGATATTCATGAATCAGTCTGACGATCATAGGATGCATTCTAAAGAGACTCGTCTGAACATGAATCGCTTTCAAATCGGAAGAATTGAAGGGCCTTGGAAGAGTTTTGTTCCTCCGATACAAGGAGGGCGGTATCGACGGTTTGAGGAGGGGTCGGAGAGCCTGGACGAGAGCGATTCTGATTCCTCTGAATCTTCAAAGGCACCTTCAATTGTTTTTGATGTTGGGAGGTCAGAGCTCAAGAATCGATCGTCATCCGCATCATCATTATCGTCAACTACTAGCTCAGTACAGCTTGACGGACCTGCGTTTCTCGATTCTCAGACGAAGCTGGAATTGGATCTCGACTTGGCCAAATATCCCGCTCTAGATCCCATAACTCAACGTGAGATCGTTGAGAAATACCGGCAGCTAGAGAAGCGGATCGAAGCAGAAGGTCTATATAATTGTAACTACAGTGCCTACGCCTGGGAAGCCGCTCGCTGCTCCTGCATCTTCGCGTTGATGCTAATCTTCTGGCATCAAGGATGGTATGCTCTCAGCGGAGCTTTCATGGGCATGTTCTGGTCCCAGTTAGCCTTCGCTGCGCACGACGCGGGTCACATCGCTATCACGCATAACTACACAATTGATACCCTCATTGGAATGATCATTGCAGCACCCATCGGAGGCCTATCATTGGGATGGTGGAAATTGAGTCATAATGTCCATCATATCGTCACGAATAGTCCCGAACACGATCCAGATAATCAACATCTACCATTCCTGGCCGTCAATCTACGGTTTTTAGGAAATATTTTCTCGAGCTACCACGAAAGAATCTTGGCTTATGACAAATTCGCACAATTCATGATCCCCTACCAGAAATACGTGTACTATCCGCTCCTCACCCTCGGCCGCTTCAACCTCTACCTCCAATCCTGGCTGTTCCTCCTCCAAGGCAAAGGCCCCCGCCGCGGCCCCGCCTGGTGGCACCGCTACTTCGAAATCGTCGGCAACCTCATCTTCTGGCTCTGGTACGGCTATGGTCTCGTCTCTCACATCCCAACCCACCGTTCCCGCTTCGTCTTCGTCATGATCGCCCACACAATAAACGTACTCCTCCACGTCCAACTCACGGTCTCCCACTTCGCAATGTCAACCGCCGACCTCGGGCCCAACGAATCCTTCCCGCAGAAGATGCTCAGGACGACGATGGATGTAGATTGTCCGCCTTGGCTCGATTTCTTGCATGGCGGGTTGCAGTTTCAGGTTGTGCATCATTTGTTTCCGAGGGTGCCGAGACATAATTTGAGGAGATGTCAGGGTTTAGTGATTGCGTTTTGTAGGGAAGTGGGTATTCCATATGCGTTATACGGGTTTGTGGATGGGAATCGGGAGGTGCTGGGCAGACTGGCGGAGGTTAGTAGACAGGCGGAGATCTTGAGAGTGTGTCAGAGGACGGTTGCTGAGAGGGGGGATTTGTTGCACGAGCTTTGAAGGAGGTAAGAAAGAGGCTTACTGCGCACACTGGGCAAGGGGGTATTCTCTTAATTGAAGAACTTACAACCTTGATATAATGAATTTTGTATGATTATGCCGTCCAGATTGCCGCTCCCGTCGCTTGTTGGAACTCTGACCCCACCGTCGACATAGGCAGCACTCGGATTTCAACGTCCACTCCTTGCCTTATCAAGACGTTGGAGTGTGACAAGGGTCGGAGGATGGGGAGTTTTTCATTGGCGGGGTCGGTTGCGGATATGTGCAATAATTTATCTAATCCAATACAGGCAGCCACTTTTTTACCCCTTTATGGGAAGTTATGCTGATACTTTGTTTAGATACACAATCAAAAATTTGCTGCAATAGATTACTAGATGAATCACGGTGAGTTTTTCATTGGCAGGCCGGTCACCGGCGGATTTGCAGGTGTGCAACAAAATGAAATGGTACAAAGCCGGGGATTTTATCATTCGTTCAATTTTTGAGACAGTAGAACCGCGGAGCTGGACGACGGGAGCTTTTGATTCGTGGGCTGGTTGCCGACACAAAGCATATGTGCCATGGACGAAATGCAGGGCAGTTTATCATTTGCGGGTGATGATACTTGATATGTTGTGCAAACATGGATCCAAAGTTAAGAGAAGATGCCGATACTTACGCCCGAGTCTACTTAAACCCCCTGCCCAGCAGTTTCTCCACGTCGTCCACTTCTAAGACCGGTATCTCCCATGGTATACGATCCCTCTCCTTCTCCTCCTTGATTCGTTCCAATGCTTCCCTTCCCCTGAACTGCGCATTCTGCAAAGCCTCCGCAACCGTCAGAAACACTCCTCCTCCCAGAGCCAACCCCCCACAAAATTTCAGGTTTCTCACCTCCACCACTATTTCCTTAACTCTGGGAAATAAATCCAGCCACCTGTCTATCCAACGACATATATCTCTCGCTAGATCAGAAATATTCTCGTGCGCAAGCCACAGCCTCTCGATCCTCCCCATCTCCAGCCGCGAAAAGAACAATGCCCCAAAATCCTCTTCATTTGCCGTACCCGCATCAAACCCAAAAGACTGGAAACGATAAAAAGAGGCATAATCAACCCTATAGTCCATATACGCCGAATATTTAACATCATCTCTCCTTTCCCAATGTTTGAGATGGGTAGCATCGCGTTTGACGTAATGATGCAACGCGACCTCACGAGATTTACGGTTGATTTTGAGAGCAACGGGGTCTTCTTGATATGGCATGCGTCTCTTTCGGATGTTTGGACGACGGGCGGGGGGTAAAGGGCCCACGTGACGGGGTCCGGGTAACGTGGCGAGCCAGATCTGGAGGCGGATTTCGATTGGGAGAATGGCGAATTGGTGAAACTGCATGGTTCTAATGCAGAGGATTGATGTATAAGGTAAAGGCTTTGTATGCAGGATTCGATGTGTCGGAACGTTGATGCGATGGGACGAAAGTGCGTGCATACAATGCTGGAGTTTCCCGAGACTTCGGCGACCGGGTACCGAGGATTGGTAATTTATATTCAACTGGGCATATTTTGGAGGAGGAGAAGTATGGATTGTGAAGGTATTCGAACTTGGGATGCGATGCTGGGCCTTAAGCTGAATAACTTTGAGGTTTGGAGTGGGTAAGCATGCCCCATCTCAGCCCGGCGGGCATATGTTGAAGAAAAGACCAGAGTGAATTATTCAATATCGACCTAACCACATCTGCTTTCAATCAAGTATCGAATGCACCTTGCATTATAGCTAGGGAGAATAGATCAATGAGGTGAAACCTGGGGACCGACAGCATAGACAAAGCTCAATCGAAGCAACGACAAAAAAGAAATGCCCTGGAGAAAGCGCAGAATCGCCTGTCTTCTGCTCAAGATGCTCTGCAACAGATGCCAGGTATAACATGGTAGCACG
>Ga0182030_10008744_pt1 | contig 20877 bp, 7 predicted proteins | sample 812S3MmetaG_FD_121299 | JGI IMG/M metagenome (GOLD analysis project Ga0182030, IMG submission 121299) | Permafrost microbial communities from Stordalen Mire, Sweden - 812S3M metaG (Illumina Assembly) | ecosystem: Environmental > Terrestrial > Soil > Wetlands > Permafrost | place: Sweden...
GCCAACAGTCGCGCCTGCAATTCCAGCGCCCGGCGATAACTCACTTTGTAGTCGAAAAGCGGATGGGTGATTAGCGAACTCATGCGCTGCTCATACATCTGGAAAAAGCGTTTGCGCCCCGGCGCGGTGAGGTTTACCGCTTGACCGGCGCGGACAAAATCCTTTTCTGTAACGACGCGATTATTGATGCAACTCAACACCGTGGACTCGGCAACCAATGGCCTCATTTCTTCCATTAAATCCAACCCCAATGCCCGTCGTCCAAAACGTGGCTGGTGATAAAATCCAATGTAAGGATCAAACCCGACTGCCAGGGCAGCGAGCGTACAATCTTTGGCCAACATGCTGTAAGCCAGGGAAAGCATTGCGTTGACGGGATCGGTCGGTGGACGGCGGTTGCGATTGGTAAAGTTGAAGTTGAATGCGAGTTGTTTGGCGCTCTTGCCCGGCATTTCGAGGCCAGGCAAGTCGTCGTCTTCAACCTTGACCATGCCGTTGAATTGCTGGAAATACTGGCTCGCAGCCGCGCCCTCGATTCCGAGAAGTTCCGCGATTGAAGCGGCGGCCAGCGCATCCTCGGATGCCCGCTTGAGTTTCATAATGATCGGCTCCGGTGGCTCAAGATGATTGCGCATGAGAAGCGTGCGGTGATTGCGGATTTTTCCATGCACAAACTGCCTCGCCAGCGACAAGCATACGGTTTCGTCGCGGGCGAACCGGAATTGCTCCATGCGCAAAAAAACGTTCTTCAGCGCATGACCGCGTGTAATCCCATAAAACCAACCGCCCATTGAAAAATATGTGACCGGGATTTCCTGTTCGCAAAGTGACTGAATCGCCTGAGTCGAGATTTGGATGTTTCCAAACAGCGCAACGTGTGAAAGATCGCGCATCCGCACTTCCTCTATGACCCTGTCTTTTTCTTTGACGGTCAACACCTCATCCTTGCATCCAACACGATAACCCTGAGTGTTCAAATAAAGCGGACGGGTATCATCTCGCGCGGCAATCAACCTGCGAGGCGGCTCTCCTGCCACACCCTTCGAGTCCTCCGGCGTGTCAGTTGTCTCTCGGCCACCCAATTCAATCGCCGCGCGGGCCTGCGCGAGCATTCGTGTTTCGTCCGGCAGACAAACTGGCGCGAGTGAACAGCGTACACACTTCGGAGAATGGACGAGCGGCGCGGGAATCGGCCCGGTAATGACTCGCTTGGCTTCGGCAATGTTTTGCAGAATCCAGTTTTCCAGTTCGGGAGTGATTAGCAGGCGAACGCGCTGCTTCGTGGCGCGATAATAGATAATCCCTTCATCGCAGGCATAACCGTTGTCACGCAGGATCAACGCCTGCAATCCGAGTTGCATTTTGTCCGTGTCCCATAATTCATTGGCTTCTTCCCCCTCTTTAGGCGCGCCAGCTTTGTAGTCAACCGGGCAAACTTCCAACGCGGTGAGCAAATCGTCCTTCCCCGTTTTGGATTCAACAAGGTCCATTTTCGCCACGACACCTAATCGCTCCGAACCCATTTGCACGGAGCGCGAATGAATTGTTTCGGGTTCCGCGTTTTGCGTTTCTGCCTCTTTGGTTGGAGCCTCAACGGTCGCCGCTGGCTCATCCTGCGTCGTCTTCTTCGCTTTCTTCTTGGCCGCAGGCAAAGCACCATTGCCCGAATCAACTCGCTTATGAATGGCATCGCCTCGCAAGGTATCCACACTTTCAACGAATACCCCTTCGACAAATTCGTAATAGAACAGCCGCTGACAATAAACGAACTCGTTCAACATCCGCGCGGGAATCTGTTGCGGCTCACTCTCCTGGCGAGAGGGTGGTGGCGGGGACTGCGGCAATGGGGGCGCTGGAGCTTCGACCGCAGATGGTGCAACGCTGGCCAGTTGTGACTCAACAGCCTCTATCCGCAATACAATCTTCACCGGTTTCGGCTCGCTGGTTTTCTGAGGCACCTCCCGTTCGCCGCCAAATCTCGCCCCGCTGGCACCAGGCGGAACACGCCTCGGCGTCAGTGACGATTCCGGTTCACTCAACCGATTTTCGGTCGAAGCTGATGGGTCTTGGTCGTTCATAGTATTTTGATGGCTGTCAGACAGCTAACTACATGCCATTACGCCGGCACAAACAGGCCGAGACCGAAGTGGCAGGAGTGGCCGAGGAATATTGGGCCTTTGATTGGCTCGGAAAAGGTGATGCGGACGGTGTAGCCGCGTTTGTCGTCGTTTGTGGCACCGTCACGGGTTCGGCTTGGTTGGTGGACTTTCACCCAGCGTGATGAGCCTTCTTCAATTTCTACGGTGGCGGTTGGAAATTCACGATTGGCAAGTTCTTCGGCGATTTGCTCGGCGACGGATTCCCCACGTTTCACGTTGCCTCGGCGGTCGAATACATGGCGCGGTGGGACATAGGGCGTCACGCTTTTCCAGCATTGCGTTCCTGTTTGCGGAATCCCCGGCGGCGGGGGGACGAGGCCATCGAGAGGGATGAGCTTCGCGGTCCAAGAGGATTTTTTGTAGGTGAGCGACACTTCGCGTTCAGAGGCACGGAGCATGGCGATTTGTTCGTCATGGGTGAACCCATCGGCACTCCATGCGCAGAGTCGCGTTGCTTCGCTGCCCTCGAAATGGAGAAAAAATACCGCGTGACGGTGCCCGATGAGTGGTTTGCCGTCTGCATTCTTGCCCGTCAGCTTTGCGCCAAGTTCTTGCATCTCTGGCGGGACTTTTTTCCAGTCGTCAATATTGCCGTCGGTGGCGGCGAGCAGCAGACATTTTGCGACGGCTCCTCGAAAGCGCTGTGTGAGTGTGACTGCGGATTTTTCGTAAATCGGGATGCGACTGCCGAGGGCGAATTGCATCCATTGCACAGGTGGGCGTTGCTTCTCTGGTTTTCGCATAGGTCGTGTTTTTGGGCGGTCCGGGCGTTGCGCGTAGCTCCAGCAGGCTCCGGGGGGCAGGTCGCCGTTTGCGAGTTCCGGGGAGTCCGTTGAGCGGAGGGCGTCCGTAAGAGTTGCCTCCGGGGCCAACGCGAGCACGGGCACTGCGCCTTGTTTCCGCTGCTTGGTGAGCGTGCAGTTTGGCATCGGTGCTGGCGTATTTGTGTCGGAGATACGTGCAAGTTCGGTGATGGATTCTGCGCGACCAAAGTAGGTCAGCCGTGCGGCGCAAGCGTCGAGCAGCGCGAGCGTTTCATCGGTCCATGCTGGGCCATCGAGAAACCACCAAAGCGTACCATCGGATTCCAAATTATCGCTGCGGTCCGTGAGCCAAAATGCGTCCATCACTTTGGTTGTTTTGTAACCTTTCATGCCGGGCTCTTTTGCCGCCGCCGGGTTCCATTGGAACTCTGCGGGCTGGTATTGGCGGAGGCCCGGCCCTCGCCAAGTTGCGGGCGGCAAATGCCATTCGATAGTGCTGCTGGCAAAAGCCCCTGCCAACGCTGCCTGTTGCGCGTCGCTGGCATCGCCGCCCTCTCGCCGATACTGGAAAGACCGAGCAAGGAGTGCACGTAGAAGCCGCCACGGACTCGGCGGCCATTCCCCATGCGGATCATCGTAGGGTGATACTTTCCACGGGGTCGCGTGGAAGCGTCCGAGTGGAAATGTTTGTCGTAGGATGATGCGCATAGCAGGAGGGTGCCAGTTATTGACCGTCGGTGGCAGCATCGTCGCCTTCTGTGGATTCCGGCGCATCAGCTTTTCCTTCTTTGAACAGTTCACCAGCCTTCCAATAAACCTGAGTCACGACGGGGCGCTTGTCATCGCCAGAGCGGAACGCGGCAGTCTTGATTGCGTCGGCATTGATCGCGCACAACGAAGCCGGATCAATTTCCGCTTTGGTTTCGCCACGTCCTTCGGTGAGCTTGACGAGTTCCAAATCGCATCCGCTGCGGTAACGAAACGGGGAACCCACAAGTTTGCCGATTTTCCAAAGGGCGAGACGGAGCAGAAATATTTTTTGGGAGTCGCTCAATCCTTTGCCGTCATGTCCGAATGAACGAAGCTGCGAGAGATCAATGACGAAGGTTGCGCGGATTTCCACAGCGGTTTCTTCGTCGCGGGTAAATATCGGTTGGCCCGAAGTGGTTGCGGCGAGCTTGTCAAATTTTACGCCGGAAGTCTCAACGCGGGTGGCTCCAAAAGCCTCGTGATGAGCGGTGAGAAGGCGCGGAATCTTGATGCCGAGTGCAGGGAATAGGAGGCCGTGGACGAGTGAGTTCGGGTCGTAAGCGTAGATCGTTTTGAATACGTTCCACCAATCGTCGGGTTGCGGGTGCGTGCGGTTTCCAAGGTCCGGCATTCCGAAATCCTCTTTTAGTTTGTCGCCGAATTTTTGTGCGGCGGGTTTAGCATCAACAACGTGGACCGCTTCTTTGCCTGTAAAGATGCTGGAAGCGATACGGTGGCCTTCGGACAGCGAAGTGATCACCGAACGGTGCGGGCCGACTTTAGTTACCTTGGGCCAGCCTTCGTCGGTGGTGCATTCAATGTAGGGCAATCCGGCAAGGTCGGGATGGAGGATATGAGTCAGCGGATTTGAGTGCATGACGGTTTCCAAGTGGTTCGCCATACTTGCGGCGCTATCCACGATGCAGACTTCCTGCGACGCGTTACCGGGCCGTGGCGCTTTGTAGATGACATGTCCGATTTCCGGGAATCCAGCGGGCTGGAAAAGATCGCCGATGACGGGTTTCAGTGTGGCTTCAAGAATGAGGCGGTGACGCGTCGTGTCGGCGAGGATTGCGGTTGGATCAAGTGTGGTTGTGTTCATGGTTTGTTTTCTTGGTTTTTAATTGGGGCGCGCCAGCGCCGGAAAATGGAAAGCACGTCATTGGGCCAGACGGGTATAAGCATCGCACCGAGCAACCGCTGGCAGATGTCGGCGTCGTTTGTAGAATCGTATGCGATGGGCACTTCGATGAGTCGCACCCCACAAGCGTTCCACGTCTCGCGGGCGAGCTTTACTGCTGCCGAGAGGTCGTTGCGCGAGAGCAGCGCGACGATGCGCGAAATACGGGCGCAGCGGGGAGGTTTGCTGCCCGGCGTATCGTGCATCAATGCCTCGAAAAGCTCCGGCTCGAAGAGGGGTTTGAGCAGAGCGAAGACAGCGAGTTCGGCGCATGGATTGAAGGAGTCCTTGGCTTCGCGAAGGAGTTTTCTGCTAAACGCAAGGGCTGTAGCGTCAAACGTGAAGAGGCTAAATCGCTTCATCCAGCGCTCAAGTTCGCTCTCATCAATTTCCCCGTGAATCCACAGCGCGATGTCGGCGAGCGGCGGGGAGAGGAATCCGCTGAAGGGAGGACGCGCATCGGCTTCCTTCATATCTACAAAGCGCCGATGGACGACGGCGACGAGGTTTTGTTGGAGCGTTGTCGGTGCCCACACACGGCGGAAAGGGCAGTTTTCCGGCATCAGCCAGCCTTTGTAGGTCGGGGTGACGCCGAGCCAGTATGGGAGCACTGTGCCAACGGTCTTTGAGCCTTTGAGCGAAGCAATCGCCAGCCCGATCCTTGCCTCGGCGGAAAGCCCGTCTGCGCAAAGGTCTGGCAACCACGAACCGGGTAGCCGTGAGAAGCGGATGCCTCGTTCGCGATGGTTCTTGTTGCGATCTGCTTTTTCCAACGCCGTCACCATCCCGTCCACGACGGCAATTGCATCGGTGGCGGTTTCGGATGCCGCGTATTCGGTAAGTGCGCGATCAATCGGGCCGCGCAATCCGGCATATATCCACGTCTTGCCTTTCTTGTAGTCCGCCGGGAGGGAATCCCGCAGGCCAAAGACGACAGCCGCCGCCTCCGCTCGCGCAGGGTTCTTCTTTCCCTGTAGCGGAATGATTCGGCTGAGGCGGGATTCAAAAGTGTTTTCGCTCGTTGTTCTGAGGAGAGAAAAGCGGCGAAACTCGGAAAGCCCGGCATCCACTCCGCGCTGAATGATCGCGGCAGCGAACGCCGCTGCCGTCACCGCACCTTTGCCATTCACCTCAGCCCGGCCCCGTGCAAACACCGCTTCTACTTCTTGCAGCGCCATTGGACGCTCCCACACGGGCAACCACGCTTCGCCGATATTCTTTCCGCATTCCCCGGCGCTCTCCGGCGCAGCACTGGCGACGACGAAAGGAAACGCACCCGATGACTTTTTACCAGACCCCAGCCGACGGGAAGCGCTACCCCGAAATAGGGTAAAGGCTTCACACGCAAAAAGCATAGCCCACGGGGTAAGCTGCCCCTCGCGAAACGGCTTGGCCGTGCCGCTATTGAAGACCTTGTTCGCCACGCTGAACCAACACGCCGCATTGAAGTCGCTGAGACAGTGACACGGTTGGCCAGTCAGAAGGGCACGAAGGTCCGCGTTCAAATCGGCACGGCTAGTGCCACGAGGCGGTTTATGAGCGAATGCCACCGCACGGTCCCAGCCTTTTGTGAAATCACGTTTCCCGGCATTCCCGCCAGTCCCAAAGATGGGATTGAAGTTCAGCTTGTTGCCCGTGGCGATGTGAGCCTGCGACATGGAAAGTTCCGCCTCACCCGCATCACGCGACCGCCAGAGATTCATATTCGTCGCGCCCTGCGCTTTGGTGTCGGCTTTTTGCGAAGTCTCCCACGCTTTCTCGTAAGTGGACCATTGCTTCGCCTCCGCAATCTCGTGGAAAACCGGTTCGAGAACATCTAAACTTGAAGGGCCACCTATGAGGATGAAACATTCATCTTTCCAGCACCCGCGCACCGTCGGCCATTTGCGCTTGGCAAGGCAAAGGAGCCCGAGCGCCGCGAGGTAGTTGCCGAGAGAATCGAGGTTCAGCCCCGGCAGGTGGAGAGCGGCGAGGAGTTTTGCGGGAGCCGGAAAAGAGGTTGGCGGGCTTGAGTTCATATTATCGGGTCGCCGGTTTCTCGCTTGTTGTCGCGCTTTGAAGCTCCGGACGAACATCCGCCGCTACCATCAACGCCTCCAGATATGCCAAAGCGAAGGGTCCAAGATGGCTGGCTTCTGACTCCCGAGAGGAAAGGCATAGTAGATCGTCTGTGCTTCCTTCTTTATTCGCTCCACCAGGAGTCCCGATGAGGTCGGCAATCAGCGCCGTCCATCCGGGGGTATCTTGAGTGAATGTCATCCCGTCCTCAGAAAAAGTGCCGCTTGAGCCATCCCCCGCGCAGGCAAAATCCATTAGCATCCCGCTCTCCCAATTCAACGGCTTATCGGTCGGGACGATTCCGCAGACATCGGTTCCCTCTTCTCCCCGTGAATAAAGGACGGTGCGGACTTTGCCGTGGTGCGCTGCTGCCAGATAGATAGTGATACCGGGAAATTCCGCACCGAGGCGGAAATATCGCCACCAGAGCGCCAATGCCGAACCTGCCTCATGGCGGAGGGCGGGGCGGAACGACACATGCCACGCCTTTTCAACGCCGGGTAATTTTTCGAGTTCATCCTTCAATCGCCGTTGTTCGGTATTCTTTACGTAGGAGCAAATCTGCCAGCAATGAACGGAGTCTGGCGCATAGCGCGCGGGCGGTGTGGCACGAACTGCCTTAATCCCAGCTTCCGCCAAAAACTGATCCACCAACTCCGGTCGGAAATCCTTACTGCTTGGGCGAATAGCGAGCAGAAACCGCGACTTTGCCCACAGCTTCTCGATTTCGGGCGGCGGCTGAGGGAGCGCACTTTGCCACTTGGGGAGTGTCTTCCCGATGTCATGATATGCAGCGGCGGTGATCAGCGCCAATGCGAGGTTCTCAGGCAACTTCAAGCGAGCCGCAATGTCCGTTGCCGCGCTCTTTACCTCAGCAAGGTGCAGGTGCAACTCCTGCCATTCGCCTGTGAATGTCTTTCGGTTGCGGTCGAAATCCTCCGCGAACGGCCCCGGCGGCGGTAGGTTTTCGAGGCGATGTTTTGCGTCGCCTGTCCACCCGATGCCCGCGTCGTATCCGCCAGTGCTGCCGCGAAGCATCAAGACCATTCCGGGACACAAGGAAGCCGCCGAAGGTGAGACCCATTCATCTTTGTCGTCATTCCAATGATACGCCCTGCCGCCCTTTTCTAAGAGCTTGCGCAACGCGCCTATCGAAACACGAACGCCTTCCTGCGGAGCGAATGCCGGGCCTTCCAATTGATTTCCGGGAAAAGCTCGTTTCGGGGCATCACTGCGCCAAAACACCGTCACGTCTGCGTCATCATCGGAGTCGCGCACGAACGGACTGACGTCGGTGAATCCACCAAACAAATCCGGCTCCGTGGAGAATAGCCCGTGGACCTCACTCGCTCGCGGATACGGCTCGGGCACTGGCTGGAGCGCCGCAGTGATTTCTTTTCCGATGGCCGAATGTTGGCGGATTTGTGCGAGGGCTTCGCGGGCGGAGAGCGTCGGCTCATTTGCTGAAAGCTCGATAAGTGCAGTGAGAATCTTTTCGCCCCTCGTAACCGCATCGTCCTCGTAAGGCCCAACACGAGTCCCTTTCTTCTGCTTCGCACCTGCGCTCGAATCCCAAAAGAACAGCGCCTGCGCGTTGGCATTCGATCCGCCATCGCGATTCAATCTTCCCATCCGCTGAACGAGAGAGGGCCAAGGCGCAACCTCCGACCATAGCCGTGTCGCGGAGACATCCACGCCCGCCTCCACGACTTGTGTGCTCACGCAAATCAATCCGGGGCCGTCTGGCGCTTTGCCGTCTTTGCGCGCCTTTTCAAAGTTCAGCAATACTTCGACATGCTTTTCCCGATCCCCTTTTCGGAAACGGGAAGTGAGTAGAACGAGCTGCATCCGTGCCGGGAGCGATTTTTTGGCCTCTGCGAAAACACTCTGCGCGGTGGCGACGGTGTTGCAGATGACAAGGGAAAGAGTTCCATCCACATGGGAATCAATCACAGCCGCCGCCAATGAATGGGCGAATCCGCCGCCGAGATTTGTCACGGCTGCTTTCCCTTTCGCGGGCGCTTTCTTTTTCGGGCTGGCTGGTTCCGTCCACATTGCACAAGGACGGCTAGCGGCGAGTTTCCTTGCAGCGTTTGGCTCATTTCCCAACTCGAAACTCTGCGGCATCGGAAAATTGCTCTCCATCCGGTCGGAGGTTTTCAAAAACTCATCCCCAACCGTTGCGCTCATCCACCAAGTCGGTGCCGGAAACAGCGAACGAAAGCGGTCATGGCGCATCCAATCAAGCTGTGCAGAAGTCCACAAAGCAGGCCCCATCAACTGCGTCTCGTCCATCACCCACAGGCAGTCGTTGTTGAGCAGGCCGAAGTGCATTGGCCAACGGTAGCGGCTCATTCCGTAGCCGCGATTGAGGGCGCGTGAGAGGAGCATGTCCTGCGTGCCAATGAGGATTGCGTTCTCTTCGGGATAAATGTCCCACTCAGCGGCTTCTTCACCGCCCATTAGAACATGGACACCGATTTTGCCGCTGCGGTTTTCTGGCTTCCCATCCCAAACCAGTTCATGAGCCATCAGCCACTTTTCGACTTCCCCCTTCGTCTGCTCCACGAGCGTCCGCATTGGCAGGCAATAAACGAGTCGGCGTGGCCACTTCGGATTTTGAAGTTGAACACGATTCCAAAGCCATGCGAGCACGACGGCGGCGGTCTTGCCGAGACCGGTTGGGATGTTGATGAGTTGAGATTGGCAATCTGTGCCGGTGTCCCGGCCAGCGAGCCGTCGTTGGTAGTCGAATGGCTCATGGCTCGTCGCGTCACTGAAAAACTGGGCGAAGCGCGGCGAGTTCACAATTCGCCGCCTTCCACAATTTCATTCTCAAGATGTCTGATCCTGAATTGCATGAGATCACGTTCAATCGCGCCAAAGAAGAACCCGTCCCTGCGTCGTTTCCCGGCGTGGTCTTATTGTTCTATCAGAACAACTTGTGGAGCGCGAGCACCAAAATCCGTCCCACTAGCGTCCCTCAAATAACCCTAATCTGCCCTTGGTCGCTGAATCCTCCGTGCGTTCCAGTCCAGTCGCGAGGGGGGTAAATAACCGTGTTGCTCAATCCGCCCTACCAAGGACTAAATGAGTGAACCTTTATCCGCCGCCTTTGGCCGCAACCGGGCAAAATCCAGCACTTCGGCAAGTGAGGCGCCCTTTGATCGAAATTCATAGAATAACGCCTCGCCGATTAGCGCGTAGTGCCAATGTCGCATTGACCGATGTTCCTCCGAGAGATCGTTGACGCGCTCGCACCATGCAATCGCCGCTCTGCGTTTGCGCTGAACGTCCGGCAGCGACAGCATTGTTTCGCCTTTGGTTTCTGCCAGATAAATGACTCCCTCCGTTCGCACCAAAAAGTCTGGACAGTAGTACCCTGGCAACCCGCTCTCTTTCACATAGCGCAAGCGAAGGAATGTGTGTTTCTGTTCGTTGATTTTGCAGAACGCCGCAACTGTTCCATCGCCCTGTGCTTTCTCGATGAACGCCTTTTCAAATTCGCCGTTGCGCGACGGATATGACAGCCGCTCGTATATGCACTTCGTCACGAGCACTGAATAAGTCTCGCGCATCGCCAGTCGTTCCACGTCGGACAAATTGCGATGCCCAATTTCCGGCGGCGCGTCCGTCTCCACTTCTGTCAACTCCGGCAGCTTGCGGCCGAACTCACGAATGACGTGATCCGCAACCGGCGCGAGTAACAACAACCGCCAGTTCTCGTCGTCGTTTGGATTAAACATGGTGCCAAACAATCGTTGCCGGATGAACGCATCCACCCAGCCGGTCAGTTGCGGCAGGTTCACTTGGAGAAAGGGAAACGCCGCGATGTTCGCGAACACCTTGGAACTGCTCGTGACTGGGGCGCTCAAGCTCTCCGAAATGCGCCGTGCCATCCGGCCCAGATAATCGTTGTAACCAGTTGCCGTCATCACGCCGCCATCCACACGGTAATCACCGAATTGCGTGCCGGTCTGCATGTCGGTCGAACGGAACACGTCGCCCTTGCCGATTTGATTTTTCAAGTGCGCCACCTGCATCGGAAACTCCGGCAGCATCATCACGTCGAGTTCGCGTTGCACCAATTCCTCCTCACGCTCGCGCAGAACGAATGGAATCGAGAAATCAAATTCCTCGAAACCTTCGCGCAATCCGACGGAAATCAAATCACCCGTGCTGCTGGTTCCGCTGTCCGTTGGTGTAGCTTCGGCAAATTCGTAGCCGTCCTTCCGCAATTGCTCATAGAACTCCTCAAACTTGGGGTGTTCTACGATGCTCAACACGTCAATCAAACTTTTTGGCTCTTGGCCTGCGCGAATAAGCTCGCGGTTTTCCCGTTTCTGATCGTCGAATTCATTGCCGCGCCACATCAAGCGCAGACCGCGCCCGACAGTTTGCTCCAGCAAAATCTTCGCGCCGGTCGTGCGCAACGGCACAATCACACAGATGTTGTTCACGTCGAAACCCTCGCGCAGCATCAACACGCTGATGACCACGCGCGGATTCGCATGTGCATCCATGTCAAACAACCGCTCCCGCAATTGCGCCCACTCTGGCTCTGGCAAATCCCCTTTCCGATTTGAGTCCACGCGCAAGATTTCCTCGGCCTGGAAGCCCAATCGTTTCAACTCATCCTCGACCAATGGCGTAACGCTCGTGTCTTCACATACGACCAGCATTTTGGGATGGCGTGAGGCATCCAATGTTGTGAATTCCGTTTCCAACTTCCGCAACTTCGCCAGCCCGGCCCGCACCATAATCCGCTGGCCTTCTGACAGCACAGGATTGCCATGTTCGTCACGGTCGGCTTTGAACTGCAATTCCTCGTTGGGCAGCGCACCAAGTTCTCGTCGCTTATCCAGCACCAACGATTTCACCAAGCCTTCGTGCATGGCCGCGCGCAAATCAAAGTCCGCAATTATATGCGGAAAATATATTGCCTTGGCGCGTGCCCCTGCGCCGACCTGGTTGTAGGGAGTCGCGGAGAAATCCACTTGGACGAACCGCCGCCGCTTCGGTTCGGCAATCGTCCGAAGACTTTTCTGCCACTCAACTTCTGTGATTTCGCCTTCACTGCGAACTTCGTGGATGTGGTGCGCCTCATCGTTGAACACGAGCAAGGCTGGCAAGTCGCGCAAATAATTCAGGACGCCGCCGCGCTCGAACCGCCGATTCAGCATTTCCAGAGAGTTGCCGGCATTTGTGCCTGGGGAGAGCGGCAGTGCCGATACCGCCACGTCTTTCGGGTCAGGCGTCATGCCGGGCGTTTCAACGTCGGTTTCGGCTTCGGTCTCCTGACTCGCGTCTGCCAGCGCGTGCCAGTTGCAGATTCCGATGAGACCACCCGCCGTCACCTTTATGCCAAGTTCCTCTTTCGGGCAGACATTGCCTTGCACGAAGCGAAAAACCTCCTCGCGGTACGCATCCGGCACGAACAAATCCTGAAAACGAGCCAAGTCTGATGTTTCCCAATCTGGCTTGCCTTCCCGCATCTTGCCGCGAAAGGCATCCAGCAATCGTTGATAAACAATCAGGCCGGGCGCGACCACGAGGAAATGGCGCGTGAACCGTAAGTCTTGCGGCGAACGGTTCGCGTTCAGGAATTGCCAATACATTAACGCCTGTAAAACCCACGTCTTGCCCGTGCCCGTCGCCATCTTGAGGCAATACTTGGGATGCCCGCTCCGCAGGACTTCTTCCAACCGCCGTGCCGTTAGCAAATCCTCTGCGGCCAATTTTTGGTAGAGATCAACCAAGGATTCTGATTGTAGCACTTCATGCGCGTAAATGGCGTGCAGAATTGCCTGCCGCTGCCCGGTGTGAAAGTTCATTGCTCGCGCATCCGCGCAATCACGCTGAAACCACCAGCGCAACAAATCGGCTGTGACCGGCGACACTTTTTCGAGAATCGGTGCAGAACCGGACTCCAGACCGGCACACTCGGTTTGCAACCGGGGTGTGAGTGATTTAACGAGGGGAAGCATCATGGGAGTGGTTTCCTACACTGTTTTGATTACCTCGGCCTCGAATCCAAAAACGTCCACAACCCGCACGCACACGCGGCGCGGGCCTTTCTTGACTGGCAATTTGGCAAGCTCCGCATTCTTCACGACGTGCAGCGAGTCGTTGTCGTTTTCCGTGTTGCCCCGATAATCCTGCCAAACAGACCGGAAGACCTCGCCGTCATAATCGGGGTCAACGCTCCAATACTCAATCAACGCCAATGGATCGCGATTTGCCACCGCCCGCAATCGCTCCTTGTCTTTTGGTTCGAGATTCAAGGCTTCTGGAGAGAGCAATACATAGTTGTCCAGTTCGACCATGACCACTTCGCCGCTTGGCAAGGTTTTTCGTCCGATTGGCTTCACTGTCACGTATTGCAGCGACGAGAAACGCACTTCGTCAGCCGTGAGTTTGTCGCCCTTCTTTTTCAGCCGGTCGAGCAGGTCGGGCGGGATAACGAGCACTTCCAGTTTGGCGTCGTTCAGTCCGGCGATGACGTGGCCGATGTCCGCAGTAAAGTTCCAGCCGAGAACAACTACGCTGTCCCAACCGCCCAAGTGCGCGGAACGAAGCTCCTGCGCCCGCTTCAAAGTCGCCAATCCCGTGAGCTTATGGGGCGAATCCACCATGACGAGCGTGTGCGGAGCGACTTTACCGAGGTTGCGGTTTGGATTGTCTTCTGGTCGCAATGGCAACGCGCCGTAAAGTTTGAGAACGATGTTCGCCAAGTCGCCAACCCGAAACTTTTTCCCGAGTGTAGAACGGGCAGCCTCGACCTGATAGTCACCGATGGCCTGATAGAGGAACGGACGGGCATCCTGATCAATCAACCGTTTCCGCATAATCATGCAGGCCGGCTTGCCGAGGTCGGAGGTAATCCAGCGGCGGCCCAATTTTTCCGCAACGGCGGCTGTTGTGCCTGAACCGCCGAAAATGTCGGTCACGACGGAGCCTTCGTTGGATGAGGCTTTGACTATACGTTCGACAAGCATTTCTGGCTTCTGCGTGTCGTAACCAAGCCGTTCCTTCGCTTGAGAATTGACTGGATGAACGTCTGACCACACACTTCCCAACGGGTTGCCTTCTGATTCGTCGAGGAATCTCCTATAGCGAGGCCGAGTTCCCGCCTTTTTTGGCAGTTCGATTTTGCCCTCAGCGAAAAGCCTTTCCATCGTGGCCAGTTCGTAGCGCCATCCGTTCTTTGGCGGTTCACATCCTCGCCACAGGTATGTCAGATTCGGTCTCGGATGAGGGCTTGAAAGATCGCCAAGAGTATAGCTACGACCGTCTGCTGTTTTATTTGAGTAGTGGCTCTCGATGTAACTCTCGGCGTAAGGCTCGAATTGAGGATTCCAAATGAACTCCTCGCTCTTCGCTCGCCACAAAATGACATCATGAACAATTCCCCAACGGTGGCTATCGCTATGTGCGGTGACTCGCTTCCAGGAAATCGCCGCATTCGGCGTCCCTCCAAAAATCTCCTGAAGCACGACCTCGACCCAGCTTGCAACATTTGGGCCAAGATGCACATAGATTGAGCCTTGGGCGGAAAGCAGTTCGCGCATAAGACAGAGGCGTGGAACCAGCATCGCCAAATAGCTCGCCGTGCCATCGGCCCAAGTGTCCGAATAAGCGAATTGCTCCAACACGGTCGGTTTCTGTTCCACATCACAGCCGGGCAAGGTGATCTTCGTTCGGTAATCCGCTTTCGAGTCGAACGGTGGGTCAATGTAGAACAGGTCAATCTTTCCGCGTAGCGATGGAGTTTGCTCGTCGCCTGCGAGAATCGCTGCCATCGCCAACAGATTGTCGCCGTAAATCAGCCGATTGATCCACGAGGAGTCCGAGGCCGGCCCAGCGGCTCGCAGGGTTTGAAAGGTCTGCCAGTTGGTGTCTTTGGCGGGCGTCACAAGTTCGCGCGATTGCAGCGCGATGCGCCCACGGCCTTCGAGACCTTCAATGATTTGCTCGGCCCGGCGCTTTCCGGCGCGGACGATTTCAGGAAGTCGTTCGAGCAACGAACGCGACTTCCCCTGTGATGGAGATTCGGGCATGGCTGGGGCTTTCGCTTGCTCCAGCCGCATCCGGCTGTTCTATCCAAGTCGCTGGTCGTTCCCAAAAAAGTGGGACGTGCCTACACACGTCCCACCTCGGGCACGACCAAGTGCCTGGACAAGAACGTCTCGGCACGCCCCAGTCGGGGCGCACCTCGACGCTGCCTTGTCCGTAAATTGGTCGTTTTGAGGTGGATCAGCAGCCGAAGCTACGCGAATTGTCGTTTGTAAAATTTTAGTTAATCATTTTCTTTTTCTGGACGGCGTGACTCTACGTAGAACAGAGCCTCACGGCAAGCTTGGATGAATTCGACAATTTGGCTTCAGTCTGAGGAAAAAGCGGAGTGGTCAGCAAAACCGGTGCGTCGGCGACAAGAAATATCAAACCGGCCAATGATCAGCCCGCACCCTCATTTCAATTATGGCTGGACTTGGCGGATGTTTCGGCGTTGGCCGTCAATTATTAACCAACACGGGTTTGCTTCCGAATATCACTTTTGCGGCCATGCTTTGGGAATGCTCCCGGCGAAGATGCCCGTAAATTTTGAGCGCCAACATTCCACCGTCACTATGACCAAGCCAGCGGGCGACTGTTGGTATATCAATCCCGCTTTCAACGCAGCGCGTCGCAAAGAGGTGTCTCAAGGAATGGTGGGTGAGCCGGGCGCAGCCGACAACGCGGCAGGCCCGTGTCAACGATTTTTGGCATTCTGAAACGCGGCAAATCCTGTCGTCGTCCTGGGGCTGCTGTTTCTGTTTCAACCGTTCGAGCAACTGGCGCAACGCCGGAATCAACGGAATGACTCTTGTGAGCGACGCATTGCTGGTCGCACGGCGTTTCACGCAGTGGATGGTGATTTCGTTGCGGTCCCAATCCACATCTCGCCAGTGGGCTTGTTTCATCTCGGCGATGCGGCAGCCGGTGAAACTCAAGAAACTCACCAAGTCAGCGCAGTCCTTCCACTGGCCAGCACCGGATGTAGCGATCACCTCCACCAGCCGCTCAAATTGTTCCGTCGTCGGAAGCTCCAAGGGTTTCGACCGCACTCCGAGACGTTTAATTTTGAAAACGGGATTCGCGTCATGCCCAAGACCGGCGAGGCCGAGAATCTGCCGGAATACGTTGATCGTATTGTTGAAAAACTGCGGAGCATACTTTTCGGCGTAGCGTTGCGCCCATTGGCGACATTCCGGCTCTGTGATGGTGTCCACCTTTTTGGCGTCCAGGTCCGGCCACGAGCGCAAGAGGCATTCAATGCAGCGAAGACGATAAACCTTGGACAATTCCGCCAAAGTGTGGTCGCACTTGGTTTGTTGCTCGAATTGCACGCGCCCATCGGTGAACGTGCCGACCACTGCTTTGGGCTTCCGCAACTCCTTGAGTTTGTCCGGGAGTCGAACCTTGGCCACTGAAAACACGTCGGTTTCGAGACTTGAACGTACGGGCTTGCCATCGACCTTACAGCGAGCGTAATATGTTCCCGCAATGACGTATTGCAGCAAATTCGGGACTTTGGGGAAGGACCGCCACTTGCCGTCTGTGGAGACGTGCGAGTCTCGTTTTGCTGCCGGGATGTTTTCTGCTCCCGCCGATGTAGTTTCGTATATCGCTTTCATCGAGTTTAATATACGGGATACAATGGTGGGATGCAACAGGAAAAATAACGGTGATTAGAATTCGCATAAAGTCATTGTAATAAGTTGGTTAGGCAGGATAGCTCAGTTGGTAGAGCAGAGGACTGAAAATCCTTGTGTCCCCGGTTCAATTCCGGGTCCTGCCACCACTTTGGACATGTTCAGGATGGGTCTTCACCAAATTGTATTTCGTTATGCGACGCAATAAAGTGTCGCTCCTCCTCGCATTTTGGCTGGCCACCACCCTCACTGCCTTGGCCGGCGAACCCACTTTTCACACGGAAGCCAATGTCCTGGTCGAGTTGGCGTTTTCTGCCAAAAATAACCATACTGATCCATTTAACGAAATCGTGCTCGATGTCGTTTTCGTCGATCCTTCCGGGCGCGAGTTGCGCGTGCCGGCATTTTGGGATGGCGGCAAAGTCTGGAAGGCGCGGTATGCTTCGCCGCTGATTGGCGCGCATCCTTTCCGATCGGAATGCTCTGACACGCATGATGCCGGACTGAATGGCATTATCGGCAAGGTCGAGATCACCGCCTACCGGGGCAACAATCCACTTTATGCGCACGGCCCGTTGCGCGTGGCGGGGAATCATCGCTTTTTTGAACACTACGACGGCACGCCTTTTTTTTGGCTGGGCGACACGTGGTGGATGGGACTTTGTCATCGCCTGCAATGGCCGGACGAGTTTCAGCAATTGACAGCGGATCGCAAACAAAAGGGTTTTAATGTCATTCAAATCGTGGCGGGCCTTTATCCGGACATGTTTCCCTTTGATCCGCGCGGCGCCAATGAAGCTGGCTTCCCCTGGCAAACCAATTATTCCAGCATTCGCCCTGAATATTTCGACGCGGCGGACCAGCGCGTGCGCTATTTGGCGGATCAGGGTCTGACCCCGTGCGTCGTCGGCGCGTGGGGTTATTTCATGCCTTGGATGGGCGTTGAGAAAATGAAAGCGCATTGGCGCAATCTCATTGCGCGTTACGGAGCACTCCCGGTCATCTGGTGCGCGGCCGGTGAGGCCAATCTTCCCTGGTACTTGGCCAAAGGTTTTCCTTATGATGACCGGAATCAAGTCCGCGACTGGACGGAGGTCTTGCGTTACATTCGCGCCACGGACCCGTGGCATCGGCCGCTCACCTTGCATCCCACTGGCATTGGGCCGTTAACGGCGCGCCACTCCACTGAGGATCAAGCTTTGATTGACTTCGACATGCTGCAAACGCCGCATGGGCAGCAGGAAGCCGTTCCCGTCGCCATCAACACAGTGCGCCAGTCTTTCACCGCCAGCCCAACCATGCCGGTCATCGACGGTGAAGCCAGTTACGAAATGTTATTTGACAGTCTACCGACAGAATGGACGCGGCGCATGTTCTGGATTTGCCTGATGAATGGCGCCGCGGGCCACACCTACGGCGCCAACGGCATTTGGCAATGCAACCGCCCCGGCCTCCCTCACGGCCCTTCTCCCAACGGCGGCAACGGCTACGGGTCCATTCCTTGGAACGAAGCCATGCGCCTGCCTGGTTCGCAGCAAGTCGGCTTTGGCAAACGTCTTTTGGAACAATTCCCCTGGCAGGATTTTCATCCGCATCCGGAATGGGCGCGCTGGTCGGGCTGTCCCCTCACCCATTCGGCCTGGATCTGGTTTCCCGAAGGGCATCCCGCCGTCGACGCCCCCGCGGCAAAACGCTTTTTCCGGCGCAGTTTTATCCTGCCTCCGGACAAAACGGTGGCGCGCACGCGGCTCAGTATTTCCGCCGATGACCGTTTTACGGCCCGTCTCAACGGCTCCGAGGCGGGCAGCGGGCAGGATTGGAATAACCCCAGGCAGTTCAATGATCTGGCCCATTTGTTAAAAGGGGGGACAAACGTTCTCGCCATCGCCGCTGAGAATATGCCTGCGCCGGGCGCAAACCCGGCCGGATTGATTGCAATACTTGACATCGAGTTCGCCGGCGGCGGCTCTCAGCAAATTGTGACCGGCGAATCCTGGCGCTGCGCAAAAACCCAAAGCGCTGGTTGGGATTCAACCCATTTTGACGACAGTCCCTGGACCAACGCCATGATTGCGGCCCGCTATGGCGAGGGGCCCTGGGGAAAAATCGATCCGCAGAATGACGACGTATCCGGCCCCCAGGCGGCGGGCATTCCGGGTACTGTGCAAATGATCTACGTGCCGCGCGCTGATTCGATTGATGTCCGGCATTTGGGATCGAATACGCCTTACGACGCCCGTTACTTTGATCCTGTCAGCGGCGTAACCACACCGCTGGGCCGGATTCTCAGCGACAATGATGGCGTATGGAACTGCTCACCGCCGCAGGGTCTGACGCATGATTGGGTGCTCATCCTGACATTGAAGAAACAGCCGGCGGCAGCCCTGCCCCATCAAATGACCCTCTCCAACCAACAACTGGCCTGGCATTTTGACTGGAGTGACGGATCTCTCCGGGGCACCTGGTTTGACAACAAACTGACCGGCCAACGTTTTGTTTTATCCGATGTGCGCGAACTGGGCCTGAACTTCTCAGCCGCCGCCGATCGTCTTGCCGAACCACTTACCCACGCCTCAGAATTCGAAGTGCGCTCCGCCCGCCTGGAAAACGCCGCAAGCGCCGTGTTCGAATTACGCCCCCGCTCCATGCCCATCGGCGTGACCCTGCACGTTCAACTGGACGGACCGACGCGTCGTAAATGGATCGAAGTATCGAACCTCTCCGACCACGATCTTTTGTTGCTGGACGTAAACTTGGATGACTTCACCACACAGGGCGCGACTTCCGGCGGGGGCAACGGCAAACCGCTTTTCATTGAGGATGAGGCCTTCGCCGCCGTCGAACATCCGGCCGGCGTAAATTCCGGCCAGGGCGGGCGGGTGGAACTTTCGCATTTTCCGGGCAAAAGACTCGCGCCCGGCGAGGTCTTCGGCAGCCATGTTGCGCTGGTCAGCGTGGCGGAAAAGGGCGCAGCCCGCGCCCATTTTGTTTCCTACCTGGAAGCCAAAAGTTTGCGGCCAAAGAAATTTCTTTCTGTCTATACGCCTTTTGGCATCAACAACCAATGGGGCGCCTGTCCGGCCCTCGACGATGAACAAACACTCGATGTGCTCAACCTTTTGCAAAAATTCCAGGCGAAAGGGGTTCACTTTGATTATTTCACCCTCGACACGGGCTGGGTGGACCCGGCGTCCGATCTAACCCGCTTCCGTCCCACCTGTTACCCTAATGGACCGGGAGCAATTGTGGATCGTGTGCAAAGTCTCAGCATGAAATTTGGCCTGTGGTTCGGCACCAGTTGGGCCACGCAATCGTGCTGGGATTACGCGCCGGCTTATGCCACGGGTCGTCCGCCAGGACTGCCCTGGCGCGAAGGTTCTCCTTTAACCGAGGGCGGGATTAATTTTTGTTTTGCCTCGGAACCTTACTTCAGCATTTTCAAAAATGCGGTCCTTTACCACGTGCGTGAAAACAAAGTGCGCCTGCTCAAATTTGACGGCGGCAATTATTATTGCGACAGCGACGCCCACGGACATCTGCCGGGGAAGTATTCCGTGGAAGCCATGTATAAAAGTTTGATTGATGTGGCCTCAAGCGCCCGCGCCCTTGCGCCGGATGTTTTTATCATTTGGTACTGGGGCGCTGGCTCGCCCTTCTGGGCTTTGTATGGCGATATGGTCTTTGAATCCGGCCTGGAAATGGAAGGTTCCGGCACCAGCGCCTATCCTTCCCTTTATTATCGTGATTCCGTCACCCTGGCCCAGGACCAAAACGCCCAATTCGCCACGACCATTCCACCCGTGGTCAAGGACAGCCTTGGCGTCTGGCTCTCTGACAGCCGATGGGGAAATTTCATGGGCAAGGAGCGATGGCGCGAAGGGCTGGTCATGGATTTGGGGCGCGGCAGCCTTCTTTTCCCTAATCTCTGGGGCGACCTCTATCAACTGAATGATGAGGATGTCTCTTTCCTCAGCCGCATGAGCACGCTCGCCCGTCAAAACGAACCTCTGTTTCGCTCCCGCCACAATATTCTGGGTGACCCCTCTCTCAATCAGCCTTATGGCTACGCCTACGGCAAGGGACAGCACGCGTTGATTTTTCTCAACAACGTCCATTTCGATTCGCGCCACGTCCAGATGACTCTGGATTCCAGTCTCGGTCTGACTGGCCCCGCCGGCTCGGCGTTGGATGTTGTCTCCCTTTTTCCGGAAACAAACCGTCTCAACCGGCCCGATGGCGCACCCTTTAAGACCGGCGACACTCTGGATGTA
>Ga0182030_10008745_pt1 | contig 20875 bp, 22 predicted proteins | sample 812S3MmetaG_FD_121299 | JGI IMG/M metagenome (GOLD analysis project Ga0182030, IMG submission 121299) | Permafrost microbial communities from Stordalen Mire, Sweden - 812S3M metaG (Illumina Assembly) | ecosystem: Environmental > Terrestrial > Soil > Wetlands > Permafrost | place: Sweden...
CCAAAAAGGCAACTTGATCATCCTCGCCGCGCGACCGGCGATGGGCAAGACGTCGCTGGCGCTCAACATGGCGCTCTTCGCCGCGCGCGAGGAAGGGCAGCCGGTCGCCGTGTTCTCGCTCGAAATGACGAAGCAAGAACTCGTCGAGCGTTTGATCTCGAGCGACGCGGGCATCGATGCTTCCAAATTGCGCCGCGGCGCGATCGAAGGCAAGGACTGGGAGCGGATCGGAAACTCGATCGGCCGGCTCAACGAATTGCCGCTCTATCTCGATGATTCCGGCTCCATCACGGTGACCGAGATCCGCAGCCGCTTGCGCCGGCTCAAATCGACCCACGGTCTGTCGATCGCTTACATCGACTACCTGCAACTGGTACGGCCGTCGACGCTCGGACGCAACGTGAATCGCAATGAAGAGATCTCGGACATTTGCCGCATGCTCAAGGCGACTGCGAAAGACCTCGAGATTCCGATCGTCGCACTCGCGCAGTTGAACCGCGCCGTCGAAACGCGACAAGACAAACGTCCGATGCTCTCGGATTTGCGCGACAGCGGAAGTATCGAGCAGGAAGCCGACATCGTCACGTTCCTCTACCGCGATGCGTACTACAACAAAGAGACGTCGCCCGAGCCGGACCTGACGGAATTCATCTTCGCCAAACACCGCAATGGCCGGGTCGGTACGGTCAAGTTGCGTTTCCGGCCGGAGCACACGCTCTTCCAGCCATATGGCGACGACGCACACTACCCGGCGCCGTAACTTGCGGTTCGTCGCGCGCGTCCTCATTGCGCTCGTGATTGCCCTGATCTTCATGCCGCGTCCGGCGGGCGCGGTCGGCAGCGACGCCGTGCAAGTCTTCGTCCATGCGGTCGTACTCGTGCCGTCGCCGCGGTGCGCCGGCGAAGCGGCGACGATCGCGCGTTTGCCGGCGGGATGCTTCGAACCGGCGCTCGCGCTGAAGCCCAGCGGAACGACATGGTACTTTCATCCGGCGACCCACTGGTTTCGCTTTACGCTGCCGGCGTCAAGCGAACCGCAAACGCGCTGGCTGCTCAATGTCTCGACGTACGTCACCCAGGGCGAACTCGACGTCGTCGCACCGGATGGCCGGGTGCTGGAGCATCGAACCCTTGGTTCGCTCGTTCCCGTCGCCGATCGCCCCGTCTACGCGCACGAATTGATCGAACCGATCGTGGCGCCGTACCCGGCCGGCGCGGTGATCCTGTTGCGCATGACGACGCCGTTCGAACGTCCGGCCGTCCTCGAACTTCGCACCGAGCCCGCGTTTAGGCGGTTAAATCGCGAGACGATGCACGACGAAGCGCTTCCGCTTGCGTTTCTCAACGGCATTGCGGTCGCAATGGGCCTCTTCAACCTCATGCTCTTCGGCATGTTGCGCCGCAAGCTCTACCTGCTTTACGCAATCGCAATCCTCGCGCTCGTACTGTATCAGGTCATCGAAACCGGTGCGGCGTGGACGATGTTGTGGCCGCACCTGGCCTTACGCGACGATTGGCCGCCGTATGCCTCGTGGGTACTCTACTTCGCGTTGATCGTGGCCTTCACGCGCGAATTCCTCGAACTGCCGCGCGTCGCGCCGCTCGCGGACAAGATCTTGATCGGCGTGCTCGCCGTCTTGGCGATCGAGAGCGCGCTCTACCTCCTCGCACCCGACCTGCTGGTCACGCTCGGCATCTTCGACATCACGGACCCGGCGATGACGGCGATCATGATGGGCACGATGCTGGCGTGCGGTGTCATCGCGTGGCGCGCCGGCGTCACCGCGGCGCCGTACTACGTGCTCGCGTTCGCGGGTTCGGCGATCGGCTTCGTCATCAGCGACGCCGGAACGTACGATCTCTTCCCGTCGACCGTAACCACGGCATACATCTGCACGTCGATCGGCGCGGCGTGGGAATCGATTTTTCTTGCCCTAGCACTCGGTCAACGCGTGCGCGAGATCGAGACCAGTGCCGCGCGTTATGAGAAATACGCCTACCTCGATCCGCTCACCGAGATCCCCAACCGGCGCGGGTTCGATGAAGCCATCGAGCGCGAGTGGCGCCGCACGCAGCGCATTCCAGGACCGATCTCGGTGATTATCTTCGACATCGATCACTTCAAGAATTACAACGATCGCTTCGGTCATCCGGCCGGCGATCAGCGGTTGATGTCGGTCGCGCGCACTATCGCCGAAGCGGCGCGGCGCACGGGCGATCTGGCCGCGCGTTACGGCGGCGAAGAGTTTGCGATGTTGCTGCCCGGCACTCCGCTCGAAGGGGCGGTGGCGATCGCCGACGCCGTGCGCATGAGCGTTCGCCAGGCCGCCGACGTAGAATTTCGCTTGACGATAAGTGCCGGCTGTGCGACCGCCTATCCGTTTTCGGATTCGCTCGAGTCGTCCAGCCCGGCAACGCTGCTCAAGGATGCGGACGCGGCGCTGTACATCGCGAAGACGACCGGCCGCGACCGCGTCTGCATACCGGAGACCGAAGTCATCCGCTAGGACGAATGAGCCGACGTCTCGATGCTCTCTTGCATCTCCGGATCGCCGATGCCGAACTCGAGATAGGTGCGGGAGAGACGCACGTAGCTGGCCGGCGTGTTCTCAACCCAGCCGAGACCGTCGCCTTCGAGTTTGCGCTTCACCACGGCCGGCGCGCCGGCGTTGAGCGTTTCGGCCGGGACGCGCGCGTTGGCCGGCACCACGGAGCCGGCGGCAATCAGCGCTTTGCTACCGACCTTCGCGCCGTTGAGGACCACCGCGTTGCTGCCGATGAGCGCGCCGTTTTCGATCACACAATCTTCCATCGTCACGCTGTGGCCGACGGTGCAATTGTCACCGATGATCGTGGTTGAGTTCGGGCTCACGTGGATGACCGAATTGTCCTGGATACTGGTCCGCGCGCCGATGCGGATCGGACCGTTGTCGCCGCGGATGACGACGCCGAACCAGATGCTCGATTCCTCGCCGACTTCGACGTCGCCGATCAGGACGGCGGTCGGCGCGATGAACGCCGTAGCCGCGATCTTCGGACGCTTTCCGTGAAATTCGATGAACATGCCCGGCCTCCAGAGAACGGTAGCGGCGAGGCACCACATTTGAGCGAGCACCGCCACCGTACCCCCTTGCGCGGCACCGAAGTCACCCCGCGCCCGCAGCCGGATAATCCGGAGTATACGGCCGTGAATTACCGTTACGCCGGACAAACCGGGCATATTCACGAGGTCGTCGAGATCGGCGGGCGGGAGCTGGTGAAGGTCGGCTTCGACGATCGCAAGATCGTCTATTACTTCATTGAGGATCTCGAACGCGATGATGGCGCGGACAAGCGCACGTTTCACGACCTGCCCGAATAGCGGGCAGATGGACTGCGCATGCCGTTCTTTCCGATAGGGTTACCCCAGCCGCTGGCAATTCGGGGTCCCTTTGCCGCGCTGACGATCGACGCCCAACGGCGGCGTATCGTCGCAGCCGGCGCGCGTAGCGTCGCCGTGCTCGATGCCGACACCGGCAAGTTGCTTGCAACGGTACGGATCGGCGGCACGCGCAGCATCGCGATCGAACCCTTGGGCGGCCATATCTTCGTCGCCACGCGCGACGGCCGGATCAGTGAGGTCGATCCTGACCGCAAGGCGATCGTCCGGTCGCTTGATGCCGGCGGCGTGGCGGACGTCCTCTCGTATGACGCAGCCACCGGCCGGCTCTACGCGGACGGCGATCATCGCGCGGCGCTCGCGACGTTTGACATGCGCACGTTTACCGCCGCGGCTCCGGTGGCGCTACCGGGAGGCGTGCCCGCGTCGTTCGTGCCCGATCCGATCACCCACGAACTTTACGTGGAATTCGCGGACCGCCCAGAGATCGCGATCGTTGATCCCGTGCACGGGAACGTGCGCGCGGCGTTTCCGACGCCGGGCCCGGTGGGCAACCGCATCGTGCGGTTTGACGACGCGCTGGGCCAAATCGTCGTCATCGGTGCGAACGGCATCTTAGACGTTTACGACCGGGCTGGGACCCGCCGGGCGCGTATCGCCGTGCCCGCGGGGAGTATCGCGTGCGACCTGGACACCGGCGATCACGTTCTTGCCTGCACCGGCCCAGGCGGCTTGACGTTCGTGCAATTGCAACGCGAAGGGGCACCGCATATTATCGCTACCGAGGCGCTGCCCGGTACCGCGCTGGTCGCCCTCGATGCCAAGACGCACGATGCGGTTGTCTTGCGGTCCAGCCCCGACGGCAGTGGTGCCGCCATGGAGCGTTTCAGCACGTCACCGCCCACGCCGAGCCCCTCTCCGTCCGCGCGATAGCACGCTCGAACGGAAGGGAGACGTACCCACATCACTAATTGTTCGCTTTCGCTTGGTGCGAAGTTCCCGGAGTACCCTCAGCTTGCAGAAAAAAACGTCACCGATTAACTGGAGCGGCTTCGGCTTCTTCCTCGTTTGCGTTGCATTCGTGGAAGTTTTCGCGCGCTTGGGCTGGCTCACGAGCTATGTCCCGCCGCCTTCCCAAGTCTTCGTCGCGCTGTTCCAAGGTTTGATCAGCGGCGACATATCGAGCCAAATCGGCGTTACCCTATCGGTATATGTTCGCGGCTTAGCCCTGGCGAGCGTCCTCTCGATCGTCATCGGTATTCTGATGGGAACCTACAAGCCCGTCTTCGATTCTTTGAAGATCATCGTCGAATTCTTGCGTCCGGTGCCGTCGGTGGCGATGATTCCGCTGGCGATCTTGTTCTTCGGTCTCGGCGCGACCATGCGCATCTCGGTCATCACCTATGCCGCATTCTGGCCGCTTTTGATCAACACGATTTACGGTGTGCGCGCGATCGATCCGCAAGCGCTCGACGTCGCGCGCAACTTCGGCATCACCGGCTATGAAGCACTCTGGCGTGTGACGCTGCCGTCGGCGCTGGCCAGCATCGCGACTGGTTTCCGCGTCAGCGCGACGATCGCGCTGGTCGTCACGATCACGACTGAACTCATTGCCGGCAATAGCGGCATCGGGTTCTACATCTCGCAGATGGAACAAGCGAACCGTCTGCCGCCGATGTATGCGGCGATCATCCTGACCGGCATCCTCGGCTATCTCCTCAACACCTTATACTTTACGCTCGAGCACAAAGTCGTCTTCTGGACGCCGGCCGCGCGGGAACGGGTGACGTAGCGCTTATGAAATTGAACAAGCTCTTCAACCGGGGCAACGCCGCGGGCATTGTCACCGTCATTGTCTTGCTCGTTTTGTGGCAAGTCATCGCGAGTATCAAGCAGACCGTGTACGTGCCACCGGTCTCGACGATCTTCTTGACGTTCATCAAGGAGTGGTTCTCGCCGACGTTCGGTCAGCAAGCGATCCCGAGTCTCTACCGCATGGCCGTCGGCTACTTCTTTGCCACGATCATCGGGGTCACGATCGGGATCGTGATCGGCTCGTTCAAGAAGATCTATCACTTGCTCGATCCGGTGCTGCAGTTCTGGCGCGCCATTCCGGCGACCGCCATCATCCCGGTCGGCATCTTGCTGATCGGCATCGGCGATCAAATGAAGATGGTCGTGATCTGCTTCGGCGCCATGTGGCCGATTCTCATTAATACGGCCGACGGCGCGCGCCTCGTGCCGACCGAGCGGCTCGATACCGCCCGGATCTTCGGCCTCTCGCCGATCGAGACGCTGCTCCGGGTGATCCTCCCCTCGGCCGCGCCGATGATCGCCGCCGGGATGCGGACGGGTCTCTCGATCGCCTTTATCATGATCGTCGTCTCCGAAATGATTGGCAGCACGGACGGTCTCGGGTATTATATCCTCCAGGCTCAGCGTACGTTCGCGATTCCCGAAATGTACGGCGGCATCGGGTTGCTCGCAATCTTGGGCTACTTACTGAACGTTATGTTCGTATCGGTCGAGCGCAAAGTGCTCGCCTGGCATTACGGACAAAGCACCCGCCCGGCGTAGTCGTAAAAGAAAGGTCACTGCATGTCGAACCCGAGCGAGATACTCCTGGACGTCAACGCACTGCAAAAGCGGTACGCTGATGGAACGCTTGCCGTTCAGGAGATCACGCTCAACGTCCGTGAACGCGAATTCGTCTCCATCGTCGGGCCATCGGGTTGTGGCAAAACGACGCTGCTCAAGACGATCTGCGCGCTGCTCACGCCGACCAAAGGGTCGGTCAAGCTCCACGGAACGTTGATCACCGAACCGCCGCCGCAAATGGTCCTGGTGTTCCAGGACTACGCGCGCTCGCTGTTCCCGTGGCTCACGGTGACCGGCAACGTGATGTTCCCGCTGCGCAAGCGCAAAGACATCTCGCAGGCCGACAAAGAGCAAGCATCGCAACGTGCGATCGAAGCCGTCGGTCTGACGAAATTCGCGAAGCACTTTCCCTGGCAGCTCTCAGGCGGCATGCAGCAACGCGTCGCCATCGCGCGCGCCGTTGCGTTCCGTCCGCAGATCATGCTGCTCGATGAACCGTTCGCTTCGGTCGACGCACTTACGCGCGCCGATCTCGAAGACCTCACGCTCGCGCTGCGCGACGAGTTCGGCATCACGATGCTCCTGGTCACCCACGACATCGACGAAGCCGTCTACCTCTCCGACCGCGTGTTCGTGCTGAGCACGCCGCCGTCGACGGTGCTCGAAGAGATTTCGATTCCGCTGGCTCAGCCGCGGGAACAAGTCTCGACGCGTTCGGAGGCGGGTTTCCTCCAACTGCGCAACCACATCCACGGATTGATCGGTAAGAAACACGACGACGGCATGAAGTCGTTCATCCTCGACACGCCGTTACCGCGCGCCGTCGAACTCGAAGGCGACCCGGTCTCTTAGGTCATCGTCATCTTTATGTCACCCCGAGCGTAGTCGAGGGGCCGCCACTAACGTTCACGATTGCGGCTGTCCCTCGACAAGCTCGGGATGACATAAAAAAGCAGATGTTGTTTTAGTCCAGGGATTCGCGGTCGATCCACGCCAGTAGGTGGTCGATCGCGAAGGCTTGCGCGAGGGTGTAGTAGTGATCGCCATTCGGGACCACGACGAAGTCGAGGTCCCGTTTCTTTTGGTGCGCCGCCGCGTACCCGGCGGGGTGATCGCGAAAGTTCGAGTCGACGAGTTCGTTTTCGCCGGTCAGCGCGAGTACCGGACACGGAATCTTCGCCGCGAGTTCGAGCACGTCGAATTTCGCGCCCGACGCGTACTTCGAGAGGTAGGCCTGCGCGCCGCTGAACGAGTTCAGCGGAAAGGTCGTGGCCATGAGCTCATCCGGTTTGCCGGCGGTAACCAGCGCCTTTGCCCTGGCGATGATCGCCGCGAATTCTGGTCCGCGTTCCGACGCCAGCATCCGCTCGGTGTTGAAGTGCGGCGCCGAGGCCAGCACGCAGCCCTGCACGCGTTCATCGGGTTGGGTCGCGAGGTAGTACGCCGACTTCACCGCGCCGAGACTGTGGCCGAAGAGCAAGATGCGCTTGTAGCCCCGGCCGGCGAGGAATCCGAGCCATGCGTCCCAGTCGATCGCGCAGTCTTCGATGTCTTCGAGCGCCACGCCGAGCAGTTTTCCGCCCCCATTGCCGCGGTTGACCACATCGTGTCCGCGGTTGTTGGCCCGTAGCGTCGCTACGCCGCGCTCGACCAGCGCTGCGCTGAAGTTGCGGTAGAACGGTTCGAAGAAGGCGGCGGCGGCCCCGTGCATCATTAGCGCCGCATCGAAACGCTGCGTCCCGCCCATCCGCTTCTTTGGAACGGCGAGCGCCCCGGAATGGGGGACGTCGTCGCTGGTGCGGATCTCGACCAGCTCGACCGGTGGTGTTGCGGATGCCATCGCCGCCGACTCCGCCGTGCTGCGTCGGCAGCCCTCCGCCCAATCCGCGGGAGCGGCGGCCCCCGGCCCATAAAAGGACGGCATGGCGAGTGATAATGGCAACGGCAACGGCTCCAAGCGGCTAGACTACCACGGTCAGAAGAACCGCGTGTTCGTGCGCGGGATCGAGGGCGAGTACAACCTCACCCACGAGCTCAAGCGGCTGCGGTCGCTACCGCGTGTGATCAAAGGGCGCGAGCAACCCTTTCATAGCGGTCCGCAACAGTTTAGCAAGCATTATATGGAACCCAAGGACGGCTTGGGGCAAACGCTCCACATCCATCTCGAAGAATACTCACCCGGCGGCAAATCGCAGAAACACGGTCACGTCAACGAGGCGGTGTTCTACATCCTCGACGGCGAGGGCGCGGAAGTCCACGACGGCGTGCGCTACGAGTGGGAAGCCGGCGATGCGGCGATCGTGCACAACAACTGCGTGCATCAGCATTTTAACCGTAATCCCAACCGGCCGGCGCGCGCGCTCGTAATGAAGACGAAGCCGATGTATCTCTTCATGAACATGCTCTTTCAAAAGATGATCGAGAACACGCCGAAAGATCCGACGCCGACGCAAGGCGACTTCAAGCCGCGCGAAGAGCCGTTGCATGACCACCCTTCGACAAGCTCAGGGCAGGCTCATGATAATGAGCACGATCATCACCACACGCACGAACACGCCCACGGAGATTAACTGAACTATGGAAACGCGCGAATTCCCGTGGGACGAATACGGGAAGTATCTGCAAGGCAATTTGAGCGGCAGCTATTACGATGAAATGCTCGAAGAAGCTGCGACCGCCGACGAACGCAACGCCGACCGGCCGAAGGTCATCAAGTCCTCGCAAATGCCGTGGGAGAACTCACCGCACGGCTTGCTCAAGCACATCGTGAACGAAGGCATGAACACGCGCGCCGAAACGGTCGATGCGTACATGCAAGTGATCCCGCCCGGCAGCCGCTCGGGCAAACACCGTCAGCTCGCGGAGCAAGCGTTCTATGTGATCGAAGGCAGCGGCTACGACATTCACGTGGATTGCGATTTGGCGATCGTCGATGACAACTACACCTGGCAGCCCGACGGCGATGAAAAGCGCTTCGAGTGGGAAGCCGGCGACGTCGTCTACGTTCCGCCGAACACGATCAGCCAGCATTTCAATGCCAGCGAGACCAAGCCGGCGCGCATCGCCGTGATCACCAACCGCATCTATCGCAAGAGCGGGCTCAACGATCTCGAGCAACTCGAGACCGCGCCCGAATACGACCCGAACGAGAAGCTCACGGCTGAAAAACTCAAGCGCTATCTGCAGGCGAAGGCCAGCCGCTAGTGGCGACCGTCGCTCTGGACATCCAAGCATTCGCCGGCGAGCTGTTTGAGGCCGAGCGCGACCGCAAGCAGATCGAGGCGTTTTCGAGCCGGGCGACGCTCACCGCCGCCGACGCGTATGCCATTCAGCTGGCCAACGTCAAACGGCGCCAAGCGACGGGCGAAAAGGTCGCCGGGATGAAGGTCGGCCTCACCGCCAAGCCCATGCAGAAGATGCTCGGGGTCGACCAACCGGACTTCGGCCACCTGTTCGCCTCGATGCGCCTGGCCGACGGCGATGAGTGCCAGCTGAGCGAGTTGATCCAGCCGCGCGTTGAGGCCGAGATCGGCATCATCCTCGCCCATCCGCTGCGCGGCCCCGGCCTGACCGACCTCGACGTGCTCGCTGCCACCGAAGCGTTGGTGCCGACGCTCGAGATCGTCGACTCGCGGATCCTCAACTGGAAGATTACTTTTGTCGACACGGTAGCGGACAACGGCTCGTCTGCGCGTTTTGTCGTCGGCAAGAAGCGCACGTCACCGCTGGGCATCGACACCCGCACGCTCGGCACGGTTTTTGAGAAAAACGGCGAGCTCGTCGGCACCGGCGCCGGCGCGGCCGTCCTCGGCGCGAACCCGTTCCGCGCGGTAGCCTGGCTCGCAAACACGTTGGCCGCCGAGGGGTTAGAACTTCATGCGGGCGACGTGATCATGCCGGGCGCCCTGTGCGCCATGGTCCCGGTCGCTCGCGGCGACGTGGCCAGCGCCGATTTCGGCGTTCTCGGCACAGTCTCGGTCCGTTTCGTTTAGCCACTCTCGCACCCTCAGAAGGCACACACGTCATGCCACTCAACGTCGCGGTCATCGGTTCCGGCAACATCGGGTCCGACCTGATGTTCAAGATTTTCCGCAACAAGAACCTCAAGATGATCGCGCTCGTCGGCATCGATGCCAACAGCGACGGACTCGCGCGCGCCCGCAAACACGATGTCGCGGCGATCGACACCGGCATCGAAGGCCTGCTGGCCCGCAAAGATCTGATGGATCAGATCGACTTGATTTTTGATGCGACGAGCGCGAAGGCGCACGAGCACAACGCGCCGCTGATCAAGGCGGCCGGAAAGTTCGCCGTCGATCTCACGCCGGCCGCAGTTGGTCCGTACATCATTCCGCCGCTCAACCTCAAGGAACACCTCGAAGGCGACGTGACCAACGTCAACATGGTGACGTGCGGTGGCCAAGCGACGATTCCGATCGTCGGCGCGATCTCGCGCGTGCAGCCGGTGGCTTACGGCGAAATCGTGGCGACGATCGCCTCGAAGTCGGCCGGTCCCGGAACGCGCGCGAACATCGATGAGTTCACCGAGACGACGTCCAAAGCGATCGAAGAAGTCGGCGGCGCGAAGCGCGGTAAAGCGATTATCGTCCTCAATCCGGCCGAGCCGCCGCTGATCATGCGCGATACGGTGAACGTGATGACCGAGACGGCGCCCGATCAAGCCGCGATCACGGCGTCGGTACTCAAGATGGTTGCCGACGTGCAAGCCTACGTTCCGGGCTACAAACTCAAATCGGGTCCCGTGTTCGACGGCAACCGCGTGAGCGTGTTCCTCGAAGTCACCGGCGCGGCGCACTACCTCCCCGCCTACGCCGGAAATCTCGACATCATGACCGCAGCGGCCGTGCGCGTCGCGGAAGAAGTCTACGAGCGCCGCAACGCGCTGGTTGGAGCGAAGTAATATGCCGAAAGTCCGCATCACCGACGTCAGCCTCCGCGACGGTTCGCATCCGCTCTTCCACCAGTTCACCGTCGATCAAGTCGTGCGCATCGCGGGCGCTCTCGACGCCGCCGGCGTTCCGATGCTCGAAGTCACGCACGGCGACGGCTTGGCCGGTTCGTCCATCCAGTACGGCTTCTCCAAAGTCTCCGATCTCGAACTGATCGAAGCTGCCGCCGCGACCATCAAGCAGGCGAAGCTCGCCGTGTTGCTGATCCCCGGCATCGGCACGATTCACGATCTCAAAGAGTCGCACAAACGCGGCGCCAACGTCGCGCGCGTTGCGACGCATTGCACCGAAGCGGATATCTCGGCGCAGCACATCGCTGCGGCGAAAGATCTCGGCATGGAAGTCGTCGGCTTCCTGATGATGTCGCACTTGATCGAAGCCGCCGAACTCACCGTGCAAGCGAAGCTGATGGAATCGTACGGGGCCGACGTCGTCTACGTCGTCGACTCGGCCGGTGCGCAGACCATGGACATGGTGCACGATCGCGTCACGTCGATGCGCGCGGCGCTCGATCCGAAGACGCACGTGGGTTTCCACGCACACAACAACCTCGGTCTCGGCGTCGGCAACGCGGTCACCGCAGTCAAGGCCGGTGCCGATAACATCGACGGCGCGTGCCGTGGGCTCGGCGCCGGCGCCGGCAACGCGGCGACCGAAGCGATCGTCGCGGTCTTCAATAAAATGGGCTGGGAGACGGGCATCGATCTGTATGGCGTGATGAACGTCGCCGAAGATATCATCGGCGGCGAGATCGGCATTACCCCGATCGTCAACCGTGCGGCGCTCGTGCTGGGGTATGCCGGCGTCTACTCGAGCTTCATGCGCCACGCAGAGAACGCGTCCAAGCGCTTCGGCGTCCCGACGGCCAAAATTCTCGAAGCGGTCGGTCATCGCAAAGCGGTCGGCGGACAGGAAGACATCATCGTCGAGTGCGCGATCGAACTCGCGGCGGAGATGAACGCAAAGGCCTCGCCCGAACTCGCGGCCGTCTGATGACGTCGGTCGCTACGGACAAAGCCGGCTGGGCGCTCGCCGAACTCGCACTTGCGAGCCGCGAACGCCGTGAGATCGAACCGCTGACCGACACCTGGCCCGAGCTCGACGAGCAGACGGCCTACGCGATCCAGAAGCGGCTCGTCGTCGGGCACGTCAAGGATGAGGCGTCGCACATCTCCGGGATCAAGCTCGGTCTCACCAGCGTCGCGAAGCAAAAGCAAATGAGCGTCGGCGAGCCGATCTACGGTCTGCTGGTCGGTTCGCGCATGATCAACGAGAGCGAGCCGCTCGAGATCGCGTCGCTCATTCATCCCAAAGCCGAGCCCGAGATTGCGATCGTCACCAGCGCCGCGCTCCAGGGTCCCGGCGTCACGGCGGATCAGGCGCGCGAGGCGATCGGCTCGGCGAGTTGCGCGATGGAAGTGATCGACAGCCGCTTCAAGAATTTCCGCTTCACGCTGACCGACGTCATTGCCGACAACACGTCGGCCGCGCGCCACACGATTTCAACCTACCGCGTGCCCGCGCAGGGTCTCGATCTGCGCACGCTCGGCGTCGTGTTTGAAAAGAACGGCGAAGTCGCGTCGACCGCTGCCGGCGCTGCGATCCTCGGCGATCCCGCGCTCGGCCTCGCGTGGCTAGCGAATAAGTTGGCCGAGCATGGCGAATCGCTGCCGGCCGGTACCGTCGTGATGACCGGTGCGCTGACCGATGCGATCGCCATTGCGCCGGGCGACGTGGTGCGCGTGACGATCGCGCAGCTCGGCACGCTCTCGCTGCGCTGCGTCTGATTCCGGTGGATCGCTAGCGATGCCGATCGTCCGCATCGAGTCGTCGATCTCGTTACCGTCCGGAACACCGCGCGCGCAAGCGTTGAGCGCCGTCGCTGATTGCATCGTGCGCAAACTCGACGTGAAACCGGTTCAGGTACGCGTCGCGTTCGTCGATCTCGAACCCACCGACGTTATCGTGGCGGGCCGGCACGGCGCGGAGGCGCCGCCGTATATCGTTGCCTGGGCTTCGATTCTCGAGGGCCGTCCGGAAGAGAAGCGCGCGGCGTTCGTCGCCGAGCTGCTCGAAGTGCTGGCCCGGATATATAGCGTGGACGAAAGCGTCGTGCGCGTGTTAGTTCAAGATTTTCCAAGCGTGCACTGGGGTATCGGGCGCGCCACGGCAACGGCAAAGGGGTAGGAGTTGTTACAGCAAGAGACTCGTACGCGTCCGCGGACGGGCATCCTCGACGTCAAACTCTTCATCGACGGCAAGTACGTCGATGCGATCAGCGGCAAGACGTTCGACGACGTGAACCCGGCGACGGGTGAAGTGATCGCGCGCGTGGCGGAAGCGGATTATGCCGACGTCGATCTGGCCGTCAAGGCCGCGCGCAAAGCGTTCGATGAAGGCCCCTGGCCGCGCATGGCGGTTGCCGAACGCTCGGCGATTTTGATGAAATTCGCAGCGGGCATCAAGGCGCGCATTCCGGAGTGGAGCGAACTCGAATCGCTCGATACCGGCAAGCCGATCCGCGAGAGTTCGCACCTCGATATCCCGCGCGCCGCGTACAACCTCGAATTTTTCGCCGAGCTGATCAAGTACGAAGGCACCGACTGCAATCCGGTCGATGACAAGTTCCTCAACTACTCGCTGCGCGAACCGGTCGGCGTGGCGGGCTGCATCAGTCCGTGGAACCTGCCGCTCCTGTTGCTCACCTGGAAGCTCGGCCCCGCGCTCGCGTGCGGCAACACCGTGGTGTGCAAGCCCGCCGAATTCACGCCGATCACGGCCAGCCTGCTGGGCGAAGTCGCGAACGAAGCGGGTCTGCCGCCGGGCGTGCTCAACATCGTGCAAGGCTTCGGGCCCAACGCCGCGGGTTCGGCCATCACCGAGCACCCCGGCGTCGATTGCATTTCGTTCACCGGCGAAACGACGACCGGCAAAGCGATCATGCGGGCCGCGTCGGAAGGCCTCAAGGAAGTTTCGTTCGAGCTCGGCGGCAAAGCGGCCGCGGTGATCTTCGCCGATGCCGACCTCGACGTCGTGATCGCGCAGACGACTCGCTCGACGTTCCTTAACCAAGGCGAAGTCTGCCTCGCCTCGCCGCGCCTGCTCGTGCAGCGTCCGATCTACGATGAGTTCTGCAAGCGCTACCAAGCGGCAGCTGAAGCGCTCGTATTCGGCGACCCGCTCGATCACGACACCTCGATCGGTTCGCTCGTCGACAAAGAGCATTACGACCGCGTCGTGAGCTACATCGAGATCGCCAAGGCCGAAGGCGCGCGTTTGCTCTTCGGCGGCACGCGCCCCGACCTGCCGGCGCCGTTCGACAAGGGCGCGTTCCTGCGGCCGACGGCCTTCGTCGACGTGAAAAACTCGATGCGCATCTGCCAGGAAGAAGTGTTCGGGCCGGTCGTCACGATCATGGCGTTCGACACCGAAGAAGAGGGCATCGCGATCGCGAATGACGTCAGGTACGGGCTGGCTGCCACGATCTTCACCCAGGACCTCAAGCGCGCGCATCGCGTGGCGCGAAAGATCCGGGCGGGTATCGTGTGGGTGAACTGCTGGTTCGTCCGCGATCTGCGCACCCCGTTCGGCGGGATGCGCGAATCGGGGATCGGACGCGAAGGCGGCCGCCTGTCGCTGGAATTTTTTAGCGAACTCAAAAACATCTGTATCGCGCTCTAACTCGAACCCGAGGAGAACCAATGCTCACACCGCAGGACAACGATCGACTGACGCGCGTCGGCCCCGGAACCGCCGGAGGCGCGCTCTTGCGGCGGTATTGGCAACCGGCCCTCATGACCAGCGAACTTCCCGAAAAGGACGGCGCGCCGGTGCGCGTGCGCCTGCTCGGTGAGGACCTGATCGCGTTCCGCGATACGAACGGCGACATCGGCATCGTCGATGCGTTCTGCCCGCACCGCCGCGCACCGATGTTCTTCGGCCGCAACGAAGAGTGCGGTTTGCGCTGCGTGTATCACGGCTGGAAGTTCGACAAAGACGGCACCTGCGTCGACATGCCGTCGGAACCGCCGGACAGTTTGTTCAAGACGAAGGTCACGATCAATGCCTACCCGACCTGGGAAGGCGGCGACGTGATCTGGATCTACATGGGGCCGAAAGAACTGCAGCCGCCGCCGCCCAACTACGAATGGGTTCGCGCGCCCGCAACGCACCGCCGCGTGTCGAAGACGTTCGAAGACGCGAACTACCTGCAGGCACTCGAAGGCGGACTCGACACCGCGCACTCCTCGTTCGCGCACAACGACCGGCTCGGCGACAAGAACTGGGTCCGCAGCCGCGACGGCGCACCGCGCCTCGATGTCGAGCGCACCGACTACGGCTACACGTATGTCTCGACGCGCAATCTCGGCGATGACGGCAAGTACGTGCGCGTCTATCACTACATCATGCCCGCGCAGGCGCTGCGCGGCGGCGTGACCTCGTGGAACGGCATCAATAAGGCCGACGTGCCCCGTCTCGACGGCCACATCTGGGTGCCGATCGACGATTACACAACGATGGCCTGGAACATGGTTTGGAGCTACGACAAAAACGTGCCGATCACCGACGAGTGGCACGCGAACGACGAAGCGCGCTTCGGCCGCGGCGCCGACGACTTGATCCCCGGCACGTTCAAGCTCAAGAAGAACCTCGCCAACGACTTCATGATCGACCGCGCAGTGCAGAAGACGAAGACGTTCACCGGCATCGTCGGCATCAACACGCAAGACATGGCCCTGCAAGAAGGCATGGGCCCGATCTGCGATCGTTCGAAAGAGCATCTCGGCACGACCGACAAAGCGATCATCGCCTGCCGTCAGCTGTTGCTGGAAGCGGTGGCGGCCGTCGAGGAGGGCAAGCCGCCGCGCGGGGTAGATCCGTCGACCTACGAGCGCGTGCGGCCCTACGATGCGGTGGTTCCGGTCGGAAAAGTCTGGGAGACCGAATTCGCGCCGGAGCTGGTCGCGAAGTTCTAAGCGGCGGCGTTCTCGATCGCGAAGAGCTTGTTGAAGCCGACGATGTTCAGCGTGCGCAGCACGAGGGCGTTCGGATGCTGCAGCACGATCCGGTTGCCCAGGTGCTTGCGCCGGAAGCTGGCCAGCTCCGTCAGCGCCTGGGACGAGAGATAGGGCACGCGCTCGAGATCGATTGCAACCACCTCGTCGTGGACGTTGCGCAGGGCCAGACGCAGGTTGGCCGTGCAGTCGCCGTCGGTGTCGGGAAGAAGTGGGATCGTCATACGACCTACCGTACTCTTGGATTCTGTAGCGGAGTTGTGGTAATGCTGCGATTTTGCCAAGAGAGCGGCAGGAGCGGATCGCACCGCCCGAGAGGATAACGGTAATGGCACTAACGCGCGAAGCTCAGGAGTTGCTCGTCCGCGTCGGTCCGGGCACGGCGATGGGCAACCTGATGCGCCGCTACTGGCTGCCGATTCTGCTCGATACCGAGCTTGCCGAGGCGGATGGACCGCAAGTGCGCGTCCGCATCCTGGGCGAGGATCTGCTGGCGTTTCGCGATACCGACGGCCGCATCGGCCTGATCGACCAATTTTGCGCGCACCGCGGCGTCTCGCTGTTCTTCGGGCGCAACGAAGAGTGCGGCATCCGCTGCCCCTACCACGGCTGGAAGTTCGACCTCTCCGGCCAGTGCGTCGACATGCCCTCGGAGCCCGAGGAGTCCAGCTTCAAAGCGAAGGTCAAGCTGACCGCGTATCCGTGCATCGAAGCCGGCGGTTTGATCTGGGCGTACATGGGGCCGCCCGAACTGCAACCGCCGCCGCCGAACTTCGATTGGTTGCGCGTGCCGGCCGAGAACATCTTCTGGACCAAGCGCGAGCAAGAGTCGAATTGGCTGCAAGCCGTGGAAGGCGCGCTCGATTCGAGTCACGTCGGCGTGCTGCATCGCTACGAACTCGATCACGACCGTTTGCATCAAGATGCCGAAGGCCCGAAGTTCATCAAGGCCGACAAGCGCCCGAAGTTTTTCACGCTGCCGATGCCCTTCGGCACGGCGATCGGCGCACGCCGCAACGGCGATGACGACGAGCGCTGGTACTGGCGGATGACGCCGTTTATCATGCCGTTTCATCAGATGGTGCCGCCCTACGGCGACAACCCGACCGGCGGACATTCGTTCGTGCCGATCGACGACGAAAACGTGTTCTCATACAGCTTTTACTGGCATCCGACGAAGCCGATCGATGCCGAACTGCGCGCGAGCATGGAGAGCGGCCAGGGGATTCACTCGGTGAATATTCCGGGCACGTTCAAGCCGGTCGCGAACAAGAGCAACGATTATTTGATCGATCGCCAAGCGCAAAAAGATCGCAAGACGTTCAGCGGCGTGATCGGCATCGCGCAGCAAGATGCGGCCTGCCAAGAATCGATGGGCGCGATCCAAGACCGGTCGCGCGAGCGGCTGGGCACGAGCGACGCGGGCATCATCGCCGCGCGCGAACGTCTGCTCGCCGCGGCGATCGCGCTGCGCGATCGCGGCACGACGCCGCCCGCGCTCAACCCCGAAGACCAGCACGTCCGCTCGGCATCGGTGCTGCTCCCCAAAGACGTGCCGTTCGAACAAGCCATTCGCGAAGCTATGATTCCTGGAGCCGGCGCACCGCTGGTCTCCGTTTAGAAGAGGTACCATGTCCCCCGCAACGCTCCGCGCCGCCGTTCAGATCGCGCCGAAACAAATCCAAATTCAAGAGTTCAACATGCCGGAGATTCCGGCCGATGCCGGCATCCTGCGCGTGTTGCGCGCGGGCATTTGCGGCGCCGACATCCCGATGTATGCCGACTCGAAGAAAGTGCCGCGCATTCTCGGCCACGAGAACGTCGGGATCATCGAAAAACTCGGCGAGCTTGCCGGCGAGCGCTGGGGTGTCAAGGTCGGCGATTACGTCGCGCTCGAGGAGTATCTCCCGTGCGGCAATTGCGATCTTTGCCGCGCCGGCGAATACCGCGCGTGCCAGCAGACGAACCACATGGACGGCAACCTGCGTTACGGCTCGACGATCACGTCGGTGTGGCCCGGCCTGTGGGGCGGCTACAGCCAATTCACCTACATCCATCCGCGCGCGGTGATGCACAAGGTACCGGCGAACGTGCCGCCGCGCATGGCGGCGATGGCGCTGCCGCTCGGTAACGGTTTTCAGTGGGCGGTGCTCGACGGCGGCGCGAGCGTCGGCGAAACGGTCGTCATTCAGGGCCCCGGACAACAGGGACTCGCGTGCGTCGTGGCTGCCAAAGCGGCCGGTGCGCGGACAGTTATCTCGACCGGCCTCGGACGCGACCGTCAACGGCTCGACGTTGCCAAGCAACTCGGCGCAGATTACACGATCGCCGTCGATGAGGAGTCGATGCGCGACCGCGTTGCCGAGATCACCAACGGCCGCGGCGCCGATCTCGTGCTTGACGTATCGTCGGGGGGTGCGACCGAGGTGATCAACGGCGGCCTCGACATCCTCAAGCCGCGCCACGGGCGCTTCATCGCGGCGGCGTTCAAGCGCAAAGACATCGACGGCTTCGCGCTCGATACGGTGATCAGCAAGACGATCAACTTCCGCGGCGTGCGCGGTCACAGCTTCAAGTCGGTCGAGATGGGGCTCGAGCTGATGGCGTCGGGCGAGATCGATCTCGAAGCGATGTCGACGCACGAATTCGGTCTCGAAGGCGTCGACGAAGCGTTGCGTTTGGTCGGCGGTGAGATCCGCGATCAGCACGGTAACATGGCGATTCACGTGACCATCGATCCTTGGCACGTAAACTAATCTAGCGATGGCGACCGCGATCGTCGACGGTATCTCCACGCACTACGAAGTGGTGGGTTCGGGCCCGCCGCTCTTGATGTATTCGCCCGGCGGCTTCGATGCCACGCTCGACAAGTGGTCGGCGATCGGCATCTACGCGAAGACGAAGATCTTCGACTACTTGCCCAAGTCGTTCACTTGCGTCACGTTCGATCGCCGTGAGAGCGGTACGTCGGGCGGGCGCGTCGAGCGCGTGCGTTGGCAGGACTATGCCGTGCAAGGCAAGGCGCTGCTCGACCATCTGGGCATTCCGAGGGCGCACGTGATGGGCGGCTGTATGGGCGCCCCCTGCGCGCTCGCGTTCGGCGTCGCGTACCCGGAATCGACCACGAGTTTGATGCTGTATTGGCCGGTGGGCGGCGCTGCGTACCGCATCAGCAACCACTTGCGTTTTGCTCAACATCTCGCGTTCGTGCAGCAAGCGGGGCTCGCCGGCGTGGTCGAACTCGTGCGGAGCGAGGGGAAACATTTCGGCGCCGATCCGCGCGGCGGGCCGTGGGCGTCGGTGATAAAACACGACCCTGCGTTCGCCGAGGCTTTCGTTGGGCTCGATCTCGCGCGTTACAGCGCGCTGGTTGCCGGATTTGCGCGCACGATGTTCGATCGCGACAGCGCGCCCGGCGGCGAGCCCGAAGAACTGATGAACCTCGACATACCGGCGTTCATCGTGCCGGGTCAAGACGCCGCGCACGCAACCTCGGCCGCGCGTTTTCTCCAAGAGTGTTTGCCGCGCGCCGAGTATTGGGACATCCCGGTCGCCGATCAGGTCGAAGCGAACGTTCCCGCGCGCGTCATGGAATTTCTGGCCAGCGCGTCTCTTTAGCGGCAGCGTTTATTTTTTGTCATCCCGAGCGTAGTCGAGGGACAGCCGCAATCGTCGTCGCTGAGTGGCGGTCCCTCGACTACGCTCGGGATGACATGCGAAAAAATAGCGCCCTACGTCAGGGAGAGCTTCATCCGGCTAAACACCCGGCGCGGATTGCCCTCGAAAATCTTCGCCCGGTCGGCGGCGCTAATCGGCGTGTTGTCGACGTAGCGGCGCGTGTTGTCGAAGTCGAAACCGGTTTGCGGATCGATGCCCTTCACCGCGCCGACGAGTTCGGATGCAAAGATGATGTTGTCGATCGGCACGAGCTGCGTGAGCAGATCGATGCCCGGCTGGTGATACACGCACGTGTCGAAGAAGATGTTCTTGCCCATCAGTTCGCTCAACTCGGGCTTGCCGTTCATAAAGCTGATGCCGCGAAAGCGTCCCCAATGATAGGGAACCGCGCCGCCGCCGTGGGGAATGATGAACTTCAGCGTCGGGAAATCTTTGAAGATGTCGGAGAGCATCAACTGGGTGAAGCCCATCGTGTCGCCGTTGAGATAGTACGAGCTGGTCGTGTGCATCGCGGGGTTGCAGCAGCCGCTCACGTGGACCATCGCCGGGATGTCCAGCTCGACCAGCTTCTCATAGAATGGATACCACGATTTATCGGTGATCGGCGGTGAGTTGAAGTAGCCGCCCGACGGATCGGGGTTGAGGTTACAGCTCACGAACCCGTAGTCGAGCACGCAACGCTCGAGTTCGCCGATATAGTCCCTCGGATCGCCGCCGACGCTCTCCGGAAGTTGCGCCCCGCCGATGAACGTCTCGGGATAGAGCGTGCAAATGCGGTGGATCATGTCGTTGCACATCCGCGACCACGCGAGGTTTTCAGCGAAACCGCCGAGATGGTGGCCCATTGCCGACGCGCGTGCCGAGAAGATCGTGCGGTCGATGCCGCGCTCGCGCTGAAACGTCACCTGCGCCGGGTCGAGGCTGGCGCGAATCTCATCGTCGGAGATCGTTAGCTCCGAACTCGACGGCAGCGCGGCGCCGCTGTTGAGCGCCGCAACCATCTTGGCACGAAAGTCGTGCCACACTTTGGGCTCCGAGGTGTAGTGAGCGTGGCAGTCGATGATCACTTCGCGAACAACTCATCGACGGTCACCGGTTTGGTGAGGATGCCCTGCGCGGTTGCGTAACCAATCAGTTCCTCGAGTACCTTGCGGTTGGGCTCGATGCCGTACGGCAGCGGATCCTTACCGGTGATCTCCATGACGCGGCGGTGCAGTTCGTCGAACGCCGTCGGG
>Ga0182030_10008746_pt1 | contig 20874 bp, 21 predicted proteins | sample 812S3MmetaG_FD_121299 | JGI IMG/M metagenome (GOLD analysis project Ga0182030, IMG submission 121299) | Permafrost microbial communities from Stordalen Mire, Sweden - 812S3M metaG (Illumina Assembly) | ecosystem: Environmental > Terrestrial > Soil > Wetlands > Permafrost | place: Sweden...
CAACTGTTTGCTGAAGCGCGTGGTGTCAAAAATGCAAGTTTGTGACATTCGAGCGTGGTTCTTAACGGCTTTGCCGACCAAGTTTCAACAATCTCATGAAAATCCTCCGCGCCTACCATCTTGGCATGTGTTTCGGCGTCCGCGACGCCATCGGCCTTGCCTTGGCCCAAACGGAACCGTCAACGATTCTGGGCGAACTGGTCCACAACGAATCCATCCTCGACGACCTGCGCTCACGCGAGGTTCCGACCGGTGGAAATTTATGAGTTTGGGAAATGCAGCAACGGTAGAATGTGGACGGACGGGCCTTTTGGCAGGTCGGGTTATACCCCATAGGAATGGCGACGGGTGCCGCTTAAGGTGTTTCCACAAATTGACGGGAAATTGTGTGTCGCCAAAAACAAGAAACATTCGCCATGCATCCATTTTTTACACCGGCAAACCACGCCATTAAGCAACGAATCCTATTATGAAAACATTATTTACCGCCGAAGCGACTTCCAAGGGAGCGCGTTCAGGAACGATAAAGTCACCCGACGGGCTGCTGGATGTAACGTTGGGAAATCCGTTGCAGAAGGGGATTGAGAAACGCGGCCCCAATCCCGAGCTGTTGTTTGCGGGCGCCTATTCCGCCTGTTACCACGGTGCCCTGGGCAATGCGGCAAAAAAGCTCGGCATTGCTGTCGAGAATTCCACAGTGCGGGCGCTGGTGAGCCTGATTGAAGATGAGCAGGGCGGTTTCCGTCTGGCGGTGGAGTTGCATGCGCAGCTTCCCGGAACCGACCGCGCCCAGGCCCAGCGCATCATGGAGGCAGCACACCAAACCTGCCCGTATTCCAAAGCCCTGCGCGGCGATGCGGCCATCACGCTGGTGGTGGACTAACCCAGGAAAGCCATGCCCCAAGGCGATAAATCCAGTTACACCGACAAGCAGAAACGTCAGGCGGCGCACATCGAAGCCGGCTACGAGAAAAAAGGTGTCAGCACAAAAAATGCGGAAGCCCGCGCTTGGGCCACCGTGAACAAACTCTCCGGCGGCGGCAAAAAGACCGGCTCCGGGCGAATTACAAATTGATCCAATATTATGACTGCTTTGACCCATGACGAAACCAGCGAAGAGATGAAAGACGTGCCGGACTGGACGCATCAGGCGAAAACCATCACCCGCACCTATAAATTTGACGGCTTTCCAAACAGCATCGCGTTTGTGAATCAGATCGCCAAACGCGCGCAAAAACTGGATCACCATCCGGATATAGATATTCGTTTTGACCAGGTGACGCTGGTGCTCACCACGTATGATGCCGACGGACTCACGGAAAATGATTTTACCCTGGCCGATCAGTGCGACGAGGAATTCGACACATTGGCGGAGCCGTGATGAAAACAATTTAAAACCAAAGCCCCCATACAAAATGACCAGCCGCGAAATCAGGCTCGTCTCCCGACCCAGCGGGATGCCGACCGCCGCCAACTTTAATCAAGCCCAGATTGAACTGCCGCCGTTGCCAGACCAGCAGGTGCTGGTGCGCAACCGCTTTATGTCGGTGGATCCCTACATGCGTGGTCGCATGAATGAGGGGAAATCGTATGTGCCGCCATTCGAGCTGGGCAAAGCGCTCGAGGGCGGTGCCGTGGGCGAAGTCATTGAGTCGCGGGCCAGAGAATTCAAACCGGGTGACACGGTCACTTCCAAGTTCGGCTGGCGGGAATACTTCATGGCCCCGCCAAATGAACTGCACCCCGTCTCCCGCGAGGTTCCATCGCTCTCGATATACCTTGGGGCGCTCGGCATGACGGGCATGACCGCGTGGGTGGGATTGAATCTGGTGGACGTCAAAGCCGGCGACGTCATTTTTATTTCCGGAGCAGCCGGCGCGGTCGGCAATATGGCCGGCCAACTGGCGAAATTGCGCGGCTGCAAAGTCATCGGCTCAGCCGGTTCACCCGAGAAGGTGAAGTTTCTCCGGGAAGAATGCGGGTTTGATATCGCCTTCAACTACAAGACCGGTCCCACGCGCGATCAACTGACGCTGGAGGTGCCGGACGGGATTGATGTCTATTACGACAATGTCGGCGGCGAGTCGCTCGAAGCGGCGCTTTCGGCCTTGCGGGTGAATGGCCGGATTATCGCCTGCGGCGGCATCGCCAGTTACAACGAAGCCAAGCCGCAGCCCGGCCCGGGCAACCTTTTTAACATCACCACCAAGCGGCTGACCATGAAGGGCATGATTGTTGGGGACTGGCTGCATCGTCAGGCCGAATTTGAAAAAGAAGTGGGCGGCTATTTTCGCGCCGGCAAAATCAAGAATCACGAAACGGTCGTCGAAGGAATTGATCAGGCGGTGGCCGCTTTCCTGGGCCTCTTCGCAGGGAAAAATCGAGGCAAGATGGTGGTGAAGTTGAGCTGATTATTACAGACAACAATACCGAACTTAAAAATTTATGGCCTACCAAAGTATCAATCCCGCCACCGGCAAAGTCCTGAAGACGTTCAAGGAACTGACCAACGCGCAGCTTGAGAAGGCGCTCAAAACCGCTGCATCCTGCTTTGATAAATGGCGCTACACGACATTTGCCGAGCGAGCCATCGTGGCCGCAAAAGCCGCTGCCATTCTGCGCGAGCGGGTGGACGAGTTCGCCCGCCCGATGACGCTTGAGATGGGCAAACGCATTGACGAGGCCCGCGGTGAAGTCGCGGTCAGCGCGGACATAATTGATTACTATGCGAAAAATGCCGAGCGCTTCCTCGCGTCACAGAAGCTCAAGCCGAAGTCGGGCCAGGCCGTGATCGAAAGCAGTCCGCTCGGCGTGCTCTTCGGCGTCCAGCCGTGGAATTTTCCCTACTACCAGCTCGCGCGTTTTGCCGCGCCCAATCTGATGGCGGGCAATGTCGTGATGGTGAAACACGCGGGCTGCGTGCCGCAATGCGCCATCGCTTTCGAGAAGCTGTGGCGGGAGGCGGGTGCGCCGGCGGGCGCCTATACCAATCTGCTTATCTCACACGATCAGGTGAACGCGGTGATCGACGATCCACGCATCAAGGGCGTGGCGTTGACCGGTGGCGTGGAGGCCGCGAAAGGGATTGCTGCGCGAGCCGGACAAAATCTCAAGAAGTCCACGATGGAACTGGGCGGCAGCGATGCTTTCATCGTGCTCGAAGACGCGGACCCCGACAAGACGGTGAAGTGGGCGGTCTGGGCCAAGATGAACAACATGGGCCAGTGCTGCGTGGCCGGGAAACGTTTCATCGTGATTGAAGCACTTTACGAGAGCTTTCTCGAAAAATTCCAAAAGGCGATGGCGGAGTTCCAGCCGGGCGACCCGATGGACGGGGCGACAACGCTCGCACCGCTGTCCACGGAAGCGGCCTTGGTACAACTGCTGGCCCAGGTCAAACGCGCGGTCGCCAAGGGCGCAACCGTGGTAATGGGAGGCAAACGCATTGACCGCCCCGGCTCGTTCATGCAGCCGACGATCCTGGCGAATATCAAGCCGGGCAATCCGGCTTATCGCGAAGAATTCTTCGGACCGGTGGCGCTCTTCTTCCGCGTCAAGAATGAGGACGAGGCGGTCGCGCTCGCCAACGACTCTGACTTCGGCTTGGGCGGCTCGGTCTTCACCAGAGACGTGGCGCGTGGCAAACGCGTGGCGAGCCGCATTGACACCGGCATGGTGTTCATCAATCACCCGACGTGGACGGCGGCAGACTTGCCGTTCGGCGGCGTCAAGAACTCCGGCTACGGCCGCGAGCTTTCCAGCCTGGGCATTCAGGAGTTCGTGAACAAAAAGCTGGTGCGCGTCGCTTCAATTGACGCGCCGGCATAACCGCGATATCCGCATCCACGTCGAACGATTTACGACTCTACAAACAAACAAATCTGATTAACCACGAAACTCAATCCAAACCGAAAGAAGAACTGCCATGAAACATTCCTTGCTCGCTCTTGTCATTGCCGCGCTTGCGCTCAGCTCCTTTACATCCGCCAAGGCAGCTGTTGAAACCTATGACATTGACCCCGTGCATACCTGGGTCGGATTCACCGTCTCGCATTTTTTCACCAAGGTGCCCGGCTATTTCGGCAAGGTGAAAGGGACCATCGTCGTGGATCGTGACCACCTCGAAAACAGCACCGTCGAGGCCGTCATTGAAGTGGCCAGCATCACCACGAACACGAAAATGCGCGACGACGACCTGCGCTCCACCAATTTCTTTGCCGCCGCCACTTTTCCGGCGATGACCTTCAAGAGCCAGTCATGGAAAAACACCGGTGGCGATACTTACGCTGTCACCGGCGTGCTCACCATGAAAAACGTGCCGAAGGAAGTCGTGCTCAAAGTCACGTCGCTGGGCTTTGGTCCAGGCATGAAGGGGGCCGCGATCTCCGGCTGGGAGGCGTCGCTCACCTTAGACCGGCGCGATTTCGACATCACAGCGGACCAGGGCATGGTCGGCAACAGCGTGGATGTCCTCATCAATGTTGAGGCGGATCTCCGAAAGCCCGCCCCGGCCAAACCGTGAACCACATCGCCGGCATTAGCACAATCTTCGCAAACTGACCGGGCTGGCTTGAATATGGATGCTAAATTTATAAATCACCAACCTTCAAGGAGCATGAGAAAAGTAATATGAACATAAAAAAAGCAGTGACCGATTTTCCCATCCAACACGCACTGGCCGACCGGTGGAGCTCCTATGGCTTCGAGGACCGTCCGGTGGAGGAGGCCGATCTCTGTTCCCTGTTTGAGGCGGCGCGCTGGGCGGCGTCCTCCTACAACGAACAGCCTTGGAATTATATCATGGCGACCAAAGAAAATCCCAAGGAGTTTGAACAACTGCTTTCCTGCCTCGTGGAGGCAAACCAGGCATGGGCCAAAGCCGCACCGGTGCTCGTCCTGGGGGTGGTCAGCCTGCGCTTTGCAAAAAACAACCAGGACAATCGCGCAGCCGTTCACGACCTGGGTCTGGCATCAGGAAACCTGGTGCTGGAAGCCACGACGCGCGGGCTTTCGGTTCATCAGATGATCGGCATCCTGCCGGACAAGGCGCGTGAAGTTTATCAGATCCCAGAACACTTCGAGGCGTGGACGGCCATGGCCATCGGCTACAACGCCGACCCGGCCACCATGCCCGCCGCCCTGAAGGAGCGCGACCTGGCGCCGCGCCAGCGCAGGCCCCTGGGAGATTTCGTATTTGCCGGCCACTGGAAGGTGGCATCTCCGCTCGTCATCAAACGTGAGCCCTAGCTTTCCGGGGTGCAGATTTCAATGGCTGGCATCCAGAAAATCCACCCCGCTGGTAAGGATCAAGGATGGGGAATGGACTGTCCGCCTGATGCTCCGCGCCGGCGAATATGAATATCGTTTCGTCGTGGATGGGCGGTGGATTGAGGATCAGGAGGCGGATCAGCGCGCGGTCAATCCCCACGTCGGCTTCAATTCGGTTCTCCGGGTGCCTCTGGCCGTTCAGACGTCCATTTTGTGAATACCAAGATCATCGTCTCGCTATTTCGCCAACAGACCAGCGCCGGTTCAAAAATAATTTCCGCCTCCGTCCGTAGTTGAGAATCAATCCAGCGGCGCCAGATTAAGGAAAATTTTTCAATGCACCACTTCGGCCCCGAAATTTCGATGGTTTTAATTTTCCGGGGAGTTCACCCCATTGCCCGCCACATCCCCAAACGCAATTGGCATAATTTAGGTTTTTCAAAAGCGCAGGACAGGACAAGCCGCTTGAAAACGCAGCATTTTTTGCGACAGGTCAACGCATAAACGGCGCAATTCCTGCTGTTTTCGCAGCCTTATATGCGTTTTATGAGACGGGCGATTTTATCGGCTTTGGCGGGCTGGCTCTGGCTGGTGCCGGAGCTGCCGGCGCAATCCAGCACCAATGTGGTGGTCGCGTTCACCACCACCAACGCCACGGCGCTCAACCCCGGTTTTGCCGGGTTCACCACGGAGCTGCTGGGTGGGGGCGAGGAATATGCCGACACCAACCTGCAGTATTACGCAGCGATGCTTTCGCCGGGCTGGCTGCTCTTTCCCGCCGGGACGACCGGGGACGCGTTCAACTGGCAGACCGGCCTGACGGACACCAACTGGGTCAACACCATCGGCCCGAAGGTGGGGCCGGGCAACACCGCCTCCAACCTGACCGCCGACACGGTGCTGGCGTTGCAGGGCAAGGGCGGCGCGTGGTTCACCAATTTTGCGGCCATGGCCGCCAATCTCGGCGGCGCAAGAATAATCGTCTGCATCAACGGTTTCACCGACACCAACCCCGCCGACGCCGGCGCGTTCGCCGCATTCGCCCTGAGCAACCACATTGCCGTGGCCGCGTGGGAATTGTGCAACGAGCCTTATCTGTTTCAGGGCACAAACGATTTCTTCACGAACGGACTAGATTACTGCAACAAGATGCTGCCCTACGACCAAGCCATCAAGGCGGCGGATTCCAACGCGGTCGTGGCCGTCTTCTTCAGCGATCCTTCGCGCCCGGGCATGAGCTGGGACAACAACCTGACCCGATACGGCGCGACGAACCAGTTCTGGGATGCAGTGGTTTATCATTATTATCCCCAGCTGCCCACCAACGCGGCGTTTGCGGATTTGATGGCGCTGGACAACGGAATCCTGTTCAGCAACAGCACGCTTTACATCACCAACACGCTCATCGCGGACAGCGGCAGCAACACGACGTTTCTGCTGACGGAATTGAATCCGGTGAATGGCAACGGGCTCGGCGGCCAGAACCCGCCCACCAGCTCGCTTTACGGCGGCATCTTCGACACGGAATATGTGATGCGGCTGTCCACGTGCCCGCGCGTGAGCTTTGCCGGGAGCTATCAACTGGTGAACGGCAGCGGCGTGGACACGACGAACGATCATTGGAACGCCGTCACCACCGCCGCCAACAACGGTTATGTGACCAACACCGTCGGTCTGCCGTTCGGATATTTTTTGAGCGCACAAGGTTCGGCGGAGGCGGTGGCGTTCTGGGCCATCAACCGTTCCACTGCGGTCTATGCCACGAGCGTCGGCACCAACTGTCCGGTGGTGCCAATGGACACGAACGGCCTCGCCACCATGCCGGCGGTTTATGCGCAGGCCTACCAGGGCGGCAACGGCAAGCGCTACGTCGTGCTGACCAACAAGGGTTCCAACGCCGTGCCGGTGCAGATCACGCAGGACGGCGTGGCGCTGACGAACCAGTTTCTGGAAACGTTTGTGACCGCCACCGATCCGGGCGTGGTGAATGCCAACCCGCCGGCCGCCAACAATGTCGCCATCCAGTCGGGCACGGCGACCAATGTCGTGATGATTCCAGAATACAGCGTCATGCGGCTGGAATGGACGGTGTTCAGCGTGCCGCCGCCGATGCTCGCGTTGAGCGTGTCCGGCCCGGCGCAAACCGTGAGTTGGGCGGGGCTGACCAACGTGACCTATGCCGTGCAGGGCACCACGAACCTACAGTCAACGTGGCCGACCTTGGGGAAAGTGGCGAACACCCAGACCGGTTTCAGTTTCACCAACTGGAACAGCGGGCCGCAGCAGTTCTTCCGGGTGCTTGTGCCTTGACGAGCGACGGCGACGGCGTTGCGCATCATAAAAATTCAGGGCAGGGGGACAGTTCAGTGGAAATTGCCGCTGAAGGCGTGGGTTGACAAGCTGCGGTGCGCACGGAGTGACGCGCCCTGCCTGCATTGTTTGTGAACTGCATAATCCCGCTGGAGGGCATAATATAATTTTACAATTCGCTGATAACGCGTAGGTTCAAAATATGTCACTCAATGACTACACCGGCGGCAAAAGCAAAAGGACGGTGATGCCGCCTGATTTGTCCGCCTGCCGTGCCAAAGTCAGTCACACCATCAGCGCCCTGGCTTATTGCCTGGTGAACAATCCCACCTGCAAATACGCCGAACCGTTCAACAGCAAAATATTCTGTTTCCATCCGAATCGTGACGAAATCATTGTCCGGACCAATTCCAACCCGGCTTGAGTCCCCGCGCAGCTGACGGACTGCCGGCTCGTTGCAAGCTTACGATCATGCCGTTTCAATTATTCAATCTGGAATCCGTCGCCGATTATCTGAACCTCACGCCGGCGGACGTCGAGCAGCGCGTCAAGGACCGCGAGATACCCTTTGAACGGCGCGGCAGCCGGCTGGTTTTCCGCAAGGTGGAAATTGACGAATGGGCTTCGCGGCGCATCATGGGTTTCTCCGGCGAGCGGCTGGCGGCCTATCACGAAAAATCCACGCGCCAGACGCGCAAGATCCTGCCGCACGAAACCATCCTGCCAGAAATGCTCGCCGCCGGGGCCGTGGACTCGGCCATGACCTCCAAGACCAAGGCTTCCGTCCTGCGCGACCTGGCGGCTTTGGCGGACAACACCGGCCAGCTCAACGATCCCAAAACGCTGGTGGAAAGCCTGGAGGCGCGCGAGGAATTGTGCTCCACGGCCATGCCCGGCGGCTTTGCCGTGCCGCACCTGCGCACGCTGGAACCTTACCTGTTCGAAACGCCGTTCCTCGTGGTCGGACGGACGATCCAGCCGATCCATTTTGGCGCGCCCGACGGCGAGCCGGCGCAACTGTTCTTCCTGATCTGCTGCCAGGACGACCGGCTGCATCTGCACACGCTGGCCCGGCTCTGCCTGTTGGCAATAAAGACCAGGGTGCTTGATCAGCTTCGCGAAGCCGCCGATGCCCACGCCATGCGCGACGCGCTCATCGCCGCGGAACAGGAGATTTTGGCCGACCCGAAACGGGCGGGGTAAACCCACTTCTTCTTCGGCCGCCGCCGTTGTGCAAACTTTAGGATGCTTTGTAGAAAAGATGGTCGGATCGTGGCAGTGACGCCTCGTCGCAGTCGGGATAAGCACATAACAACCGGGAAAATTTCGGCGACGGGGCGTCGCCGCCACCCCAAAGGAATGTTTTCTACAAAGCAACTTTAGGATTGTCAAACGCGCGTTCCGGGGCGACAAAGGGGCCCGCTTATGAACTCCCACAATGCCACCCCCGCCGCCGGTTCGCCGGAACTCAACGAACTGCTCAAGCAATACGGCTGCGGCCCGATTGAATTCGTCGGGTCGCACAACGCATTCTTCGAGCGGCACCTGGTTTTTGACAATGTCATCAACCCGGCCAATGCCAGTCTGCGCGAACGGTTCGAGGCCGTGGCCCGTTCCATACGCGATGTCCTGTCCCAGCGCTGGGTGCTCACGGAGGAAACCTACGCCAAACAAAATCCCAAGCGCGTCTATTATCTCTCGATGGAATTTCTCATCGGCCGATCGCTGGCCAACAACATCACCAACCTGCTGCTTGATCCGGCGGTGCAGACGGTGGCCAGACAGCGTAACGCGAACTGGCCCGGCATTTTGGACGAGGAGCCGGACGCGGGGCTGGGCAACGGCGGTTTGGGCCGGCTGGCGGCATGTTTTCTGGATTCGCTGGCCACGATGCAGATTCCGGCGATGGGCTACGGGCTGCGTTATGAATACGGCATTTTCAAGCAGTCCATCAAGAACGGCTGTCAGCAGGAACAACCGGATAACTGGCTGCGCCATCCGGATCCGTGGGAGGTGGCCCGCCCGAATGAGCAGGTGCATGTGTTTCTCAACTGCTCGTTCAAGATGGATGCGGGCAATCTGCGCGCCGTCCCCGGGCAGCCTTCCCACCTGATCGGCATTCCGTATGACCGGCCCATTGTCGGCTTCGGCGGCAAAACCATCAACACGCTCCGGCTCTGGGCGGCGGCCTCGTCGGATTATTTCGACTTCCAACGGTTCAGCAGCGGCGATTTCGTCGGTGCGCTGGCGGAGATGCTCGCGGCGGAATCGCTCACGCGTGTGCTGTATCCGGACGATTCGACCAGCCGCGGCAAGGGGCTGCGGTTCGTGCAGGAATATTTTCTCGTGGCGTGTTCACTGGCCGATCTCGTGCGCCGTTTTCGCAAGACGAACACCGATTGGACCAAACTGCCGGAGCACGTCGCCATCCAGCTCAACGACACGCACCCGACGCTGGCGGTGCCGGAATTGATGCGCATTCTGCTGGACGTGGCGAAGCTCGACTGGGACGCGGCGTGGGACATCACCAAGCAGACGCTGGCCTATACGAACCACACGCTGCTGCCGGAGGCGCTGGAGAAATGGCCGGTCCACTGGTTCGAGCTGTTGCTGCCGCGCCAGTTGGAAATCATCTACGAGATCAACCGCCGGCTGCTCGACGACGTGCGCGCAAAATTTCCCGGCGACGAAGGCCGCGTGGAGCGCATCAGCATCGTGGAGGAAGATGGTGAACGCAAAATCCGCATGGCAAACCTCGCAATCGTTGGCTCGCACAGCACGAACGGCGTGGCGGCAATTCATTCCCAATTGTTGCGCACGATGACGGTGAAGGATATGGCGGAGATGTTTCCCGAACGGTTCAGCAACAAGACGAACGGCGTCACGCCGCGCCGCTGGCTGCGGTTGTGCAATCCGCCACTCGCCAAGGTCATCACCGACGCCATCGGCGACGGCTGGATCACGAACCTCGATGAATTGAAAAGACTCAAGCCGCTGGCGGATGATAAAAAATTCCGCGCCGGTTTTCTCCAAGCCAAACGCGAGGCGAAGGTGCGGTTCGCCGACTGGCTCAAGACGGCGACGGGCGAGATCGTTTCGCCGGATTCCATTTTCGACTGCCAGATCAAGCGCATCCACGAATACAAGCGGCAACTGCTGAACGCGCTGCGCGTCGTCGTGCTTAACCGGCGGTTGCGCGAAAACCCGTCGCTCAAGATGACGCCGCGTACGTTCTTCTTTGCCGGCAAGGCCGCGCCCGCATATCACCTAGCCAAGGTCATCATCAAGTTCATCAACAACCTCGCGGCCACGATTGACGGCGACCCGGCGGTGCAGGGGAAGATTAAGGTGGTGTTCCTGCCGGAATACTGCGCCACGCTGGCGGAGCGGCTGATTCCGGCGAGCGACGTGTCGAACCAGATTTCGACGGCGGACTACGAGGCGAGCGGCACAAGCAACATGAAGTTCATGATGAACGGCGCGCTCACGCTGGGCACGCGCGACGGCGCGACCATCGAGATGGCGCAGGCGGCGGGCGAGGAGAATTTTTTCCTGTTCGGACTGACGGCGCAGAACGTGGCGGACAGCCAGGGCTGGTATAATCCGTATTGGCATTATGAAAACGAGCCGGAGACGCGCGCGGCGCTGGATATGATCTTCTCCGACCATTTCAGCCGGAAGGAGCCGGGCGTGTTCAACGAGCTGCGCGACACGCTGCTGACGAACGGCGACCATTACATGCACCTCGCGGACTTGAAATCGTATCTCGACGCGGACCGGAAGCTGGTTGAACTCTATGCCGACCCGGACGCCTGGGTGCGCAAGGCGGTCTTGAACGTGGCCGCATCCGGGAAGTTTTCGAGCGACCGCACCATCGCCGAATACGCCCAGGAAATCTGGCACGCGAAACCGTGTCCGGTGACGTAGAATCGTGTGAAAATTCGCTGGATTTGGTGAAGCCGCCCACGGCGAGGGTGATCGCGGTATTTAGAATTTAAGTGGTGGCTGGGGGCGGAATTGAACCGCCGATTCAATTCCGGCCCTTTCAAAGTGATAAACACATTGATTCTATTCATCTTTGTATCTTGACAAACTTCCCTGTATGTCTTACTCTGTGTCTTACCTATGGCATACGTTTGGAAACATCCCAAGTCTCCGTTCTGGATGGCCGTCTATCGTGACGAGCAAAACCAGTGGCGGAAGAAGACCACCAAGAAGACCGCCAAGACCACCGCGCTCGCGCTGGCAATTGAATGGGAACGCGCCGCGCAGCTTGGCCGCGACAACATTCTCACCGAGGCAATCAGCCGCGAAGTCATCGGCGGCATCCTAGAACGCACGACCGGCGAGAAGTTGCGCCAGTCCACCGTGCGCGAGTTTTGCGCCGAATGGATGCGCGGCAAGACCAACTCACGGCAGGCTGGCACAGCCACGCGCTACGAAGCATCCGTTGCCCGGTTCAATGAACTTTTGGGCGTCAAAGCTGACCGGCCAATTTCCGGCGTGACACCGCACGACTGCCAGAAATTTTACGACCAACTGGCCGAAACGAAACTTGCCCCGGCAACGATGCGCGTAGAAATGAAAACCATTGCGAGCATGTTCAACTTTGCGCGGCGGCTTGGACTCATTGCGACAAATCCAGCGACGGCGGTGCAATTGCCCGACCGCATCAAACAGGTGAAGCGGAAAGTTTTCACGCCCGCGCAAGTGCAAATGCTGATTGACGCGGCAGACGCCGAATGGAAAACCGCCATGCTGCTTGGCTATTATGCCGGACTCCGTTTGTCCGATTGCGTCACGCTCACATGGCAGGCGGTGGATTTGGCCGGCGGCAAGCTGGTGGTGGAAACGCACAAGACCGGCGAGACGTTGGAAATCCCGTTGCACCCGACACTCGACAAGCATTTGACCAAACTGGCGGGCGACACCAACGGCGCAATCTGTCCCGGCCTTGCCGCCGTGCCGGTGGGCGGGCGCAGTGGCCTGTCCAAGCAATTCCTCGCCATCATGCGGCGCGCAGGCATCGGCAATGACGCCGTGGACACTGGCGGGCAACGGCAGCTTTCCCGGCTGTCATTCCACGCGCTCCGCGCCTCGTTTAATTCCGGCCTGCACAACAAGGGCGTGGATCAGGAATTGCGCCGCAAACTTACCGGCCATAAATCCGACGCCATGAATGACCGCTACACACAAACCGAAATCCAGACCATGCGTGACGCCGTGAACAAACTGCCTGCGCTCAAAATTTCGTAAGCCAAAGAAATACCGTGAAAAGAAGAAAATCAAAAAAGCGCGCGAGCAAAGCGAACAACATTCCAAAGCGTCCATCCGACGTATTTGATGAGCGTGAAAAAAGGATTAAACAGACAAGAGTATGGTTGGACGCACTCGCACAAAAAGACCCGCAATGGGCGGCCATTTACGCCTGCCAACATTTGGAAATCGGCACGGAAACATTGTTGAAGCTGATCGAGTCGAAAAAGCTAACCAACGCTGGTGCGTTCCATGATGATGCCGAATCACGCCTTTGTGGATATTTTCAGCGGTTGATATACGAACTTTGCAGGCTCGTAAAAATTGGACGCGAAGACCCTGTATTCGTCACGTGGCTCGGCGCGACAGAACTTTCAAAAGCCATTCACGATCTTGCCTTAACTGCGTCTCCTGCCGACGAAAGTATGTTCAGCTTGCAGAAAATAGCAGGCCGTGAAATTTATATGCCGTCGCTGCGGGCGAAAGGGAAAAAGTTTGATTATGATTTTAAGGAAGTTGCCGACAAAATAGGGTTGTCGCTCCAAAGTGCCGTCAACACAGGCTGGACATGGAGACAGGCAGGCTTCAAATCAGAAGATGGAAAAGTAAAATTTGATTTGAACAGTCTGGTTACACAGTTCGTCGTCTCGTTTATTGAACGCACGGCGTATTTACAAAGCATCACGAGGGAAAGCGAAGCGTGGCTTCGTGGTTCGCAGAAACGAAATCCAGCCAAATATACAAAGACCACGCTAAAAGATCATCTACGGCGGAAATACGATGATGATCAAGTATCCGAACTCATGTCATGGCACACATTGCCAAAATTCAGCCGAGCAACCATTGACAAATTTTGGAAACAGACACTCAAACCTTACCTCGAAAAACCAGAAACACTCGAACAGCTAAAGGGCAATTCTCTTTACAAAGAACTTGAGGATGCAACAGATGGTAAGGATTATCAAATGCGGGACATTCTGAAAAAACGATGCAAGCAAGCATTGAAACCGCTCCTCAAGCAGGCTGATTTTCCGTAACCATCAAGCCTGATTCGGTATCACATAAATCCCCGACTAATATGCGATAGCACTCCCTATCGAGTGCAACGAGATTTTGCGATGTTTAGGCATGGTTAAATCAGTCCATGCCCCAGACACCGGCATTGAAAAGGATGTCCCGCCAAGCAACACGGCGGCGAGTGCGTTGCTCATAACACCGGCCTTCACACGCTTTCCGCGTCCCGGCCAGCGTGAACCGTTTAGCGGTCTGTGCCGGTCACAACTGTTTGCGCTGATCAAATCCGGGCGTGTCAAAAGCCACTCGCTCAAAATGCCCGGCTGTTCGCGTGGCGTGAGGCTCATTTGCTGCGCCAGTCTCCGGGCTGCCATCGAGAGTTTTGGCGACGGCCAGCAAGAGGGCAGCGCGGAAACTGCCGACGCGCCAGCCATGCCGACACCAGCCAACCAAGGCCAGCCATGAACCTTGCAAGGCAATGCCCGCGTTTTGACCGATGCAGCGTGAATCGCTGCCCGTTGGCTGTCGGCTACCCAAACCAGTTTGTCCACCCCGGAGACAAAAGGAGGCGTTGCACCCTTGAAAAAGGTGTTCGCGTCCGCATCGCAGCCACCTCACCCGGCGTTCTCCGCATGGCCGGCTTAACGTCCGCAGAACACTCCGCCAAGCTCGCTTTCGAGCGAAAACCCGTTGCGGTCAGACTTGCGATGCTGGCAAAGGGTAAAGCCAGCCTCGCCAAGCTTCACACTTCACACAAACTGGAATCGTATGAATAGCGTTCAGCACAACGGCGAATCAACGGGCGGCATCACTGGCAAAGGCTTTCGGCCCGGCGAATCCGGCAACCCCGGCGGCAGACCAAAAGGACTCGCGGCTTTGGTTCGGGAAAAAACCAACGACGGGAAATTTCTCGTCGAGCAGATGATGAAGTTGGCGCACGGCCAAAGCATCATCAAAGGATCGAAGCCAAAACACAGCGATGTCACCGCAGCCGTCGAATGGCTCGCTGATCGAGGTTTCGGGAAATGCCTTTCCACTGTCGCACTTCAAAACCCTGACGGTAGCGGACTTTACCAAGGCGCAGCCGAATACGCCAACGGAGAACAGCTAAAAGCAGAAATGAAGCGCCGTGGCATCCTGAACGAAGCTGGCCGGCTGATCCTGCACCAATAGCCATGACCCACGAACATTGAAAACCGCCGCCGCGAAACTTTGCTGGTTGACGCGACGACGGCTTAACTACTGTGAAAAATTATCACACATCCGCCACGAGTGTCTATCAAGAGTTATTTCACGTCGATATTTTTCCGCGCACCGGAGGGGCGTCACATGGTTGATACAGTCAAGGTGCGGTTCACCGGCACACCTAACGAGACTCTGCCAATGCGTCGGCGGGTGGAGTTGGCCGGTGGTGTGCGGTTTTGGCATGACGGGCTTGGTAGCTGCAAAGCCGAGGCCGAACTGCCAAAGCTGCTTTGGGGACACAACGGGCATTTGGTGTCGAATCAGGCGGAACTTGATGCCAGCGTCGCACGGTTACGCGAAATTCTTTTGGAGGTTGTTAAATTTGAATCGTGGCAGTTGGTCGTGGTTGATCTTGTCTGGCAATTCGAGACATGCACGACAGACGTAATCCTGGCTCACCAATGGTTGCGGTTTCCCGGTGTGCGGAATCTGCCGACGTTGCACTGTGGAGACAAAGAAATCAGTTGGCGCGGGACGCGGCTGGGGTTGAAATTTTATCGGAAGGCCGAAGGCGTCTTGCGCGTAGAACTGCGGCTTGCTGGTGGGCAACTGCGGCAGCGGATTGACGACGATGCTCCGCTGACTTTTACCGAGCTTTACCAAGTGTTTCGTGACGAAGTTTTGAAAATGGAATCCGTCCAGTTGCCGGAGGCTCGGAAACATTCTACCGCTGAAATCATCGCCGCGCTGCCGACGGAATTTCAGAACACCGCAGTTTTGACGTATCAGCAGGGACGCACGGCGCGGGCAGTTAGCGGATTCAAGAGTGACGTGAGCGCGGCACGACTCAAAAAAGTTGGCTGGAATTTGCGCGAACTTTTGCCCGCACAAAGTCCACCGCCGCCCGTCAATTGCGAACCACGCAAACGACGCTGAAACGCAGTGAAAAAAATGGGGCGAGCGCGCGAGCGGCAGAAAACCACCCTTGAAGGATTTCATTGGGCATTTGGCAATTGGTTTGCGAGCTTGTGTAACTCATCAGACATTTTTTTCAGTGTTTCACTCGTTACTCCCGTCCCGCTACGTTGTGATTCGTTGTAAATTTTCACCAAGTTATCCACGCTCAATCCTTGTTTTGTCAAATCGTCAGTCACTGCCTTTAGCCACGGAAAATCATGCGCTGTAAAATCAGAACGAATCTCTTCGTCTTTATCAAAATCAACCGCACTTTTTGAAAGATATTGAGACAATACTTCGGTTTCATGTTTCAACACAATTTGCTGCTGATACACTGGCGACTGATGGGCTGCATGATACCAGCCGGCAAAACCAATAATTCCAGCGGTGATTGAAACGACTAAAGCTGCCGTCTGCAATTTGTGTGCGCGCGTCCATGGCTCTCGTTTAGCGCGCTTGTCTCGTTTTTCCCGCTCCTTTTCCTCGGCAATCTCCGCATCAATTTTGGTGACGGCTGCCGTGTCCGAAGCTTCCACGACCGCCAAAGAAGCCACCAATTGCGAAACGATATTTTTTTCGGCATCGTTCAAATCTTCAAAATGTTCTGCTGTTCCAATTTCAAACCTATAACCCTTGTGAACGTGATTGGGGTGTTTGAATCCGGGGGATTTCGGATTAATCGTAAGTCCCAGCAAAGGCGCATTGGAAAAATCCCTTTTGGTGACGAATTTCATGGCTAAATCTGATACCAGCTTCACTGACTCGCGTCACGCAAAAGCTGGAATACCGGTTTCCGGTTGCTACAAGGGATTTCAAGATAATAAACCGCGCTTGAATCTCCCCGGCTTCAGTGGTTCAATCGTCAGCGACGGTAAAAACAAAGACCAGAAAACAACAAATCCAATTTGCGTAGCTACGGCTACGGGCTGTCCTGAAAACCGCGAATTTTCCAAGCCCGTCAAACATCCGACCGAGCTCGCCCAAGTGGGCGCGGCTTGGCGTGCTTGTTTGACAGGCGCTTCGCGGTGCCTCAGGACAGGGTGCGTTGAGTCCGCGCCTTTTGCTTCCCGTGGTTGTTGTTGCGTGAACAATGCCACGGAAGATGAAAACAAAAATCTTCAACTGTATGAATCGAGCAATCAACCGCATTTTGTCGGCCCCGCTGATTCCAGCCGTCACTTTCGCAACCGGCTGCTCCGCATTTAGACTGCCATAAAACTTTTAATTATGAAATCCAAGGCATACTTTTTCCTGTTTTTAATCTTTTTCGTGGCTTTGGTTTTGCAGGGGCAGACGGCTTTCACCAACACAGGCAGCCTTAATACCGCCCGCCAAAATCATACAGCAACGCTGCTACCAAATGGGCAAGTGCTTGTCGCGGGGGGATGGAACAGCGGCGGATATCTGGCCAGTTGCGAGATCTACAATCCGTCCAATGGGACATGGGAGGCGACCGGCAGCCTCTCCAACTCCCGCGCATATCACACGGCCACGCTGCTACCCAATGGCCAAGTGCTCGTCGCGGGGGGGATTGGCTTGAACGGTGTTAACATTAACATCCAACTCGCCATCTGCGAGATCTACAATCCAGAGACGGGGACATGGACGACCACAGGCAACCTCGCCAACGCGCGTGAACAACACACGGCCACACTGCTGCCAAACGGTCAAGTGCTCGTCGCGGGGGGTGCAGGCATCAACAACAACCCGCTCACATGCAGCCTGCTCGCCAGCTGCGAGCTCTACAATCCGGCGACGGGAACATGGGCGTACACCGGCGACCTCGGTTCTGCTCATTATTATCACACTGCTACTTTGCTGACCAACGGCCAAGTCCTAGTCATAGGAGGCAGTACGTGCCCCAACTGGGGCGCAGGTTGCGAGCTCTACAATCCATCCAATGGGACATGGGCGTTCACAGGCAACCTCGCCAACGCGCCGCGACCAGAACACACGGCCACGCTTCTGCCAAACGGCCAAGTGCTCGTCGCGGGGGGGAGAGGCACTAGCGGCGTGCTCACCAGCACGGAGCTCTATAATCAGTTGAATGGGACATGGGGGGGCACCGGCGATCTTGGCAATGGACGCCAAGAACACACGGCCACGCTTCTGCCAAACGGCCAAGTGCTCGTCGTGGGTGGGTATGGCAATAGCGGTCCACTCGCCAGTGCAGAACTCTATAGCCCGTCGAATGGGACATGGGCGACGACCGGCAGCCTCACCAACTCCCGCGCGTATCATACGGCCACACTGCTGCCCAACGGCCAAGTGCTCGTCGCGGGGGGTATTGGCGGCGGGGACTTAGCCAGCTGCGAGCTCTGTTATTTCATACCCCCAGCACTAACCACTCAGCCGCTAAGCCAAACCAATTATGCTGGTGCAAATGTCACCTTTTCCGTCAGCGCTACAAGTCAATGGTTATTGAGTTTTCAATGGCAAAAAAACGGGACAAATTTAACTGATGGCAGCAACATCTTCGGTTCGGCTTCAAATACTTTGACCATCGCGAACATTTCAGACGGTGATGCAGCGAGTTATTCTGTAGTCGTAAGCAATTTTACCGGCACAGTGACGAGCTCTAACGCCTCATTGACAGTAAATGATTCGCCGTTTCTTTTTCAGCAGCCTGTCACTCAAACGATAGGGGTTGGTAGCGATGTGACTTTTTCTGCTGCTGCCTTTGGAGCACCGCCGTTTGTTTTCCAATGGTATCTTAACGGTTCACCCGTTGGCTCACCAGCCACTGGGACAAACGTTTCATTTTACACGCTAGCTAACGTTCAAACTAATAATTCTGGCATCTACAGCGTTCGGGTTTTTAATGGATACAACAGTGCGACCAGTTCAAATGCCACTTTGACCGTTACATCGTTTCCGCCGAGCATAACCACCCAACCGTCAAGCCAAAGTGTTTTGCTGGGTAGGAGTGCCCTATTTACCGTGTCCGTAAGTGGCACTCCACCATTTCAATATCAATGGCAGTTTAACGGATCAAACATTCTGAGTGCGACAAATGCGGCTTACACAATTTCGCCGTGTGTGGCCAGCAACACTGGAACATATTCCGCAGTCATCACAAACTTGGCAGGCAGCATCACGAGTTCCAATGCGATCCTTACAGTAATTGTTCCGCCGACGATGACATTGCAATTCTTGTCAGGATATCCGCTACTGAGTTTGACCGGCATGTTGGGCTACAATTTTACGGTTCAATACAGCACCAATCTGGCGAGCACAAATTGGATTTTTTTACTTTCCGTCCCAAATTTGTCGGCCAATCCGTATCAGTTTATAGATTCCGCAGGTATCGTTCCGCCAGCGAGGTTTTATCGCACCATTCAGCTACAATGACTAGCCGACGTTGGTATGTTAAATTTGCCACGAACAATTTTCCGGGCGCAGAATCCTAAACGCAAAACCCCGGAGCCGGGCGGTGTGTCAATTTGGAGCGCAGCCGGATGAGGCGAGCAATAGATTGACGCGACGACCGGCGACACACCATCACGCCCCTGATTCACGCGCACGGTCACAAGCGACTGCGGACTAGCTGCGGACAATCCGGGGCGGATGATCGCCGGAAATCAGTTGGCGGCATACGCAGCGGATGACGGGTGACTAGACTTGGCAACAAAGTGCGCAACAAAGTTGGCATCATGCGTGACATCGAACGCAACGCCGGACGCCGCATCCGGGTTGGCGTCAAACTTCGCGCCAAACGCAGCGGGTGACGCAACTTTTGCGCCGCACTGCGCGTTGCACAGAATCCTTAATCGGTTAAGGGGTTCGGCTTCTCCTCTATTTCAGTGATTGATGTGCAATTTGCGGATGCAGGCCCGTTGAATGGAACCTGGCAGAAACAAGGCGCGTTTGGCGGCTGCAACGGCAACGGCATGGTGAACATTTTGGCCACCCGTTATTGGCGGCTTGGAAACTCATTTTGCCGCCTGAAAATCGGCCATGCGCGCCGGTATAAAACTCCCGTCGGTTACGCCCAAAATCCCTTGCGTCATTTTGTGTAAAGATTACACGCTGCGCCCGTCCTGCTCCGGGTAGAATCCTCAATTGCGATGAATAGGAGATCGGACGCATGAACAGTGAAAATGATTTTCAGAGTGCCATCCGCACGCCGCCAGCCAGCGCGGACATTCGGAACGCTGGCACTTGTGCTGAACAATACCAAACACCGGCGAGCGTATCGCAATTGCAACCACGCTTCGTGCGGCTTCCGAAGCCCGGCACACTTTGCCCATTCACCGGCCTGTCGCGCACGCAAATTTATTTGCTCTGTAAATCCGGCAAGGTCAAATCGCACAGTCTGAAACGTCGCGGCACTTCTCGTGGCATCCGGCTGATTGATTTTCAAAGCCTCGTTGCGGCCATTGAAGAATTTGCCAGCGCGGAGAAACAAGAAACCCAGGAGCAATGAATCGTGTTAAAATGCTCGCCTGCGCTCGCCACAAATGCCCGCCGTGCGCCGCATTTGCCTTAGCGCGACGATCTGAAAGGTGTCGGCAAGACTGAAACACCCGTTTCATCCAATAAAACCAATGCGAAATGGCGGATTCATCCAACGAAGTTCACCGATGCAACCGGGCAAGTCATGTCTTACTATGTGTCTTACTTTGACCCCTTTCAACACGCTTGCTTTCGCTAACGTATTGATTCTATTGAGTTAAACTGAAGTGGTGGCTGGGGGCGGAATTGGCTCGAATCAAATGACTAACTCAAAAGCTCCGACAAATTCCAAAACCCATCACGGAATGCGTATTCCGGTCGCTGTCGGACAGCGATTCTAATCTCTGTCGGACAGGGTTCCGATTTCTGTCGGACAGCATTCTAATTCCTGTCGGACAGGGTTCCGGGCGGCTGTCGGACGGTTTTTGG
>Ga0182030_10008748_pt1 | contig 20874 bp, 16 predicted proteins | sample 812S3MmetaG_FD_121299 | JGI IMG/M metagenome (GOLD analysis project Ga0182030, IMG submission 121299) | Permafrost microbial communities from Stordalen Mire, Sweden - 812S3M metaG (Illumina Assembly) | ecosystem: Environmental > Terrestrial > Soil > Wetlands > Permafrost | place: Sweden...
CAACTTTCTTGGATGCGCCAGCCTTGGGCGCGCCCGCTTTGGTAGACAAAGCGCTTTTCACCGTACCCCGGGCCTTCGTCCTGGACGCTTTGGCGACCACGCCCTTACCCGCGCCCTTGTTCGTCGCAGCGGACTTCTTGGCGGCGACCGCCGTCTTTCCCCCGCTCTTGGCAACGGATTTGGCTGTATTCTTGGTCTCAGTCTTCGTCGACGTCTTCGTCGACGTCTTTTTCGCCGCTGTGGCCGGCGGCTTGGCGCGAGCCGACGTTCCCGACCGGCGGGCGACTTTCACGCTGCGCACCGCCGAGTCAGTAGCGGAAGATTTCGGCGCCGTCTTACGGGCTTCCCCGCGCGATTTGACGGAAGCAGCGGCTTTCCGACCCTTGGCGGCTTTGTCAGTCGACGGCATACTCGGCACACTCCTCTATCGCCCCGCGTTGGAGACGGGGCAGATCTCGCTACGCCACCTGTTTGGCCCCCCTCGATTGAAAGGCCATGGCGTCGGACCGCAGGCACCAAATTGGCGAAAGCTCAACGTGCAGACTAGAAGCGGGACCAGACCATCGCGTCGGTCCCTTCAATGTCGGATGTTGGCGAAAGCCTCCGATGAACATGGTGTTGCAGCGCAACCGTCAAATTGCTTTTTCTTAGCGCTTCGCCCCCGGTCACGCGTCAGGGCGAGCTATAGAGCAGGCCTATACATAGCACGTGTTTTGGCGAAAATCAAAGCCGGAGAAAGTCCGCGCCAGCGCGTCTCCTGACAAGGTCTCAGCCTTTATATATGAAAGATAAAGGGAATTTCATGCATTAACCAGTTGTAAAATGTTTGGCCCGGAGCGGCGCTGGCCCGCTCCGGGCCATGCGTGCGTCAATCGCCCTCGCCCGGCTCTGGCGAGAAAGAGGACTCCAATTTACCCGGCTTGCCATCCCATTCCTTCGCGTCCGGAGGCGGCTCCCGCTTGATGGTGATGTTAGGCCAGTTCTGGGCATAATCGGCGTTGAGCTTCAGCCATGCTTCCAGGTCCGGCTCGGTATCGGGCTTTATCGCCTCCGCCGGGCATTCCGGTTCGCACACCCCGCAGTCGATGCATTCGTCCGGGTGAATGACGAGCATGTTGGCGCCCTCGTAGAAGCAGTCGACGGGACAAACTTCCACGCAATCCATATATTTGCACTTGATGCAGTTTTCCGTGACGACATAAGTCATGGGAGGTTTCCTGTGCTTTGGCGGTTTGCTAGCGCCTTTGCATTTGCGATGCAAGCGAAGGATGAATTGGGCTTAGGTCCAGCCCGGCATTGCTTTTACGAATAAGCAGGCAGCGTCACGGAACGGTCGCGAAAAATTGTCAGGTTTCGATAGAATCATGGAAAATCAGTCGCCTTTTACGTCAGCTCCGTCCCAGAAAATGACCGCCCGCGCGCTGCTGTTGGGAGAACGAATCGACACCACCGGCCTTGAGCGCACCGATCTGGTTTCCACCGCTCCGCTCGCCTTCCATACCGGGCAGGCGGGTTTTGTCGTGCTCTATAAATTTGGCGTCGCGGTCTTGTTCGGTCTGTCGCCACTGGAGGAAGACGACGTCTTGAGCCAAGTCGGAGCCCGCGTCGCGGGGGCGGTGTCCCGGCGGGACGACGAAACCCTGATGCTGGAGCTCCTCGCCGAAGGCGAGGAGAAACCTCTCGCCAACGGGCACCTGTCGGTCAAGGATGCAACCGGTCCCCGCCTTCTTGTCATTGCCGACGCGCTGGCCAAGAGCGTGGCGCTGGCGCGCGACGAACGGCGGGTTAATGCGGTATTCGACACTATAGAACCCTTCGCCGCGACGCTCGCCAGCACGGGGCGACCACCCTGGAAGCGGCGCGCCATGCTCGAATTGATCGGGCAGACCCTTCTGGTGCAGCACCGCGTCTCCGGCCGCGTCGCCGTCGAGGACAAGCCCGATGTTCTCTGGGACAGGCCGGATCTCGAACGGCTCTACGCCCGTCTTGAGGATGAATATGAACTTGCGGAACGCGGCCGTACCCTGAAGACCAAACTCGACGTGATCGGAGAGACCGCCCGCGCCTTCACCGAAATCATCGACGCGGATCGATCGGTGCGACTGGAATGGACGGTCGTGGTGCTGATCCTGACCGAGATCATCCTCTCGCTCGCGCAGATGTTCCTTTTTCGCGGCGGCCATTAGCCTCGGCGGGCGTCCTATGCTTCACAGACCGGCTTGTCGCAGCTCTTCCAAAACTTGCTCGATAATATTCTCCCCCTCCAGCCATTCGAATCCCGGCAGCTGGTGGCGCGCGAAAGTCGCCTGACGCTTCGCATAATGACGCGTGTCGCTCTTGCCGCGCGCGACAGCCTCATCAAAAGAGAGGCGGCCCTCGAAATGGGAGAGAAGATGCGGGACGCCATGCGCGCGCATGGCCGGCAGCGCCGGATCAAGCCCGCGCGCGCCGAGAGTGCGGACCTCTTCCAATGCTCCAGCCCCGGTCATTGCGTCAAAGCGCGCGTTTATGCGCGCGTAAAGTTCGTTGCGCGCCGGTGAGATGAAAAACCCCGCGCATTTGCTCGCGTCCAGAAGGGGCGCCGCGCGGGCGCCCTGGAAACTCGCCAGCGGCTTCCCGGTCGCTTCGAACACCTCCAGCGCCCGCAGAATGCGTTGTGGATCGCTGTCGCGCAGCCGGGCGGCCGTCTCTGGATCAAATTGCGAAAGTTCGGCGTGAAGCTCCTGCGGCAAGCGTCCCTGCGCGCGCGCGCGAACGCGAATTCGCACCTCCTCCGGCACCGCCGGGATATCGGAAAGCCCCTGGAGCGCCGCCTTGAAATAAAGCCCGGTGCCTCCGGCGACAACCGCGAGCCGCCCCTGCCTCCTGATCTCTTCAAGCGTCGCGCTGAAATCCCCCAGCCAGCGGCCGACCGAATAGTTGTGCGCCGCGTCGACATGGCCAAACAGGCGATGCGGGACGCTTTGCTCTTCCTCAGCGGTCGGGCGCGCCGTAATAATCTTGAGATCGCGATAGACCTGCATCGAATCCGCGTTGACGACCACGCCGCCAAATTTCCGGGCTATCGCCAGAGCCAACGCGGACTTGCCGGAAGCGGTCGGCCCTGCGATGAGAATGACGCGCGGCGGTGCGCAGGTTTTCGGCTTATCCTCGGACATGAGCCTATTCGCAAGGAAAGCGGCGTAATGTCAAAATCGATTGTTCGGCATGTCGCGACTTTCGTCGCCGCCCCCGGCGGGAGCTTGGGAACGGATATCCCATTGCAAGCCCTCGCGAAGGCGGGCGTCTCGCCATCGAGGGTCGATTGGCTCGACCCAGGCGTTGCGCTTGATGTTTTCTTCGACGCCGCCGGGGAACAACTCCAGACCCTACGCGCTGGCGTCGAGAGCGCGCTGGGAGCCGAGTCCATCGACGTCGTCGTCCAGCCGGCCGCTAACCGCCGGAAGATGCTGCTCGTCTCCGACATGGACGCCACGATGATCGCTCAGGAGTGTCTGGACGAACTTGCCCGCACTGTCGGCCTGGGCGACGCCGTGGCCGAGCTCACGAGTAAGGCGATGCGCGGTGAAATGGATTTCGAGGAGGCGCTGACAACCCGCGTCGCCTTGTTCGAGGGCGTTTCCACGGAGGCCATCGACGGGCTGGTCGAAAGCCTCACGCCCAGCCCGGGCGCGGGGACGCTCGTGGCGACAATGCGGGCGTATGGCGCGCATACTGCCCTGGTGTCCGGTGGATTCACGCTATTCGCGTCGCCGGTGGGCGCGCGCCTGCGGTTTCACGGGGTTTTCGCCAATGAGCTGGAAATCGCCGAAGGCCGCCTTACCGGCCACATCACGCCGCCCATCCGGGGCAAAAAGGCCAAGGGGGATATTCTAACGGGCTTGCGCGACAAGCTTGGACTAGCTGCGGAAGCGACGCTGGCGGTCGGCGACGGGGCCAATGACCTCGACATGCTGGCTGTGGCCGGCCTCGGCGTCGCATGGCGCGCGAAGCCGCAAGTGGCGGCGGCGGCGCAAGCGCGGTTGAATCATGCGGATTTCACGGCGCTGTTGTTCGCGCAAGGCTTCGCGCGCCGGGAGTTTGTCGAAAACTGAAAGGCGCCGCTTTCACGGCTGCAAACAAAATTCCCTCCTCCAGCGTCGCTGGAAGAGGGAAAAGGGCAAATCCAGTCGCGACTTATGCGGTCAATCCAGCGGCAGGGCCACGAAATGCGTGTCTCCATGTCCATTGGCGACAATCAGCAATGCGGTCTTCTTTCCGCCGTCCTTCAGCGTCTTGATTTTCTTGACCGCGTCGGCCGGGTCCGCAATCGCTTCCTGGTTGATTTCCAGCACGACCTCGCCGGGCTGCAGATGCTTCTCGGCGGCGTCGGAGCGTGGGTCGACCGATGTGATGACCACGCCCGATTTCACCGCGTCCTTGATCTGGAAACGGGCGCGCAAATCCTCGGAAAGCTTTGAAAACTCAAGTCCGAGAGCCGTCTGCGAGGTGGGCTTGTCAGCGCCGCCTTCACGGCCTTCTCCGCCGTCGCGCGAAGCAACCTTCTCTCCATCTTCAAGTCGGCCCAGCTTGATCGTCCGGGTCTGCTCCTTGCCGCCGCGCACGACGACAAGTTCAACGTCCTTGCCGACGGGAGTCGCCGCGACGAGCTTGGGCAAATCACGCGATTCCTTGATCTGCTTGCCGTCGAATTTGACGATCACGTCGCCCGCCTTGATATCCGCATGCTTGGCGGGGCCGCGGTCGTCGATACCCGCGACCAGAGCCCCGCGCACCGCGCCGAGACCCAGATTCTCCGCGATGGCGTCGTCGACGTTCTGAATACGCACGCCAAGCCATCCGCGCCGCGTCTCGCCGAATTTTTGCAGCTGTTCAATAACCGGCTGCACCGTGTTCGCGGGCGTTGCGAAGCCGATGCCGACAGATCCGCCCGAGGGCGAAAGAATCGCTGTGTTGATGCCAACCACCTCGCCGTCCATGTTGAACAGCGGACCGCCGGAATTGCCCTTGTTGATGGATGCGTCCGTCTGGATGTAATTGTCATAGGGGCCGCTGTCGATGTTCCGGTTGCGCGCGGAGACGATGCCTGCCGTCACCGAACCGCCGAGACCGAAGGGATTGCCGACGGCCAGCACCCAGTCGCCGACCCGGGCCTTGTCGCTGTCGCCAAACTTCACCGCCTTCAGCGGCTTCTCCGGCTTCACTCGCAGCACCGCGACATCTACCTTCTGATCCTTGCCGATCACCTCTGCCTTCAGCTTCTGGCCGTCGGTGAAAATCACCGTCACTTCATTGGCGTCGGCGATGACGTGATTATTGGTTATGACAATGCCGGATGCGTCGATCACGAACCCCGAGCCCAGCGAGCTGGATTTGTGGTGCGGCATTTCGGGCATGCCTTGCCCCTGCTGCTGGCGTCGCTTGAAAAACTCTTCGAACAGATCGTCGAAGGGAGCTCCGCCTGGCGGCGATCCAGGCTGCGCCTCGGCGCTCTTGGGGTGCTTGGTTTCGCCAGTTTGCACGGCGGAAATATTGACCACCGCGTCGGACACCTGCGCCGAAAGGTCGGCGAGCGACTCGGGGCCTTTCGCCCTAGCCGGCGCGAGCATCAGGAATACAGCGGCCAATCCGGTCAGAAACGCCGCCGGTGTGGCGCGAACAACGCAAGCCATGTGTTTCTCCTAGCAGAGATGAAGACTCCCCCGTGCGCAGCGGTACATCACCTGCAGCGCCAATTTCAATGTTTTTGCGACGGTCGGCCCGCTAATGTTTCTTTTCCTGCTCGTCCACCGCTGGAGCGACCGCTACCGCCGGGGATTTTTGCCCCCCCGGCGCTCCGAAAAAACGGAAGAAGTCAGAGCGCGGACCGATCAGGAAGCGCGTATCGCCGGATTTGAAGGCTGTTTCGTAAGCCTGCATCGACCGGTAAAAGGCGAAAAAGTCAGGGTCTTTACCAAAACTTTCCGCGAAAATGCGGTTGCGCTCGGCATCGCCCTCGCCCTTGATCTGATCGGCCTGGCGTTGCGCCTCGGCCTTCAGCACGATCACGTCGCGATCCGCCTTGGCCCTTATCTTTTGCGCTTGCTCGGAGCCCTGCGCGCGATATTCCGCCGCCTCGCGGGCCCGCTCGGTTTGCATCCGGCCATAGACCTTTTCCGAGATTTGCTGGGGAAGGTCCACGCGCCTGATCCGCGCATCCACCACCTCGACCCCGAATTTATGCGCTTCCAGATTGGCCTGGTCCTTGATCTTGACGATCAGGGCCGCGCGCTCGTCACGCACGATCTGCTGCTGATTGGCTTCGCTCAGCACGCGCCGCACGGCGGAGTTCAAGACCGAGGCGAGCTGATTATTGGCGCCCAGAATGCCGCCCACCGTCTGGTAGAAACGAAGCGGATCAACAATCTTGTATCGGACGAAGCTGTCAACCTCCAGACGCTGATTGTCTGAGGCGAGCACTTCGAGATTTGGGCTTTCCGCGGAAAGAATCCGGTTATCGAGGAAGACGACGTTCTCGATAAACGGGATCTTGAAATGCAGGCCCGGTTCGGTGATGAGGCCGCGTCCCGCGACCGGTTCTCCAAGTCGAAGCACGATCGCCTGCTCGGTCTGCGATACGGTGAACAACGCGCCGCCGCCGATAATCAGGCCGACCAGCAACAGAAGGGCGACAATGAAGGAAACGGATTTCATTTACGGGCTCCGCCCTGGAACGGCGCGAAAGCGGGAAGAGGCACGAAGGGCGATACGCCGCCACCCTGCTGCTCGTCGAGAATCACCTTGTCCGCACCGCCAAGCACGCGCTCCATGGTTTCAAGATAGAGACGTTCGCGCGTCAGAGCCGGCGCCCGCTTGTACTGCTCATAAATCTGGTCAAATCGGGAAGCCTGGCCTCGCGCCTCGGCGACGGTCTGCTCCCGATAGGCCTCCGCCTCCTGGAGGATGCGCGCAGCAGCGCCGCGCGCCTCCGGGACAACGCTGTTGGCATAGGCGTCGGCCTCATTGCCCAACCGCTGCAAATCCTGCTGCGCCGCCGTCACGTCGCGAAAGGCGGTGATCACCTGCGAGGGCGGATCCACCGAGAGGAGGAGCACCTGCACGACCTGCACGCCGCTGTGATAGCTGTCCAGGATTTTCTGCATCAATTGTTGAGAGGCCGGCTCGATCAACTTGCGGTCGGCGGTGAGGATTTTCTGGATTTGCGATTGACCGACGATCTCGCGCATGGCGCTTTCCGCCACGGCCTTCACGGTGAGCGCGGGCTCGAAGATGTTGAACGCGAAATCTTCTGGATGGGCCGGGTCGATCTGCCATATGACACGGAATTTCACGTCGGCGATGTTCTCGTCGCCCGTGAGCATGAGGCTTTCCTCGGTCGCCTCGGGCGATTGGGTCGTATTTCGCCGACGGCCTGGCGCGGCCTCCTCGCGAAAGCCGATTTCGATCGCGTTTCGGTCAGTGACAGCCAGCTTGATCACCGAACCGATAGGGCTTGGAAGGTTGTAATTCAGGCCAGCCTGGGTTTTGCCCCTGTATTTGCCGAATATCAGGTTAAGACCGATCTCATTTGGACCGACCGTGTAAAAGCCAGACAGCAACCATGCCAAGACCGTGAGCAGGACGAGAATCGCGGCGCCCCGTCCTCCAAAACCCGATGGAAGCACCTGCTTCAGCCCCTCCTGGGTGCGGCGAAGCAACTCTTCGAGGTCCGGCGGCTGACTCCCATTATTCGGTCCCGCGCCCCAAGGGTTGTTCTTGTTTCCCCAGGGATCATTGTTTTGATTGCGTGGGCCGCCTTGATCGCTCCAGGGCATATTTTCTCTTTGTTACAATTGGGTAATTCCCGTTAATCGCGAGGTGGCCGACTCGTCCGCCGACAACCCTCCGACTAATCGAGATATACACGGTCCAAGATTGTCGTCACGACATATAGGGCTTTGACGGCGCGGCGGCAACGACCGTCAAAACCGGGACGCCACAGCTACTGGACCGGACTTCCATCGACTGTTTCGCCGAGCGGCGGTTCTGGCTCCAGTTAAGGGAGCAGACCTGTCGCTCAGCCGAGAACCGGGCGGCCTAGCGTGGCCATAAGCCTCACCGCTTTCTCAAGCAAGGCGGGCTTACGCTGGGCCATGATGCCTTGATGTCATGAATTCAATCTTGCGGCGAAAGTCGCGGGGCGCGCCGCCGACACACGCGGCGACGTTCTTAGAAATAACCTTCACGCTTTTTTTGTTCGAGTGAGCCGCCATCCTCGCCGTCGCTGATTCTTCCCTGACGTTCCGACATTCTTGCCCCCAAGGTTTCTTTCACCACGGCCGCCAGACTATCGGCCCGCGACTCGATCGCCCCGGTCACGGGCCAACACCCCAAGGTTCGGAACCGCACGGTCTTCGTCGTTATTTGATCGCCCGGCTGAAATCGCATCCTCGTCTCGTCGTCGATGGCGACATAGGCGCCCTGGCGCTCGACGACGGACCGCGGCGCCGCGAAATAGAGGGGAGCCAGCGCGATCTGGTGCAGGAACGCGTAGTCAAGGATATCGTGCTCCGTCCAGTTGGAGAGCGGAAACACCCTGGCGGATTGGCCCTTGCCGAGACGCATATTATATTGTCGCCAAAATTCGGGCCTTTGTTGGCGAGGGTCCCAAACGTGCCCCTGATTGCGTACGGAAACGATCCGCTCCTTCGCCCGGGACTTTTCTTCATCACGGCGCGCGCCGCCGAAGATGACGTCATAGCAGCCCTTGTCGAGCGCCTTCTTCAGCGGTTCCGTTCGCATGACCATCGTATAGCGATCGCCATAGTCGAATGGATTCACTCCGGCCGCCCGCCCCTCCTCGTTGGCGTGAACGATGAGTTCAAAGCCATGGCCGCGCGCGAAGGCGTCGCGAAACTCCAAGAGCTCACGAAACTCCCAGGTCGAATCAATGTGCAGCAAGGGGAAAGGCGGTTTCGCGGGATGGAAGGCGCGAAGCGCAAGATGCGCCAGAACGGTCGAATCCTTTCCGGCCGAAAAGAGCATGACGGGCTTATTCGCCTCCGCGACCGCTTCGCGCAAAATATGAATTGCCTCCGCCTCGAGCCATGCGAGATGACTCCTGAGCGACGTCATGCCTTGCCTCTCTATTTTACGTGTGTTGAACGTCGGCTGGCGCGACGGCGAGTGATCGCGCCAGCCGACAAGGGGCGAAAAAGCTTCAGCCCGCATTCTCCATCTGGTTTTGATATCCGCGGGCCTTGCTTGCCGAGGCTTCGATAACTTCCTCGATCGTTCGCAAGCCGGTCGTCGGCGCGTTGACGAGAACCGCCATGTTCCCGGGAGCGTGCTGGTTCTTCCACATTTTTGTGTGGGCCGGCGGAATGTCTTCCCATGAAAAAACTTCCGACATGCAGGGGTCCACCCGGCGATCCAGCACGAAGCTATTGGCCGCGCAGGCCTGTTTCAAATGGGCGAAGTGCGAGCCCTGGATCCGCTTCTGCCGCATCCAAACGTAGCGCGCGTCGAAGGTCAGATTGAAGCCCGTCGTGCCGGCGCAGAAAACGACCATCCCGCCGCGCTTAACGACGAGACAGGAAACCGGAAAGGTCTGTTCGCCCGGGTGCTCGAAAACGATGTCGACGTCCTTTTTGCCCGTAATGTCCCAGATCGCCTTTCCGAAGGCTCTGGCGTTCCTGGTCCAGTCGTTAAACTCGGGCGTATTGACCTTGGGAAGCTGGCCCCAGCACGCGAAGTCCTTGCGGTTGATGACGCCCTTCGCGCCAAGCGACATTACGTAGTCGCGCTTGCTCTCGTCCGAGATCACGCCGATGGCGTTGGCGCCCGTGGCCGCGCAAAGTTGCACGGCGAAGACGCCGAGCCCGCCAGAAGCCCCCCAAACCAGAACGTTGTCGGAAGGCTTCAATCGATGTGGCTCGTGGCCGAACAGCATGCGGTAGGCGGTGGCGAGTGTTAGCGTGTAGCAGGCGGCTTCCTCCCACGTGAGGTGTTTGGGGCGCTCCATCAGCTGGCGATCCTGCGCGCGGCAAAACTGCGCGAATGAGCCATCCGGGGTCTGATAGCCCCAGATACGCTGTGATGTCGAAAACATCGGATCCCCGCCATTGCACTCCTCGTCGTCGCCGTCATCCTGGTTGCAGTGCACGACGACTTCGTCGCCGACCTTCCAGCGCTTGACCTTGGAGCCCACCGCCCAAACGATTCCCGAGGCGTCGGAACCAGCGATATGATAGGGGCTATTATGTCCATCGAGCGTCGAAACCGGCTCGCCGAGCGAAGCCCACACGCCGTTGTAATTGACGCCCGCCGCCATCACCAGAACAAGCACATCATGACTGTCGAGTTCCCAAGTCGGAACAACCTCCAGCTTCATCGCTTCTTCCGGCGGCCCATGCCGATCCTTGCGGATAGCCCAAGCATACATGTTTTTCGGCACATGGCCGAGCGGCGGAATCTCTCCGATCTCGTATAGATCCTTCGTCATGATTTCTCCCTGCTTGCCTAAGATTTCGTGATGGTTTTCGTATACCTGGCGTCCCCGGCGCGTTCTTCCATGCATCGCCGCGAAGCCGCTCGGGATGCGGCCACACCATGAGTCATGCAGCCGCGGCGTCGAAGATCGCCGCTTCCTCGCGCCAGTCCGCCGGCCCGCAGCGGCGCCGGATTCCCTGCGTCTCGTCACCGAGCGAAAAGAGATGCAGCCAACCATTGTCGACGAGCGACCGGACGTGAGCGTGATTTTCGAGCACGCGGTCCATCGCGCTCTCCGGGGCAGCGATGAAGACATTGAGACGCAGCGGCTCATGTACGAAGCGCTTTCCGTCATGCACGGATTGCCAGGGCAGGCCGACGCGTAAATCCCCGGCATTGCCCTCGATGACGCCGAGTCGCCCCACGACATTGTGCAAGGTCTTGTTGCCGCTCCCGAAGGCCTTGTTGTTCGTCGTCGAGCCGAAATATTGCAGATTGATCCAGCTCGCGACGACCATCGGGGCGGTCATGATCAGCTCGAGAACGCGAAAGCCTTCGTCCACGTGATAGTCGTAGCTATGCAGGAAAGCGCGCCCCGCGAGGTCCAGCCCGGCAGTGCGTTCGCGCGGAGCCGCGACGAAGGCTGCGTTGCCGGCGAGGCCCCATTCGGGGCGCACCTGCGACCAGTCGCGGCTGCGCGCCAAGACCTGTTCGCTCGTCCTGGAGCCCGACGTGACGCCAAGAAGACTGGCCCGCTCCAGACGCGCAAGACGTCCGGCCTGGGCAAGCCAACCCTTCAATTCGTCGATCTCTTGTCGATGGGAACAGGGCGCCTCCTCTGCGTCGAAAATCTTGACCTCATCCGTCGTCGTGTCGTGCAGCGCGCCGAGAAACCAGACGTCGTCGGCAATGACGATTCCCTTCTCCCGCAGGCCCCTCCGCACCTCGCCGTCGTTCAGGATCGCCGCGGCGACGCGCGCATTGGCTTCGCCCGTATGGCCGCCGCACGCCCCGCAATCGAGCCCTGACGCATGGGGATTGTTGACCGTTGTCGAACCGTGACCGGCAAGCAGGACGAGGCGTGCAAAGCCTTCTCTCATTGACATGGCTTTGAGCACGGCTTCCGCCATCGCAAGTCGCTGCTCGGGGTCAAAGCCGGTGGCGCGTCCGCCAACCACGCGCGGCGCAAGGCGCGGACCGACGCGCGCCAACATGCTGCGATCGAGACCGTCGAGATTGGGATGCGGCGCGGGGCGGGTGAGACCGAAGCTGTCGGTGACGATCTTCGCGACATAGGTCAGGCCGACCGTCTCCACATAAGCGAAGGAAGAGACCGCCGAGAGCTTGAAGGCCTTAAGCGCCTTGGCGACACGCCGCCGCAGCAGCCGCAGATCCAGCACCGATTTTTCTTCCGTCTCGGAGGCGCCGTTTACCGCCTCGCAGACGATGAAGGAGGGTTTCAGCAGCACGGGGCATTGCGCGCCGCCGCGCTTTTGGGCGATGGGCACATATTCGATTGGAAGGCCGAAGAAGCCTGCAAAGCCGACCGTCGCCACATCGGGGAGGATGGTTTCGAACGCGCGGCGAAAAACCTCGGAGCGCACGTCGATGCAAAAAGCCGCCTGGACCGCGGGACGCGGCTTTGAGCCGTTTCGCGGCGCGCGGGCGACATGGTTGGCGAGACGCGCAATGAGGCCACGCCGATGCGCGATTTCATAGGCTTCGTGCAACAGGAGATCAAGCGCAAGATCCTCATCGTCGTTGAGGCGCTCGTCCAAGGGCGTCAAAGCCGCTTCGGCCATGGCCTTCGACCAGGCGGCGCGAAAGCGGGCGTCGGTTCTAGCCTGATAGAGTCCGTAGCCATAGGAAATACGAATGGCGAGCAGATGCAGGAGCGTATCGTTCTTCTCTCCATGAAGCTCGCTGTTCCAGACGAGATGACGCGCATAAGCGGCCCAGCCGCCTATGTCGAACAGCGCGCGATAAAGATAGTCGCTGACGGCGCGAGCTGGAACGCCGAGCTTGTCGATCACGCAGCCGATCGCCGCTATCGGATCCTCGGGCAAGCTCTCGATCGTCTTGCGAAAACCCTTGACGCCCATCACTTCCGGATTGCGGTCGAAACGCGCCGTCGCGCGCCAGGCGTCATAGGGCGAAAGATGGCGCACCGGGAGCCGCCAGTTCGCCTGGCCTTCGTCGAAATAAGCCGCGCACCATTTCGAAATTTCGTCGATCATGAAGCCGACGAGCGAGGCCTGTCGATCGCCGTCGGCAAGCTCGTCGAGCAGTTCTGCGACGGTCGTGAATACGCCAGGCGGTCTTCGATGCGCACTTGGCGTTTCTTTCAGTTTTGCCTTGAGCGCGGGAAGGTCAATCGGAAGCGTCGTGTTACGAGGAGCCGTGGCCAGCGCCGCCTCAAGGGACGCGTCGTCGATGACGCCAGTGGCGACCGCTTCCTGGTAAAAGGCGCGGGGCGCGAGCATGTCGATCCGCGCAACCCGCCGGAGAATCGCCGAAGTTTCGGCGAAGGGACGGTCCGCAAAGCCAAGGAAGGGGTTGACCGCGACGAAGTTCTTTAGCGGCCATGAGGGTGCGACCTTGCGGCAGGCCGCGTCAATGGAAGCTTCCAGCGCTTGACGCGAGAGCGCCGAAGTCGCTGGCGCATATTGAGTCTCGACGATCTTGAGGGCAACGGACCCGGTCATGGGAAAGTCCTCGTTCTCAAAGGGTGACGGCGGAAGTGGGGTGGCGCGGCCATGCACGCAAAACCAGCCGATTGGCGAGCGTGTTGAGATAAAGTCCCTGCGAAAGATGAACGTATGCGGCTCGCCAGAAGGGCGATGTCGCATGACGCGCCATCACGCTCTGAAACAGCGTCACGCCAGCAAAAGAGACGATCACCAGTGCGATCAGCGCGAGATCCATCGGTCCATGCAGAGGTCGGGACAATGGCAGGCTTCCCGCGACAAGCGCTTCAGCCCCGGCGTGCAGCGCAAAGAAGGAGGCGGCAAAAGCCGCACCGAGCGCCACGGTCCTGCCTACGACATAAAGACTGGGACGCTCGTCGAGCGCATTGGCGATGAGATGCGTCAAGCCAGGCAAAAGGACGGCGGCGAGCGTCAAAGCGCCTGGCTTCGCCACGAGACTGGCGCCAAAGAACGGCCCGATGATGAGCGCTACGGCTATAGTCGCCGCCAAGGCCAGCGTGAAGCGCGCCGGATGCGGCTGGCCGCCCGGGCTTGGCGTCCAGGAGGCGCGCGCCAGATCAATGACGCTGCCCGATGATAGAAATGCATGCGCCTTATAGAGCGAGTGCGCCACAATATGAAGCAACGCCGCAGGAAAGGCCCCAAGGCCGCATTCGAGCATCATGAAGCCCATCTGCGCGATCGTCGAATAGGCGAGCGAGATCTTCACGGAGGTCTGCGTAAGCATCACGATCGAGCCAAACAGCGCGGTCGCGCCCCCAACGAGCGCAAGCGTCGAGAGTGCGGCGGTCGAGGGCGCCACGATGTCGGCAAGACGAAGGATCAGGAAGCCGCCCGCGTTGATGACGCCGGCATGCAGCAGAGCCGAGACCGGCGTCGGCGTCTCCATCACTTCGAGCAGCCATCCATGCACCGGCGCTTGCGCCGATTTCAAAAGAGCGGCCAGCACAATCAGCAACGCCGGCGCGCTGAGGATGGGCGCTGGATCGGGCACGGACCGCGCGGCCTGCAATAAGATGGGTAGATCCAGAGTCCCAAAACGCGACCAGAGCAACCAGGCTGCGACAAAGAGGCAGAGGTCGCCGATGCGGCTTGCGATAAATTTCTTCTTGGCCGCGAGTTGCGCCGCAGGCCGCTCGCCGTAAAAGAGCAGCAAGCGGTGCAGGCATACGCTCGTCGCAATCCAGGCGAGAATGAGCAGAGCGAGATTGCCGGCGACGACAAGGGTAAGCACTGCGGCGAGGGTCAAAGCTAGCCACTTGAAAAAGAAGCCCTGCCTTTGATCGCCATCGAGATAATTGCGGCTGTAGCGCAGCACCACGACGCCTATGAAAGCGACGAGCAGGAACATGATGACCGATAAGGCGTCCAGACAGACGCCGAGACCGACGCCGTCGACGCCAAAGGTTCCGGAAGAGAGCGATCCGAGCCTGGAGACGGCGAGCGCCGCGCTCAACGCGACGGTGAACGCAAAGGCGCCGGCCACGAGGCAAAGCGCCGCCATTTTCCTCGGCGCTCTGTTCGCCCAAGCGGACGGGGCCACGCCGGCGACGACGAGCGCCGCGGGCGCCAACAGAACGAGCAAAGTCATGCTTTGTGACATGGGCCTCTCCAGCCAGTGCTGAAGACGCAATCTAGGTGGCATTATGAATTATGAAAAATTCAAATATTGAAATTAATCGTTCTATAAATCATAATAGCGTCATGGCGTTTCTAAACTATCATCATCTGCGTTATTTCTGGGCGATCGCCAAAGAAGGCTCGATGACTCAGGCGGCGCGGCGACTCAACACATCCCCGTCGTCGCTATCCGTCCAACTGAGAACGCTCGAAGATCAGCTCGGCCACGACCTCTTCGAGCGGCGAGGCCGCGCGCTTCAGCTTACCGAGGCCGGGCGAATCGCGCTCGATTACGCCAACACGGTCTTCAAGTCGGGCGACGAGTTGCTCAACACCCTGAAGGGGCTCGGAGATGAGAATCGTCAGACGCTGCGTATCGGCGCGGTGGCGACGCTGTCGCGAAATTTTCAGATCGAACTGCTGCGGCCATTGATCGGCCGGCGCGACGTCGAATTGATCGTCCGTTCCGGGGCATTCCAGGACCTTCTCGCTCAGCTAGAAAACCACGCGCTCGATATCGTGCTCTCCAACCATCCGGCGACGGCGGATCAGGACGTCGACTGGCAGAGCACGCTGATCGACGAGCAGTCCGTCAGCATCATCGGCCACCCCAAAGTCGTGAAAAAGGCCTTTCGATTTCCAAAAGACCTCGCGAAAATTCCCATCGCGCTTCCGGGGCGGGGAAACGCCATCCGAATGGCTTTCGATGCGCTGCTCGAAGCCGCAGTCATTGAACCAATCGTGCTTGCCGAAGTTGACGATATGGCGATGCTGCGTCTCATCGCGCGGGAAAGCGACTGCGTCGCGCTCGTCCCGCCGGTCGTGGTCCTCGACGAATTGTCATCAGGAGCGCTGATCGAGCATTGCAAGCTCCCGCAAATCAAGGAGAGCTTCTACGCCGTCACCCGTCGCCGGCGCTTCCCCAACCCATTGCTGAGTGAGCTCAGGCCCTCGAAACTCTTGGCTTTGTAAAGCCTCAGGTCGAGGTGCGGAATGTAGCCTGGAGCGGCCCAGGACGCAGCTCAGCTTTTCTTGACGATCGCTCGTCGACAAGCGATCCCGCCTCGGTGATCCGCGTCGTTTAGAGGAAAAGTTCAGGGTGTCGTATTTTCAATGCTTGAACGAGCGCGAGCGTCTTCATGTCCACGACTTCGCCAGCGTCCATCATCTCGGCAAGCTTGCCTAGCTCCATCTCCACTACCGTAATATTTTCTTGCTCCGCCGCAATTCCGCCACCGGCGGCAACCCGATCGGCTTGCACATAAGCCGCAAGGAAAAGAGTCATCCGCTCGGTTGAAATGCCCGGCATGGACCAGACGGTCGCGACACGTTCGAGAGATTGCAGACGGAGGCCCGTCTCCTCCAGCGCCTCGCGCCGCGCGGCCGTGATGGAGTCCACATCCTCGATGATGCCCGCAATCGCTTCAAGCGTATGTTCTTGCCCCAACGAAAAGAACGGCGGAGCCCTGAACTGCCGCACCAGAGCGGCCATTTTCCGTTCTGGGTCAAAGGCCAGAACAGCAACTGCGTTGCCGTGGTCCTCAATCTCCCGCTTAATGAGCTGTCCGTCCGGCAAGCGCACGGAAACGACCAGGAAGCGAGCCCATCCACTGTATTTGGTCTCGATGCTTATGATTTCGCTTTTCATGTCGACCTATGCAAAAAGCCGCATTCCTTTATCCTCCAACGAACACAGCATTTGGCGTCATTGAAGAATTGCAGGAAATTGAGAAATTGCGCGTTTGGGTCTTGCCCGAACTCATCCAGGCTCAGCGCTTCAGTTCCCGTTAGCGCATCCCGCCACCTTTCTGCACAGACATGAAGACAAACGGGCTAATTGAGGAGGCAGCCCCTCTCCATCCATAGTCGCGACAACGATGCCGGAAGTTCAGCGGCTTTCCACCTGAGCAGACTTCCACTCGTTCAACACCCCTACCGCCTCGATCATCAGCGGCCGGGCGCGGGGGGCAGGCTGCACACAGGCGCGCTCCAGCTCACGCAATTTTTCCAGTCCAGGAGGCTCCGACGCGCATCGCTCCAGCAATTCGCCGAGCAGCAATCCCCAGGCGCGAACCTCAATCCGCCGCCAGGCGTCGCCTTCCCCGCCAATCGGTAGTGCGCAGGCTGCTCCGAAATCGCTTAGCGCCGCCTCGCCGTCCCGGCCATCCCAGAGGATGTTGTGGGCGTATAGATCGCCATGCAACAGGCTGCGGGCGTGAAGATGCGCCGCCGCCGCCGCGACGCCTTGAGCGATGCGGAGGGCGCTCGACGGGCTCAGGCGCAGTTCAGGATCATATATGTCGCGGCTACAGCTCGCGAGGTCCGGCGGCCCTGCAAGCACGCGCCAATGCCTGGGCAGAAGCGGCATGAGGAGCGCGTCAGCCCCCTCGGGGTGATCCATCACCCGGCCAAGGGCGGCCGTAAGATTGGGATGCTCGCCAGCGGCAAGGCAGGCCGCCATTTCGCGTTCGGGCCGGCCGTCGCTCGTCATCGCGCCCTTGAAGAGTTTCAGGGCGACAGGCTGGGGCGGCTTCGCGTCCACGGCGTTCCAGAGCGCATGATGCACGCGCCCGGATGCGCCCTCCCCCAGATGCTCGCCTATGTCGAGATGGGCCCAGGGAACCAGAGCGGCGGTCGCCGGCGCCACATCGCGCTCCAGAGGATTGCCGGACCAGGAAATCCACGCGAGGCGCGGCAGACTGGAAAGCCATTGCGGCAGCGCCTCAAGGCGATTGGAGCTCAGCCGCACGAGTTCGAGCGCAGCCGCCTTGGCCATGCTTCCCGGGAGGCTTTGGAGGCGGTTCCCCGCAAGCATCAGCTTCTGTAAATGTGGCCGCTCGCCGAGCGCATCGGGCAAATGCTTGATCCGGTTGTCGGTGAGGGTGAGCCAGCGCAGCAGCGGCGGCAGGGACTCGCCGGGGATTTCGCATAGTCCTGTCCCCCGGAACCCGATCTGGCTGAGCGAGACGCAATCGCCGAGCGCGGCGGGAAGCCGCTCGAACCTGTTGCCGGAGCAAAACAACACCCGCAGCCTGCGCAGTCGGCTGATGTCGTCGGGGAGAGCGGTCAGCTCCCCGCCGCTCAGATCCAGGATTTCAAGCGTGTCGGCAAGGCCGAGTATTTCGCGCGGAAATTCGGTAAGCCCTGACAGGCGCAGCTCACGCGCGCCCGCGAGATCGCCTCGTCGAAGAGCCTCCAGTTTGGTCCGCGTCGGGGCTGGCATGGCGTCGCTTCTATCGGACCCAGTCAAAAAGGAAAAGCCCTTCCTCCGATGCACGGGAAGCTGGCCGACCGCTGGATTGAATTGATAAAATCGAGGCCACTTCGGGACTTTCCGGAGTGAAAGGCGCGGTTTCGACGGCGCCTCCCGGAACCCCGCCATCCTTTACAAGCGCGGGCTCCCGACTTACACCATCGCCCCAATCCTCAGCCGGCGACGACGAGCCTCGCCCTGCCCTTCGTCAGCGCCGAAAAGGCGACGCAAGTTGGAAGCTTCAGTGGCCGACACGCATCTCAAGCCTTCGCCGCTTCGCGCCTCGCGCTCTGGCGGCCTGTCGGGTCGCCTGCGCCCGCCCGGCGACAAGTCCGTTTCGCATCGCGCACTGATTTTCGGTCTGCTCTGCGTCGGAGAGACCACGATCGAAGGACTGCTTGAAGGCGAGGACGTATTGCGCACCGGCGCGGCCTGCCGCCAGCTCGGCGCGCGCGTAACGCGGCGCGGCGAGGGCGCCTGGAGCGTGAATGGCGCCGGACTTGGCTCGCTCCTGCCGCCACAGGAGACGCTCGACTTCGGCAACGCCGGAACCGGCTCTCGGCTCATGATGGGTCTTGTCGGCGGCCATGCGATCACCGCGCGCTTCGACGGCGACGCCTCGCTGCGCAAGCGCCCGATGCGGCGGATCCTCGATCCGCTCGTGCTCCAGGGCGCGCGCGTGCTGGAGCAAGCGGAGGGCGGCCGCTGCCCGATCCTGTTGCAGGGAACCGGCGAACCTCTGCCCATCGAATACAAGACCCCGGTCGCCTCGGCGCAGATCAAATCGGCGGTGCTGCTGGCGGGCCTCAATTCGCCCGGACGAACTGTCGTGATCGAGGCCGAGGCCTCGCGCGACCACACCGAGAAAATGCTGCTGCATTTCGGCGCCAACGTCGTGAGCGAGCCCTACGGCGAAAACGGCCGCCGGATCACGCTGGAAGGCCGCCCGGAACTGCATGCGAGCAAAGTCTGCGTGCCTGCGGACCCCTCCTCCGCCGCCTTTCCTCTCGCCGCGGCCTTGGTCGTGGAAGGCTCGGAGATTATTGTCGAGGGCGTGATGACCAATCCGCTTCGCACTGGCCTGTTGACGACGCTGCTCGAAATGGGCGCCGACATCAGCTTCGAGAATCGCCGCATCGAGGGCGGCGAGGAGGTCGCGGACGTCCGCGCGCGCTATTCGCCCGATCTGCGCGGCGTCGACGTTCCCGCCGCGCGGGCGCCGTCGATGATCGACGAATATCCGATCCTGGGCGTGGTCGCGTCCTTCGCCTCCGGCGAAACGAGAATGCGCGGTCTTTCCGAGCTGCGGGTCAAGGAATCTGACAGGCTTGCCGCAATCGCCGCTGGCCTAAAGGCGAATGGAGTCGACTGCGCTATTGAAGGCGACGATCTCATCGTCCAGGGCGGCTCCGGCAAGGTCAAGGGCGGCGGCTTCGTCGAGACGCATCTCGATCATCGCATCGCCATGAGCTTTCTCGTCATGGGCCTCGCCGCGCGGGAGGCCGTGACAGTCGACGATCAGACCATGATCTCCACGAGCTTTCCGTCGTTTCGTCCATTGATGGAAAAGCTGGGAGCGAGATTCGCGTGAGCGGGCTGGTCATAGCCATCGACGGGCCGGCCGCCTCCGGAAAGGGCACGCTGGCGCGGCGGCTCGCGGCGCATTTCAATCTGCCGCATCTCGACACGGGCCTGCTCTATCGCGCTACGGCCTGCGCGCTTCTCGACGAAGGGCTGCCGCTCGACGACGTGGCGTCGGCGGTCGCCGTCGCGCGCGGTCTGTCGCTGACGGATTTTGACGACGTACGCCTGCGCACCCGCGAAATGGGCGAAGCGGCGTCAATTGTCGCGACGCTGCCACAGGTTCGCGCGGAGCTGATTGAATTGCAGCAGCGTTTCGCGCGCGGAGAAGAAGGCGCGGTGCTGGACGGGCGCGACATCGGGACAGTGATCTGCCCCGGCGCGCGGGTGAAGATTTTTGTAACCGCGAGCGCCGAGACACGCGCGCAGCGGCGCGCGCTGGAGCTGGCCGGACGCGGCGAAAAGGCGGATTATCAGGACATTCTCGCGGATGTGAAGAAGCGGGACGAACGCGACAGCGCCCGGAGCGTCGCGCCGCTGAAACCCGCCGCCGACGCAGTGACGCTCGACACCAGCGACCTCGATATAGAGGGCGCCTTTCGCACGGCGCTGGCGATTGTCGAGAAGGCGCGGGGGTGAGCCCGCGCCGCGTCTTTCGCTTCGCGCCCTCGCCCAACGGCTTTCTGCATCTCGGCCATGCCTATTCCGCGCTGTTGAATTTCGAACTCGCCCAAGACTGCGGCGGGAGATTTCTGCTGCGCATCGAGGACATAGATGTTGGCCGCGCAAGGCCAGAATTCGAGGCCGCGATATATGAGGTCCTCGCCTGGCTTGGCCTTGAATGGGAGCGCCCCGTGCGCCGCCAGTCCGAGCATTTCGACGATTACGCCAGGGCGCTGGAGCGTCTCGACGCGCTGGGGCTTCTCTTTGCTTGCACATGCACGCGGGGCGACATCGCGCGCCATGCGCCAAAGGACGGCCCGCGCGACCCCGACGGCGCACCGCTCTATCCCGGAACATGCCGCGACAAGCCGCGCCTGCCTGTAAGAGACGTGTTGCGACAGGGCGGCGTCGCGCTGCGGCTGGACATGGGCAAGGCGCAGGCGCTCGCGCCGCCTGATCTTTTCTGGAGGGAGTCTGGCGTTGGCGAAGTCCCGGCGCATCCTGAAAGCTGGGGCGATGTCGTGCTGGCGCGCAAGGACACGCCGGCGAGCTATCATCTCGCGGTGGTCGTGGATGACG
>Ga0182030_10008749_pt1 | contig 20874 bp, 17 predicted proteins | sample 812S3MmetaG_FD_121299 | JGI IMG/M metagenome (GOLD analysis project Ga0182030, IMG submission 121299) | Permafrost microbial communities from Stordalen Mire, Sweden - 812S3M metaG (Illumina Assembly) | ecosystem: Environmental > Terrestrial > Soil > Wetlands > Permafrost | place: Sweden...
AATTCAAATATGCAGTCACGAACGGCGTGTTGCTACCTGAGCTCGCCCGCAGAGTCTCATACGTAAAAAGGGCATGAGCTATTTCCTGACGGTCAAGGTCGGTCTCGATTTGCTTAATGCTTCCAATCGAATTATCTTGCATGTCTTTGAACGAAGATAGGTCGCGCCCGAATCGTTTACCTAGGTCATCTGGCTCCTCTCTGCCAGGATTAATCCAACCATATTCGTTGAGACCGCACGCAACATAGACTCCATGAATATCTTCGGCTTCAGACAGGGTCTGCGCTTCATGACGCCCCTTCATGCGTTTCCGCAAAGCCATAATCCTCTTAAGATTGTCTAAAGCTTCAGGGCGGTTCATTTGGACGTTTGGATCGGCTGCCCATTCAGCCTGTTTGTCAATTACCTGCATCACTTGGCCGGACATTGTGACTAAAGCCGGCGAGAGTGGTGAGTGCGAAGGTTCGGACATACGAAGTACGTCAGCAAAGGTGCCGGGAGAAATCCTTATCGCCGCGCCTATTCCTGCCCTAGGATCTTGCGCTGTTGCTCCGACCGCTTCCTGATGGGTCGAAAGGTTCACGGCATCTGATTTACTCTGCGACGAGATGACATTGTTCCTAGCGTCAGTTTGTGATTCAGCCGTCTGGGAAGGCAGGCTTCGTATTGCAAAGATGTAGCGTTGGACAGCGGTGAAATGCGTTGCCACCGTATCTTGCGTCAAATCCTGGAGAAGTGACGTGGCGGCCGTAAGATCATTCTTGTCGAGTTCGAGCTCGATTTGTATTATTTTGTTTCTTGCATCCTCAATCTGACGCAGGCGATCTTGCTGCACGCCGATAGCCGCTTTAAGTGAGGAGATAACTGTGTACAAGTTTGGGTCATTAGCGAATTGCCCGTACCTGCGAGCAGCCTTCTCGAAAGCTCCTATCATCTCTGATATGTCGTCGAGCGACTTGGGCTGTAAAGATTTGCCTAGTTTCTTTTGAAGGACCTCGGTTGGAAGGAGAAGAGCGTCGCCACGGAAATTTGGATAGGAGTTCGCCGTCGTCAACATTGCACGGAGGTCCCTTGAAAGTGGATCTGCTGTGGCAAGGACAGCTTTAGCAGCGTTGTCATTCTCGTGATCTACGTCAGCGATGATGGATGCTAACAGATTTTTTGGCACCCTGCCCCTAATACTGGGAGCATTCGCTTGTTGCTCGGCCTCTCCCGGATCATTAATGCTTGCGCTTCGAGCTTCTGGCGCGGGGACAGTTTGAGATTCAATTCCACTTGCGGACCGTGCGGATGGCGCATAAAGGGCACTGAACACAATGATCGCTGAAATAATCTGAAGCTTCACAATCGGTCTCTTCCTACGATTCACAAACAGAGTTTTGAGTTAAACTCTCCTCCAGCTTAGTAATGCTCGGGAGAGTCTTTCGCAGTTGCGATCTTTTCTTGTCGTCGGGGTTTGATCTGGCCTGGTTCGGTCAGATCGGTGATGGCAAAATGACGTCCCTCCTGCCACAGAGTTCCGCTCTTCAGCGGAAGATACGACGTCACGAGTTTAGTGAGCCAGGAGCGACTGACCGAAAGGCCCATCCTGTCACTGAATTCATAAGTCAGAGGAAGCCCCGATGCACTTTCAGCGTAGGAGAAGATTTGCTCAAACAGTTCCGGAGCGGAAGTAATTGCGCCGTCATTCTTAAGCCGACTAATGGCAAGCGCAACGCAGCCTGAAAAGTCCAGATGCACTTTTCTATCGGGTCCGCGGTACGCATTGAGGAGAAGGAGATCAACTTCACCGCTATAGTTCCAATTCACTGCCTCATGCTTCACGTCGTTGAGCAGATCATTGAAGAGCTTCGAGCTGTACTTCCAGTGTGTCTGATGCCCGTTGCTATCAGTTGTCTTCCCGACCGATTCTTCGTCCTGGGCAAAACCCTGCGGCCAAAACGCACCATAGCCGGCACAAAAGAAATCGATATTACTTGCAGAACGATGATGAAAGTCATCCATCCGCGGAAGGATCTCAGTCTTTGTCAACGACGAACCAGAGGGTGCAAATAAGACACCAACCATGCGGCATTGCGGTTCCGCAGCCGAAGCGTATCGCTGATCAAAGGCCTCACCCAGTTGCCGTCGAACTTCGCGAAGACAGCATGCTGGAATCATGTGGTGGACCTTGAAATGATTATAGTCCTCAAGCTATGACGTCAGTTGCGTTCGCAGCTTTCTTCCGATGGGTCTCGCGATACCGTACACGGTGTTGCGAATCTACTGCACCTTCGTATTTGGTTCGCGATGCCTGGAAATGATGGGCTGATGAACGCGCGACAGGTCGCGGCGAAACTCGGCGTCTCTGAGCCCGCGTCCGCGACCACACCACGCGCCGGTCGACCAGAATCCGCAGGGCAGAAGAACTTTGCTTCCGCCCCTCCGGGTGAGCGCGATAGACGCTTCCATCCGGAAGAATATGCGGTGAGAACGACATGAAGAAGAAACCAGCCAGTCAGTCGTTACGTTGTGCGATCTACGCCCGCACCGCCACCGTGAAGAAACCCGATGAAGTCAACTCCATCACTCAGCAGGTTAAGAGGTGCAAGTGCTTCGCCAAAGAAAAAGAATGGATCGTTAGCGATGATTACATCTTCACTGATTCTGGAAAGTCCGGATTAAGGGTGAACTCCGGACTGAAGGATCTGATGCGTATCGCCGCTGTCAATCCGAAACCGTTCGACGTCCTGCTTTGCACTTCAATCGACAGGATCGCGCGGGACGTCGATCTTGCAATTCAAATCCATGAGGTCCTCAAAAGGCTTGACGTTGAAATCTGCTTTGCAGAAACTAGCGATACTCAGGTTTGAAACGAGGACAATCGTGATCAACTCATGGCATTGCCAGAAAAACCAGGCCCAGCGCCGTTCCTGGGACTAATCCGGGTGACGTGGCCAGAAGCCGGTTTTGCAAGGGCATCCCTTTTAGCCAACCGCGCTATACTGAGCGCGAAGTTTTCTATGGGCTCGCCCGCCAGCTATAAATCACATTCTAAAGTGAGCATATCTGGGGAATGAGGATGGGGCACTGGTCAGCAAGTGGTTCAAAGACGGAGGAAGCCGCGCCGACCATATTCATACGAGCGGCCATGCGTCTCCCGCTGTTTTGCGATCGTTCGCCCACGCAATTGATGCCAAACAATTAGTACCCATCCACGGGGCTGCGTGGGACGGGAAACGACTGGGTTCCCGTCAATCAGGCGCCTCGCTGATGGTGAGTTGATGATGCTTTAACGGTATAAAAACGCCTGAATGGACATGTCCAGCCAAAACGCCGCGCACGGAGATAGGTCCCCGATTTTCGGCGAGGGTCCAGAATTTCTACTGCTGTTGGCAGACGCCTGGTTCCCGGCCGAAATGGGCGTTTGCCAGGACTGATTTGAAAGCCAGGTGAGCTGCTGTCCCACCTTTTGTCATGTGGCAGCGAAACGGAGGAGCATCCAGTCGAGTTCAGCCCCTGTCTGGGGTCGCGGTTTCGGACTAGTTGTCCTCAGGAATCTTGTTGGTTACCGTCGGGATTGCAAGCGTCGTCGATATGATGTCAATATGAGACCGGATAGTGCGGGCGCGGCAGCCCGGCTCGAATCATCGCTAACGCAAGATCGGCAAGGGGCGGGACGGTGGTGCGGCTGGCATGGGAAGATATCTCCGAATATCGGAAGCCGGCCGGCCAAGAGAGGTCGCAACGAGAAAGTCAAGAATGGGTGGAGGGTCACATGGCGCGTAGTGATCTTCTGGAATCTTTAGTAAAGGCTGGCGCCAACGGCGACAAGCGTGTCTTCCGCATGGCGACCGAGGCGATCATCGCAGAAGAACGCGCTAAACGCCACGACGTGCTGGCCAACCGACTCCTGCAGGCAATGCAGACGCCGAATGGAAATGGAAGCGGAAATGGACATCGCAGCGAAGCGTATGGGAACGCCCCTGATCCAACGCATCGAGGCAGAGATTTCGTTGCGGAAGTGGTCCCCCGGCGGACACTGGATGACCTCATTCTTCCTATTGCAGCTCGCCAAGTAATCCTCGATCTCGTTGAAGAACAACGGCGAGCCGACTTGCTTAGGGCACACGGCCTAGAGCCTCGCCATCGAATACTCCTTGTCGGGGCGCCCGGAACGGGCAAGACCACGCTCGCGGAGGCGATTGCGGAGGCGATCGCAGTGCCCCTCTTTGTGGTCCGCTATGAATCAATGATCGGCAGCTATCTTGGTGAGACTGCGGCGCGATTGAAGAGAGTTTTTGACTATGCAAGGACAACACCTTGTGTATTGTTCTTCGACGAGTTCGACGCTATCGGTAAAGAGAGGGGAGATATCCACGAAACTGGCGAAATCAAGAGAGTCGTCACCTCGCTTCTGATGCAGGTCGACGAACTCCCGAGCTATACGATCGTTGCGGCAGCCACGAATCACCCCGAGCTTTTGGATCGCGCTGCTTGGCGACGGTTTCAAATCCGATTGGACTTACCTCTTCCCAAACAAAGAGAACTGGCGCGTTATATAGACTCATTTCTTTCCCGGTTCGGCGTAGATAAGTGCTCGGCGCCACTGAACATAGCGAGGGCGCTGGGTCGGATCAGTTATGCCGAAGCTGAGCAGTTCTGTCTAGATGTTCGGAGGCGACAGATCCTCGCAAACGGAGAGAAGAGTCTTAAAGATTTGATCGCAGAGCAAGTAGAGATATGGTCGTCCGTGTCGCGGGCAAAGCAACCGCGCGAGAAAGAAGGCTGCAATGCCGGAGCGTCCGCTTCTTCCGATCCCAAATCCGAGCGCGGTTAAGGCGCCTGCTGGCGACCCAAATCGCACAAAGTATCGATTCCCTTTGAAAGGGACTCAGGTCAAGAAGTTTGGCCCCCGGTTTGATCGTTTGAAGGATGTGCTTTCCCACGGCGGCGCAGGCCAACTTCGGACTGACCCCCAGAGCCTGGCTCCAGAACGGGTTGTTGTATTCGAGGTTGCCGACACGGTCCGGAGCTTCGCAGCCGCGGTGTCTAAGATAAAAGGATTTGAATTCATGGGGGAATTTGACGACGACTTTGCTCCAAACGAGGATTTCGCGGTCTTGGACGGCCGCGCCGGCAAGGAAGGTAAAGACCGGTCTGAAAAGCGCGTGCCGGAACGCTTCTACCTTGCAATGCCGGACGTTCTCGCGCTGAAACAACTAGTCCGTTTATGGGAAATATGGAGAAATGGAGGAAAGCTTGGGCTCGGATATGCACCGTTCGCAAACCTGTTCAAACAGCTGCGAGACCTTCGCCCATGGGGACCCAAGGACCGAATACCCCCCGAAACCATCGCACACTGGCAAGAAGAACTCAATTTGCACCCGAACCAGCCCGTCCGCGTTGAAGTAGAACTTTGGTATCGCAAAAGCGCATATCACCGCAAAACCGCATTTAAACAACTACAGGCGAAGATCGTGGACGTCGGCGGTCGAGTCATAGGCAAGTCATTAGAGATCTCGCACATTGCCTACCACGGAGTGCTGGTCGAGATCCCGGCAGGCCAAATCGGGAGCCTCATTTCAGAGCAAGGGGTAAAGCTAGCAATAGCGGACGAGGTCATGTTCTTCCGTCCCCAGAGCGAATTTCGGGGGCCTCTCCAAATCTATCCTGAAGCTTTGGAAGTCGTAGCCGGGATCAAAGCATCACGCATCGAGGGACAACCGATCGCAGCGCTCCTCGATGGAATGCCGATGCAGGCTCATGCGTTACTAGACGGTAGGTTGCAGCTTGATGACCCCGATGACATACAAAGCCGCGCAACCCTAGCACGTCGGGTGCATGGGACCGCCATGGCCTCCCTTATTGTGCATGGTGACCGAAACGAGGAAGGGCCACAATTATCGCGTCCGCTCTACGTTCGTCCCGTGATGGTGACAGACGAGAATGGCCAGGAGCACACCGACCCAGATTGCCTTCTGATCGACACCATTTACCAATCAGTCGTCCGAATCAAGGGCAACACTGAGGCGACAGGTGTTGCACGAAGCGTTTTCCTTATCAATCTCTCAATGGGGGACACACGTCGCCCATTCACGGGATGGATGAGTCCGCTGGCAAGGCTTTTGGATTTTCTCTCGGAACGTTACAACATTTTGTTTCTCGTCAGCGGCGGGAATGTAACTATTCCCCTCGACATACCAGGTTTTAAGGGATGGTCGGGCTTTCAGGACGCTCTCCCCTCTGATCGTCAACGAGCAGTCCTCCAGGCGCTAAACGAGTCGAAGCACGAGCGCACAATGCTATCCCCATCCGAGTCCCTTAACGCTCTCACCGTTGGCGCTCAGCACCACGATCTTGTCAAAAACCGTGTCGGCCTGGGAAACGTCGCTGACCCCATCGAGGACCACCGCCTGCCAAATGTAAGTTCGGGGCTCGGCCTTGGCTATCGGCGAATGATCAAACCGGAAGTCTATTTTCCGGCCGGCCGAGAGTTTGTACGGATGCAGAGGGCTGGGGATGCTCTCACAGTGAGCATTGCCTCCCCCCAGAGGCTGTATGGCCTGAGCGCAGCGGCACCTGACATGGCTGGACGCGGCAGGATCGACTATCTGGCTCTCTGTGACGGAACAAGTTCCGCGACTGCACTCGCGACGAGAGCTGCGCACCGTATTTTCGAGTCTGTAGTGGACCGAGAAAATGGTTCACTTTTGGCCGACACCCCGGCCCACTTCTACCCGGTGCTCATTAAGGCACTTCTCGTGCACACCGCTCGATGGGGTGACAGTTCCGAGCTTCTTAAAAAGATATGCGGCCCAGCCGAGGGCAACCGATATGTCGAGAGATCTGAAAACATCGCGCGGTTCGTTGGGTTTGGCGTACCAAACGCAGAGAAAGCACTCGAATGTGCTTTTAACCGCGCCACACTTGTCGGCGTGAACTCATTGAAGCCAAACAGGGCTCATGAATATCGCATTCCGTTACCTCAGTGCCTTGGAGGGATCACCGACCCGCGAACCGTAACGGCAACAGTCGCTTGGTTGTCGCAAGTCAATCCTGAGCATCGAAACTATCGAGGAGTGCGCATTGAGGCCGAAGCAATTGAGCCGGTTAGAACACTTGGCGTCGAGCGCCGGGACGCTCAGCCAGCGGACCAGCTTATCAAGAGAGGTAGCGTGTTCCATGAAGAATTCCAAGGAGAATTTGCAGTTCCCTTCATCGAAAACGGAAATGTTTCATTCCGTGTCTGGTGCAAAGAGGACGCAGGTGCCAAGAGTGACGCCCTAGTTCGCTACGCGATTGCAATCACAATTGAGTCTGAAGCCTCTTTGCCCATTTATGATCAGATCAAGCAAAGGCTGCTCATCCCTGTACGCCCCTAATTTGGATCAAAACTACTCAACGAAGTGCCGTGCGTGTCCATGTCGCTTCGGGGTTCATCCGGATATGTCGGTCAGCTTTCACCGATCTGCTCTGCGATGACACTCGTATGACCCAAGCCCCAGATGGATTCCATCGGGAGAAGTCTGAGAAGAAACGGATGGAACGTTTTCAGAAGATTCTGATGCTTCTCCAATCGGGCTCGAAACTGAGCTCGTCTCTGGGATCGAAAAGCGCTTCCAGTCCTGTGGCGTAACCAAGTGGAAGGCGATACCGTTAGACGGGAAACCTGACCCTGGCTCAATCCTGACTTTCTTTTCCAACCAGCACTCGATGTCGGGAATTCCCTTCCGCCATTGCGCGCCGAAGGGATGAACAAACAACATGGCAATGCCGGTAAAAGGACGATTGCTGTTTCTTGCCTGCCGATAGGATTTAACCTTTTCGATATCGTCCCAAGGAGCCAATTAAGGGCCCCCGGGCTGCCAAAGTTTGATTTCAATGGCGATGCGGCAAGGTTGTCGCCAAACATTGGAGCCTGGGTTTTGCACTTCAGATAAGACTGCAACATCGACGCGCGGCCCCAGGCCGTTTGCATCAAGCTGATATTCCGTTTTTACGGGGCTAATATTGGGGATAAAACCGAAGCGATCTTCAGCGTCCCTCACCTCAAACCTGTACCGGAGATTGCTCATCTCCTGGCGGAGTTCCATGAATAGCCACGACTGGATATCTCTCTCAGACAGGAAATCGACTGGATGCTTTTGGAACTCCGCGACAGTTTTATGGATGGCAGCACTTAACTGATCAAGAACCGTTGAGTCTGTGCTATTGATTTCGCTACCCCCTGCAGGCCGTCATTATCGGCTGCGCCATATTGGGTCATGTTGAGCGATACTTTGAGTCGATGTTACAGGAAATATTCCCGACGGGAGTTTATACGCTGTTTCGTTAATATCGAAATGTCGGCAAGGGTCCGCCGGTCCGTTTGGGCGAGTTCGTCAGGCTACGCAACTGACCGCCTCACGTATTGAGAACGGACCTTCCAGGATTTGGATTGCGGAGTGGATCATTGGCCAACACAGGCCTGATTGGGGCTCGTCCTTTTCCACTAGGCTGGACCTTCATTTTCTTTGCTGGCGGCTTCGTTGGCTTCGCCTCCCTTACAAAGCCTTTCAACAGCAGCGAGCTCATGAGATTGCGAAAGATGGGTGTAGCGAACAACCATCTGCAAGGTCTTGTGGCCGAGAAGCTGCTGCAGGGTCCTCAGGTCCACGCCGGCCATTATGCAACGGCTCGCAAACGTATGCCTCAAGTCGTGCCAGTGAAAGTCCACCAGACGCGCCTTCTCGATCACCGCATCCCACCAATAGCGCGGATTCTGAAGGGGACCGACCCCGTCGGCGCTGATGAAAACTCGTCCCTTTCTGGCCGACTCACTGCACACTCCCTGAAACGCATGGAGAGCGGCCTGGTTCAAGGGAATGTGCCGGACGGACCCATTCTTGGTTTGCCGGAGGGTTATTCTCCGCGCGACCAGATCCACGTCCTCCCAGCTCAAGCCGTACTGCTCACCTCTTCGCATGCCCGTGTTGAGTACGATGTCGAGCTCCGCCATGTGCTCTGGATACTCAGCTTCGATAGCCGCGCGCAGCTGCTTTTCCTCATCCTCAGAGAGGAAGCGGATGCGCTCATTGTTCTCGCGAAGTCGCCGAACCATGCGAGCCGGATTTTGCTGGCATTTTCCATTCTCAATGCCTAGGCGGAATGCCAAGGAGACCAATGCCTTGTAGCGGTTTGCTGTGGCTGGTCTCCAGCCCTGCTCTCGACGCGCCTTACTGAGCCAGCGAGAGATTTGTTGAGGGGTGATGGTATCGACTCCAGAGGAACCGAGACCGGAGCGAATGAGCTCAACCCTGCACGAATAGCGGCCGTCAGCCCCTGCAACCGATTGCTACTCACAGTGCTCAATAGCATCGTCCAACAGTTCGTTGAACATGACAGTTTTGGACCGCAGCTTCTCAGGCAACTTTTTGCCTTCCAGCGCTTGCTGTTTCCGCTTCCGATAGAGCTGGATCGCCGAGGACTTGGTCCCGGCCTTTTCTCTGCGCTCTACACCAGCCGCGTCTACATACCGAATCCACCAGCGATCTGACCCCACGGGCCTCTCAAAGATTCCTTTCAAACCTTTCATGGAATTGCCTACGCCGTGGCTTCCTGACCAATATGGTCGGTTCGGATAAAGTTCAACAGCGCGGTGTGGGGAATCAAGACCCTGCGCCTGATGCGGCGCACGGGAAGTTCCTTGAGAGCGATGAGATTGTCAACAGTCCTCAAACTGATGTCCAGCATTTGCGCGGCCTCGGCTTTGGAATGCAGAAGCTTTACCAGTGCTTCCTTTCCTTCGATTGGTTTCTTCGCTTGCATGTGTTCCTTCCATTCTCTTTTTCAGACGGTGATGATGGTTGACGTTGGGACGGGCAGCCGGAATGCGCCCGGCTGTCCTTGTCCACATATGCTTGAGTAATTGGCGACGTTGTCTCGCCGGCCAATTAGCCTAGATATCCCAGCTGGCGGGCGTAAATTCCGCGCCATTCGCGAGAGCATCCTCAAACTCAAATTCCCATCCGAGTGAATCGCGCGTCAGCGCATCGATTCTCAGTGAATCAAACCGTCTCAACTCAGAGCGCAAGAATCCCTGGCGATCCTGGAGGTGTGTGGCAACGCGGTCGTTCCGGCGGATGTGCTCCTCGACAGCGAAGAGACGTTCGAGACGTTGGCACGTCTTGCACTTCTCGCCGCCCTCGGGAGGCTCGGACATGTCCACGTACTCGCGGAAGGTTTTCAGCAATCCATCGAGCTCGACGAGGTCGATCTCAACTGGATGGATCTTCACCTTGAATGGCACGCGCAAGCCGTCGTTGGTTAGGAGATCGAGGGGCTTCTCACGATAATCGGCCAGGATGTTCTCGAAGTAGACCAGCGCTGCACTGCTGACGGTCCCAATCCCGTTATGCTCCAGAAGCCGAGCGTACCCCCAGAGCTGAGCTTCATAGCCCGGCAGGAACGGGTCATCTGCCCCCTTACACTTTGCCGTCTTGTAATCAACAAGGCAGAGAGTGCCGTCCTCCTTGGCGAACACCGCATCAGGCATGCCGACCAGTGTCAATCCTAGCTCCGGGTATTCCTGAGTCATCTTCGCAGGGAAGCTGACCGGTTCAGTGCAGCCCAGACTCTTGAGCCATTTGGGCGCATACCCATTGGTCTGGAAGTGCACGTCAACCAGGCGCTTCTCGAAGAGATCAAGGTTGTACATGATCCCGGCCATGGGCATGTCCCAGGGATGACGAAACCCGAGCTGAACCGAATACCAGAAGCAGTGTGGGCAAAATGCCTCCCTGCGCATCTGGCCAAGGTAACGGGGAGAGACGCGGATAGATTCCGCGGACGGTGCTGACGATGAAACAAGATGATTACTCACGAACTGCTCCTTCTGAAACGTTGATTGTTGTTACATGTTGAGTTATGACACGGCCGGCTAAAGTACCAAAGGCTCGACGTGCAATTGGGATTTACAGCTAGATCGGCGACGTCTGCCGGATGAATTCCATCGTTGCGAAATACTCGCGCGACAAGCGATCCGGTTTGACGCGGAAGTACCGCTGGCTCGTTGATAGCTGCGCGTGCCCCAACAACTCTTGGAGGACCGTGGCCGACATGCCGGCGTTGACATTCCGGGTGGCGAAGGAGTGCCGCAGCTGGTGAACATGAACATGTGGCACACCAAGTTTCTTGCACCAGCGGCTAACAACTTCCTGGATGGCACGGCAGCTGATCCGCTGATGCCGTTCGGACAGGAACAACGCTGGTTGCTGGTCCTTTGTGCGGCTGGCCTTGATGTATTCGCCAAGGGCCTGCAGAGCCGCTGGGCCGACCATGAAATGTCGACGCTTGCGTCCTTTGCCGATAACCTCACCCGTGCCGAAGTACTGGGCAGTTCCATCGGGCGCCTGGCGCTTCCGGGAAACGATGCTGTCCTTGTTCAACTGGCGAAGCTCGGAGAGACGGAGGCCGGAGTAAACGAACAGCAGGACGATAGCTTTGTCCCTGATGTCCGTGATGCCATCGATCAGCGTTGCCAGCGCATTGTCATCCACCGCCCTGGGAGCCTCGTTGTTTACCTTTGGCCGCTTCACCCGCTGGACTGGATTGGTAATGTTGCCGTCCGAGTTGTCGCGAAGGAATTCATAGAAGGCTGACAGCACTGACAGTCGCCGTGACACCGTGGCGGGCGCCAGAGGGCCGCCATTCTTGTTTGCGAGATGGTTGATGAACTCGGTGATGGTGCTTGGCTTCGCCTGCGTCACCCGCAGGCTTTTCGCACGAAGGAACTCCTCGTACATCTCGAGATCCTGCCGGTAGGCGCGGAGCGTCTCCTGGCTGCTGGTCTGTGTGGCTAGATTCTTCAGATACGCTTGAATGTTCATGTTGTCCTTTCTTGGATCTGTGACCGGAACCCTTTAGGCGCCGGTAACTATTTGCTTCGGTTTGGTCGTCGCGGCCGTCCCCACACGTGGCCGAAATGCCAGTGGTTTCCGAACCGGCATTTGTACGTAGCGAGGTTGGGATCGTGGAATTTCTTCCGGAAGGAGAGCATCGCGGCTACTGCCTGCGTCTGCGTGGCGTACTGGCGCTTACCCTCGCAAGAGTTGCGCCGGATCCTGCGTTTACTGCCCATAAACGCACGCAATCTCAGCGCCAGTACGCCACATTGCCGGTAAAAGCCATTACCGGTCATCACCCGTAAGCCGTTTATGTGCAGAGACTTATGGGCTGATTCGAATCCATGAGGGCGAAATCGAGCAGCGAGAGCTCCTCATCCTCACCGGATTCCAACTTCTCCTGCAGCTTGGCGTAGCTGGCCTCGTACTGACTGCGGACGGTGGCGGGCAGCACTTTGATGTAGCGCTGCATCGAGTTCCACTTTTCCCACCCGCCCAGTTCCTTGAGCACTGCCAGCTCCATGCCGTTATTCATCAGCCGGGTCGCCCAGGTGTGCCTGAGGCGATGGAAAATGAATGAGCCAGCGGCACCTGGTTGTTTGCCAAGATGATTCTTGAACCAGCCATCCAACTGGCTCCGATCAAATGGATGCGAGACATTGTTGTGGAGCAGATGGTCGTGTTTGCAAAGTGGGTCCCGCGCTGCCAGCCACAGTCTGAGGTACCTTTTCACCTTGCCGTGAAATGGAACTGTCCGCGTGTGCCTGTTTTTTGTTGGCAGCCGTACAAAAATCGTCTGCGCGGAGTGATCGATATCAGGGAGGCGAATGTTCGCTACCTCACCGATGCGCAGACCGCACTCTTCACCGATGGCGAAGGCAAGCATCAGTTCCAACTTTCCAGTCTGCTCGACGCATTCCCACACTGCCTGCAGATCGTGATCGCTGTAAGGTCGAGCTTCTGCCGGTGCTCCACGCTGACTATGGATGCGGGGGACAACAGGGTTCGCGCGCTCGTACCGTTCTTCGGCGATGAGCCAGTTGAACAGCGTCGACAAATGCCCGACATGGTTGCGGCTGGTCAGTCCTCGCTCACGCTCCGCCGCAATGAATCGCGTGATTACGCCCGAGCGAATCGCATCGAGATTGGTGATTTTCTCGGCATGCGCAACGAAGCGAAAGAAGTTCGCAAGGCTGACACGGACGGCAGAGAGGGTTCCCGCAGCGTAATAGTTGGCTGCGGCCGTGGCCATGTACTCCTCGATCAGGGGACGAAAGACGCCGGTTGGACCGAGGATCTGCTCCTCGTCGTAAGCGCGCCAATGGTCAATAGAGCAGAACAGTTTGTCGCCGGCGTCCTTGCGGCCCATTACTGGACCGCCACAATGCCGACACGCGCCGACCACGTATCTGCAACCAGCCTCACGATTGCGGCAGGATGTACTGCAAAAGGAGCGAATCCTCTGAGGTGGGTACAGGCCCGCGGCGATCATATTTAAGCATCCGGGGCCTTCGCACGGAGTTGCCTCCCAGAACCGCGTCGGCGGACGATGGTTGGCGGCAAAGCGACCGGTGTTCGGGAGAGTGGGGGAGAGCGGCCTGCCTGTGTTTGGCAGAGCCGCTGAACTAGAGCTGCTGAGGGTTGTTGGCATTACATTCCTTTCAAGGTTGCTATTGATGCCTCGTGATCCGCTGCCCCTTGACTCACTCGTGGTGAGCGGAGGACGACGAATTGTGCCCAAACATCATCTGCGGACGGTGCACGCGGTTGACGACTGGATTCCAAAGATCCCTGGTCGATGGTGATGGGCCTCTTTGCCGAGATGAAGCGGATCGGGCCATTCTTTCGGTCCAGCCGATAGACCGTGCTGGCGGATACCCGGAGCTGCTTGGCAGCTTCTCGGACATTGACGGAGAGCGGACGCAAACATTGCGCCGCTACTGTTGGGAGCGGGGTCGTGGTGGATTTCTTGGTCATTTTTACCTCTAAAACCATCTTCGACCCGACGCATGTTCTACCAAAGCTACAGGGAAGGTTCAACCAAAGACGCCGGGGACGGCGTCAAAGCATGCCTTCAACGAACCACCAAATACTGCCCGAATGCCCTGTCCTTAAGGTGAGCCGGGACGTAGGGATTCTCCGCGGCGGCCGCTAGAAGATCAGACGGCCCGTGATAATCCAATTGGTCAAGTTTCCCGGCGAGGACGGAACCATTCTGGTGGGACACCAACTTCGACACGTAGAATGCGGCAGGCCGATCCGAGTCGTACGAGTCGATTTTGGCGTTGCCGAACGATCCTTCCCACAGGTCGGTGGCAATCGACACCATCGCCTCGCTGCTGACACTCGCGGCCAGGAAATGCCAATGAACCGGGATCGGAGAGAATCCACAGCCCGAGTAGCGCCGCTCCAGAGCGGCATAGTAGGGGACGGGTGCATGCAATTTCCGCTCCAGGCGTTCCATGAAGCGCTTCATCAATGCTTCGGCCCGCGCCTCGCACTCAGGCTGCCTATAGGTCCCGCATCCGTAGATGTTCCAGTTGTAGCCACTGAGCCACGTCCCTGTGTGCTGCGCCATAGCGTCATAATTGACCAGTCTTGACATCATTTACTCTCCTTTAGTGGTTGCACGCGCTGCCTGTGAAATAGCCTTCCAGGCATAGAACGATCTAAAGCGACTATTGATCGCCTGCCCACCTGGGATCTCACTGGATTTCGACCTCAACCGATTGGTCCGCCATCGCGGCTGCAATCATCCGGTTTCGTCGGTGGGTCAGTTGGGTCCAAAAGAACACACTCACCTGACCACGCTGCGATCATCCGACATCCACGGCCACTACCAAAGGCTCAGGCTTTTCGACCCGTTCCGTGGACATCGCGTCGCACGTGAAAACCCTCTGCAACAAGGTCTTGGACCAAAACTATGGGTGGACTTAGTTGGCGACAAGCCTTTACATTCGCCGCCTGCTTGAGCGACACTTGCCCTTATTCCATTTGGAATGTTTCTCTGGTTTCCCGAAAATCCATGCGGATATTCCATTTGGAATGCCGCTCGCTCTGAGAAGGAGGCGCAAGCATATTCCAAATGGCATGTAAGGGAGATGTGTGACATATCTGGACGCATTTATTGACATGTTGGACGCCTATAAGGCGGAACTTGGAGGCACTTTTCCTTGGGCCGACCCAAAGTCAGTGATGCTTGTTCTGCGGGAATGCAACAACCGGGCAGCGAAGTCTCAGAAGCAGATTGCCGAAGCGACCGGAATTCCTCAACCGAACGTGGCGAAGTTGATGAAAAAGATGACCGCCCGGGGTTGGCTTGACGTGACCAGGCCTAATCCCAAAGCAGCGGTGAAGACTTTCGAGACCAACTTGAGTGGCGCTACCATGCTTGCCTCATTCGAAAAGGCGTGCCGCAAAGCGGCCAAGAGTGTCTCGAAAGTGAAGGCGTCGAGTACCTAACGAACTCCAACTTCGAGGGAATGCGAAGGCTCAATCGTGTCGAACTTCAAGGAACGGGCTTCGCCGATCTGGGCGGGTGACGATAAGAATCTCAAGGGCAGGACATGTTGAAGCTGGAAGACATCAAAAATCAGTCAGCGATCTCGGGTATGTGCAGCCGAGTGGAACCTCCAATATTGTGCAATTTGTGCTCGACAGGATGCTGGTGTTGTTCCAGAGTTTGCCTATTATCCAGAGACCGCGTTCATTCTTGCTCATGCGCTTCCACCTGATGAGAAGTGGACCAGGGTAGATGTGATTCTCTCCAAACTCGTCATCGAGACAATCCAGCCAAGCGCTGCTGAGGATGAAATCAAGCGATTGATCGAACATGTCCCGGATGAAAGTTGGAGTACGAGAGCTTGGTGTATTTGCTGCGACCATTAATATCTCCTTGGGTTGGGCCTTTTGCTGAGTCAGATGCTTCTGTTTACTCCCGAGCCACGAGCGAGTATAAGCCCTTGATATGTCTGCTCCTAGTGACGTGGCGTACACCATAAAACTAAATTCCTTGACACACACTGGATCGAGCGACTGAGGTCAATTCACCTCACGCCACCTACTGGATGTTTGCTGCTTCGGAGTGTTGCTCATTACCTGGATAGAAGGATCTTTTAGGACGACGTACTTCTCCCAGAGAAGGGCCGCAGCATTCTTGGCGTACGCTTCAAATGCCCCAGGGGCGCTCCCCTGAAGGGTACCGATTTCATAAAGGAAAGACTCAATGTCTTGTGGTATCAGTGTGCTCATTGCTGGTTCCTCTTTCTTTTGCGCCGTCTCGGAGCAGACGGGATGAATGTTGTTTACAGGCCGGCAAACGCCACGATGTAGCGTCTCCCGAAGTAGAAAATTGCAGGGTATTATCGGCATGAATCCACTCACAGACCGCTTTGCACGTCTGGAAGGGAATACCGATCCGACCTTCTGCGCGTGAAGGCCCTCTGTGTTTCAGATCAACAGGCTAAGCGGATCTGAATCGTTACCTGTAGCGCGTCTTCGCCTTCAACGGTCTTCTTGCCGATCCCCCTAAGATCTTCCTGACGGAGCATCTCCAGGAACGGCAGGATAGACACCCGCCGAGTATCTCGAGATTTAGCACCCAGACCGGTAAAGAATCTGAAACTCGAGACCTTTGAAATCCCCTGGGCTAAACCGAGTCGCCGCCTTCAAGTTTCCTAAGCATTCTGTAAGCTGCCAGAGTAGGGTCAGAGCTAATCTGGATTAGGCCTGGTTAGGCGGTGCCTGGTTACTATCCCCAAAGTGCGCACCAGAACTAACTATCGAGGGTGGCTTGAACACGGACCTTGAAACGAGCGTCACTGTTGACGGCTGGCTGCGCGAGTGTCAGGATTGAACGGCATCCTGAACATCAGACCGATTGCGCCGTGACCATTTCGGTCTATAAAAGGCTGGACTATGGACGAAGGGTTTCTTCAACCGCAGATTTTTGATGAGCTGAAGGCCGCACTTCAGCGTGGATTCGCAACAGCCGAGCTGCTGACGCCAGAACAGATTGATCAACAAACCAAGTTCTTTCGCGACAGATTTGGACCGGCAGTTCTTCGAGAGCTTGATGGCGAGGCCCTCTTACGCGCAATGCACGGTCGGGAAAATGTCGAGTCCCGATGCCTTGCCTACTGGCTTGAATTTAAGAACGATGGCGAATTTGCTGGTGATCAGTTCGGCAAGATTGGTGGTGGCTCGGCTCTGAAATTCGGTATATACCAGCGCCAGAACGATAGCGCCTGGATAACAGGGTCACCACTCGCACAACGTGCAATCGCGGCCGGCGATGCAATCTCAATAGCCCGAAAGCAGCGAGACGAGCTCTTGGCGGGCGTAGTCCAACTGGAACGCATGAACGTCTCTGACACGTCGGATGGCGGCTATGCGCGACTCCAGGCTGCGATGGCAGAGGCAGCGCCTACGTTATCTGGCGCCGGCTGGGCTCACAAGTACTGGTTTCTGATATGCCCTGATCGAATTGATGACTATCACAGCCCGCGCTATCAGCGCTTTCACTTATTGAAGTTGTTGCAGATGCCGCCCGATAGGGTCGGTATTCTGGACCTCTGGGCACCGCGATTTAACTGTGCAGGCCGATTCGTTGCAGCAGCGCGCCAGCTTGAGGTGCCGGTGACAACGCTAAACAAAATACTTAACCGTCGAGACGGTGGCATCCATCGCTACTGGAAGGTGGGAACGACGGCTGGAGACACCGGAGCAAGCTATTGGGATGATATGCGCGAGGGTAACTTCGTCTCGATTGGATGGAAGGGGACGGTTCCGGACCTGTCACAAACGCTAGGAATGGATCGCGTAACTGCCAAGAACCAAATACGTGACTGTCTTCTTGCGGATTACCACGATAAAGCTGGTCTTGCAATGCGCAAAGCCGGTGAGATCCTTCATTTCGCCGCAGATTTCGAAGAGTCGGATCTGGTACTGGCATGCGAAGGACAAACGGTCCTTGGCGTTGGGCGAGTTCACGGGCAATACGAGTACGACGATCAGCTTGATTTCCCGCACAAACGTCCAGTCGAATGGCTGCTCCTTGATTCCTGGAAATTGCCTGAACCTGAGGGACCGCGAACAACTGTCTACGAACTCGGGAGAAGCTCTGCAAACCTTCTTGAGCTGGAAGAGCGGCTATCTCGGAAGGGCCCGGCGCTTGTGAGCACGCCGGGCGCGCTACAGGCCAAGGCTGAACTCGTACCATTGCCACCCCTTGATGCGTTTACATCGCGAATTGAAAGCATTCTGAAGCGCAAAGGCCAAGTCATCTTGTATGGGCCGCCGGGCACAGGTAAAACCTATCGGGCGCTGATGGTTGCACAGGAGCTTGCGGCTCGAAATGCATTCCAGAAAAGCTTCGGTAGGCTTTCTTCGTCTGAGCTTAAGGAGGTTGTCGACGCAGAAGGGCTAGTCCGTATTTGCACATTTCATCCAGGCTGGGGCTATGAAGACTTTGTCGAAGGCCTGCGGCCAAAGACAACAATTAACGGTCAAATGGTCTTCGAAGCGCGGGACGGCATCTTTAAGCGTCTCTGCCTCGAGGCTGCCAATCAGCCTAAGAAGAATTTCTACTTAATTCTCGACGAGATCAATCGCGGGGATCTCCCGCGCATCTTCGGCGAGCTCCTCACGACGATCGAATATGACAAGCGGGATAGGCATATCAAACTGCCTATTACCGGCCTGTCATTCTCTGTTCCGCGAAACCTCTTCCTGATCGGGACAATGAATACAGCAGATCGTTCGATTTCTTTGATGGATACTGCGCTTCGGCGGCGTTTTGGTTTCGTGGAGCTAATGCCCGATAGTTCGCTGCTCGCTGGACGAAAGGTGGGTGGATTGCCATTAGGACCCTGGCTTGACGCGTTGAATACCCGGGTTCGCAGGCACCTTAAGCGAGACTCTCGAAATCTTCAAATCGGGCACGCCTACTTAATGCCATCTCAGCCAATAACATCTGTGGCCGAATTTGCACGTGTACTGCGAGATGACATTATCCCGCTGATCGAGGAATACTGTTACGACGATTTCGGGACGCTCAAAGAGATTCTAGGTGCGCGACTTGTTGATGCAGATGCGGAGAAGATTCGCGAAGAGCTCTTTGGCCTGAATCGCGAGGAGGATCTAATCCAAGCTGTCTCGTTCGAAGAGATGCAACCTCTCGTCCTTGACCAGGAACCGGCTGATAGCGCCCCACTTGGGGAACCACCTGATTCCAATTCTGATGAAGGCGGCAATGAGGATGACTCCAGTCCCGCGATTTGAAAGAGCGCCAATCTTGCTCGTAGAGCTCAATGAATGGGATCAATTGGGCCCCAAACAGGACCCACGGCTGCGGGAATGCTCCCTGGGTGATGACACGCGTGCCCGTCGAATTGCAGAGGAGCTGCGCGGGCGGTTGGACATCCGAGAGAGATATGACGGGATAGAGATTGCAGCCAAATCCTTCGTTGGTCGAGTGGATGTAGGCCCCCTCCGGATTGTAATTAGGCCTAAGCTGCCAGCGATGCCCCTCGCCCGCCTCTTGCGTTACGCGTATGGACTGCGTGATGTCTCAACTATTGAGGAGACGGGATCACCGACCGCTCGCCATGGCCTCCACGATTTGCTAATTGAGCTGCTCGCAACGGAGGTGGAGGAATTGCTGCACCGCGGCCTCGCGCGTCGGTATGTTCCGATATCTGAAGACATGGACAGCCCGCGCGGTCGAATCTTGATAAATGAGGTGATTCGGCGCGGGGGAGTTCAGGAAGCCAAGCTACCATGTCTGCATTTTGAACGCCAGGCAGACTGGCATTTGAATCGGGTACTCCGTGCTGGCCTCGAATCTGCGGCGCAAATGGCGGAGGATCCACACCTTCGGCAGCGTGTCCATCAACTCTCGGCGATGTTTGGCGACGTCAGTCGCCTAGCACGACTTCGACATGAGGACATCGAACGTGCGGAACGGGATCTTACTCGGCTAACTGCCGTCTGTCGACCAGCGCTTACCATCATTGGACTGCTCCATGACGCACTCGGAATAGCCTTTGACGCTTCGCAGCCGCTGAGACGGATGCCCGGGTTTCTGTTCGACATGAATGTTTTCTTTCAGCGCCTACTGTCCCGCTTTCTGCACGAAAATCTAACGGCCGCGCGGATCACCGATGAGGCCGCCATCCGAGGGCTGTTCGTTTTCGATTCTGACGCGAATCCGAGAAGGCGCAAGGCACCGGCTCCAAGGCCGGACTATGCTCTCTTCGATGGCAATGAGCTTAGAGGCTTTCTTGACGCGAAGTATCGTGATATCTGGGAAAAGGGCCTTCCAGCCGAATGGCTGTACCAACTTTCGATATATGCGCTTGCCTCGCCCAGCGAATTGAGCGTGCTGCTATACGCGACAATGGCCGGAGAGGCTAGCGACGAACGAATCCAAGTCCGCCAACCGCTTGCGTGGTTGGGCAACCCGCCAGCGTCCGTTATCGTTCGCCCGGTCCCTCTAAAGAACCTCGCTGAGCTGCTCAATCCCGATCGATTCGAAAGTCGGGCAGATGCGCGACGTGAGTTCGCAAAGGAATTGATATTCTCAGGAGTTCGGAAACATCATCTGGTCGCAGTCTAGCCATCTCTTCTTGAACACCTGAATGCAACTCCTACCTGGCTAGGCCGGAATTCCCGACTGCTTTGCGGTGAAGCGACTGTAGCGGATACGCACAGGGACCCAGCCGCCAGCGGAGCTTCCATTGCGCGGTGAATTGTTAGAGGTGAACTCGGCATTTACCGACGGAGGCGGTCAATTTCTGGTGCCGGTTCTGGTGCCGGTTCGAGTTGCAATTCGCCGCATGCCGGTGCGCTTCGACGCGGGCGGAGAACGGAGTGAAAGCATGTCATTTATCATAGCTGTCCGGTTTAATTTAGGTTTGCTGCCCGCAAGTTCATTTATAAGTTAGCTTTATAGCGAATTTAGGGTGTCCACGATTTGAAATGCATAGTGCGCATTTGCGATGCTGTCGGG
>Ga0182030_10008750_pt1 | contig 20874 bp, 21 predicted proteins | sample 812S3MmetaG_FD_121299 | JGI IMG/M metagenome (GOLD analysis project Ga0182030, IMG submission 121299) | Permafrost microbial communities from Stordalen Mire, Sweden - 812S3M metaG (Illumina Assembly) | ecosystem: Environmental > Terrestrial > Soil > Wetlands > Permafrost | place: Sweden...
CTGATGAAATATCTCTTTGTTCCGCTCTTTCACCCGGGCGAGATGCAGTCCATCTATTACCTGGAGCGCGAATCGGATGCCGTCTGGCGGTATTACAGCATGGCGCGCACCGGCAAGAATGCGAGCAGCCTGACCGCCGGGCACGAGGCTTCCTGGATCAACCGTTCCGTGGCGTTCTTCCGCCATGTGGCCGGGATTCCCACCGACCAGGAACCGCCCGGCGCGCGATAGGGCGTCCGTACCAGCCGGGGAGTCAACGGTACAGTTGCCGTTTTTTCCGGTGTATGGGGATAGAATGGAGACTCACGGAGACCTCATGCCCGCCCGTCTCAAAGATATCGCCAAAGACCTCAATCTTTCTGTGGTCACCATCTCGAAAGTCTTACGAGATCACCCCGACATCAGTCAGGAAACACGCAAGCGCGTGTTGAAGCGCATGAAGGAGCTGAACTACCGGCCGAATCTGGCGGCCCGCGCGCTGGTCACGGGCCGCAGTTGCATCGCGGGGCTGGTAGTGCCGGACCTGGTTCACCCGTTTTTCGGCCAGGTGGCCAAGGGCCTTTCCAACGGCTTGCGCAAGAAGGGGTACAGCCTGGTGCTGTCTTCTTCCGAGGACGATCCCGAACTGGAGCGGCAGGAAATCGAGCAGCTCCTGGCGCGGCGCGTGGACGTGCTGATTGTGGCTTCGACGCAATCGTCCGTGGACACCTTCCGCCGGCTGGAAGAGCAGAAGGTCCCGTACGTGCTAATCGACAGAAGGTTCGCCGGCCTCGCGGCGAACTTTGTGGGCGTGGACGACGCGGCGGTCGGCGAGCTGGCGACGTCGCACCTGATCGACGCCGGCTGCAAGAGAATCGCGCACATCGGCGGCCCCGACGTGAGCACCGCGCTCGGCCGCGTGGAAGGCTTCCGGCGCGCGCTGCGGGCGCGGGGCATGGCCGTGTCCGCCGGCTATATCGAGATGCGCGAGCACGGGGACGATGCCGGGGACGCGAGCGGCTACCGCGCGATGCAGCGGTTGCTCGCGCTCGCGTCCCCGCCGGACGGCGTTTTCTGCTACAACGACCCCACCGCCATGGGCGCCATGAAGGCCGTGCTGGAAGCCGGTCTACGCGTCCCCGAAGACGTGGCCATAGCCGGTTGCGGCAACGTCGCCTACGCCGATTTCCTGCGCGTTCCCTTGACCAGCGTAGACCAGCAGAGCGACGCCATCGGCGATCGCACCGCCCGCCTCGCGCTGGCGCTGTTGGATAGCGCGTCGCCGGGCCGTCCCAAAACGGTGCTGCTCGAACCCAAGCTGGTGGTGCGGGCCTCCACCCTGCGCCCGCGGTAGAACACACAATTCACCAGGTCTTCTCCTCGCCGTCATGCCACTGTAAGACACCGCGCGGAGAATGGAGTTGTAGGCTGGGAGGTGTCTCGTGCTCAGTATATGGCGGACCCGGTTGTGCACCGGAGCCGGCGCGCTCGCGGTCGTCGGCTTTCTGATTCTGTGGCTGGCAATCTGGCCGTTCTGGCGGGTCCTGAACCACTACATACCCGCTCCGGCGAAGTCCGTTCCCCACCAGCGATAGCAGCGGCGCAACGCGGACTGCTGTTGCCGGCCGCTTCTACCCCCCGGTTTCACCGTCACCACCACCGGGGCGGAGTCCTGCGCCGTGGCCAGCGAGCGCACTTCCACCAGGCCGGAACCGCCGATCGGTTTCGGCTGGTCGGGACTCCGCCGCACGCCGGGTTGCGACAAGGGCTTGGGTCTCAATTGAGATACACTAAACAAGGAACCTGGTATGCGAAAGCAAGCTGTGAAAACCCGCATGATTCACGCCCGCGTCGAGCCTAAGCTGCAGGAATCGGCCGCGCGCGTCTTCTCCAAGATCGGTATCTCGACAACGGAAGCGATCCGGCTCTTTTTGAAACAAGTCGAACTGCATGAGGGACTGCCGTTTCCCATCGCGATTCCCAATGCCCAAACCGTCGCTGCGATGATGGAGACAAACGATCCCGCGGCATTGAACCGCTACCGTTCTTTCCGCGATGCGCGCAAGAAGATCTAATGGCCCTCGCCCTTCTCACCACGACCGCATTTGAAAAGGACCTGCGGCGGGTCGAGAAGCAGGGCAAGAACTTGGACAGATTGGAGGAGGTTGTGAATCTCCTTCAGAGACAGCACCCTTTACCTCCCCGCTACCGGCCACATGCGTTGCGCGGCAACTGGCCGGGCACTGGGACTGTCATGTCAAGCCCGACTGGGTCCTGCTCTACAAAGTGACGGAAACCGAGTTGATCCTTGTGCGCACCGGGAGCCACGCCGAGTTGTTCGAGTGACCGGCCGGCAGCCTGCCGCTTCCCTACCCCCCCGGTTTCACCGTCACCAGCACCGGGGCGGAGTCCTGCGCGGTGGCCAGCGAGCGCACTTCCAGCACCTGCGTGCCGGCCGGCAGGGTGTCCGGTATCTGCGCCTGAATCTGCCCGCTGGACGTGACCAGTAGCGGCACCGCGATGTCGCCGAAGGTCACGCAGGAACCGCCCAGCACGGTCGGCGGTGGGATGGTGCTCGCCGTCGCCGCGCTCGCCAGATTCGTGCCGGAGATGGTGATGAACGAGCCCGGCCCGAAGTTCGTCGTGCCGTCCGCCGAGTTGACGATGCCCGTGGCGCCCGTGGCGATCGCCGGCTGCGTATTCGTTCCGGATGGCGTGAGGGAAACCACGCTCAGTCCCGAAAGCGTGATCATGTACGCCGTGGTTCCTGCCGAATTCACCGCCATCATGCGCGGGCTGGTGTTGAACCGCGTGGTGCCGAATACGTTGACCACCGGATTCTCCGGCACCACGCCGGCCAGCGTGTCCGACCCCGTCTGCAGGTTGACAATCTCCAGCGTGGTGCGCGGATCGTCGGTGGTCACCGTGGTGATGCTCTGCCGCACAGGCGTCGTCAGCCGTAGGAAACGGCTGGCGTCCAGCGGCGCCGCCGCCGCCACGTTGCGGTTGCCCGTGTTGATGATCGAAACCACCGGCGGCCCTCCCGGACCTACGCCGCCGCCGGTGACGCCCGTTGTCCCGGGCGACGCCGATCCGCCGATCGTCGTCAGCGACGGGTTCACAATCAGCCCATTCACCAGGTAGTACGCGCCGCCCGGTCCCGCGCCCATCACTCCGTAGTAGCCCTCGATCGGCGCCGGAACCAGCAGCCGGGTGGACACGTATGCGTCCGCCGTCCCATCATAGACGTACGCCGTCCCGTTGCCCGACAACGTCAGGACAAAGTCGTCGGCCGGCGTGCCGACCATGCCGCAGTTCGGGCATCCGGTGAGTGTCACCGGGACGATCAGGTTCGGATCCGCCGGCCGCGGCAACGCTTCCCCGCTCACCACTTCCCACAGCGCGCCGTTCGACATCAGGAATTGCAGCCCGAAGAGGCCCATAGCCAGCGACCGCGGATAAATCGGCGCGGCCGTGCTGTTGCGCTGCACCGGCGGAAACACCACGCTGTTCGTCACCCGTTGCAGGTTCAGGTCGATCGTGCTGATCGATTCGCCGCCCGTGTTGCCCACGTAGAGCGTGTTCCCGTCGCTGCTCATCGCCATCTGGTGCGGCAGTTGTCCCGTCGGAATCGGGTTCACGAACTGCTGCTTCACGGTGTCGAAGACCTCGATCCGGTTATAGCCGGAGTTGGTGATGTAGAGCAGGCCGCGCGCCTCGTCCAGCACCATGTCCTGCAACCCTTCGTTGCCCGCGGTGTTGCCGGTGGTGCCGCCGGGGCTGTTGTTCAGCGTGGTCGGCACCGGATAGATCACGCCGCGCTGGTCGCTCTGCCGGTAGTTCATGTAGATGCGGATGGTATTCGGAATATTGATGGCATTCGGCGAAGAGAGCGTCAGATTGATGGGTGTACCCTGCTGCGTTCCGGCGCCTGTCCAGATGTTGGTGCCTGCTTGCCGCACCACGCCGCTCCGCCCCGGTTCCATGGTAAAGGTGATCGTCGAAGGCGCCAGCCCGCTCGATTGCGAGTAGACCAGGGCCGCGCTCGGGCTGGCCGCCACCGTGTAGGTCAGCCGGCCCGCGCCCAGGTTATTGATCTTCAGCGTGCCCGAGGCCACACCCCGGTTGCAGTCGTCCATCGCCAGGAATACCTGGGTGGTTTCCGGCATCAGGATCGGGTACTGGTACAGGTTCCCCAGCGGCAGGTGGATCATTCCGGAATCGCTCAACCCCCAGGCGTTGGAGCCATCGGCGGTCATCGCAATTTTGGCCACGATGCTCTCCGGCAGATTGATACCCAGGCGGATGCCGAGGTTGGTGGCGTCGTTCACCAGCAGCGTGGAAGAGAGCGATGGCGAGGGCGGATTGGTGGTGGCCGCCGTATTGAACGCGCTGTACAATGTGGCGCCGTCCGACGAGAAGATGCTGCCGCCCACGTTCTGCGTGGTGTTGACGGCGGAGGAAAAAGTGAACGGCGCATTGGCGTTGTTCTGTTGCGCGATCACGGCCAGCGTGGCCGTGTCGTACATGGTGAATCCGGCCATGAAGCGCGAGCCGTCCGGCGCCATGGAAATTACCGTACTCTGGCCCGCGGTCGTCCGGTTGCGCAGAATCACGCCCGAAGCCACTTCGTAGACAAAAATGTAGGTGCTGCCGGCCGTCGGCGTGATCACCCCCACAATGAAGCTGCCGTCCGGCGTGCGCAGCAGTTTTCCGGGGAAGGTGGTGGTGGGCCGGCCGGTCGCCTGGGCCGGAAGCGGCGCCAGGGTCGTGGTCAGCGCCGGCACCGCTACATCGGTCAGGGTCTTGGCCACGGGGTCGAAGATCTGCAGCGTCTTCTGCGGAACGCCCGACGTCACGCCCGTCCCCGCCATGGCCACCAGCACGCGCCCGTCGATGCCCGTCTCCACGCCCTGCGGCGTCGACGGCAGCGTCTGGCTGTACGCCATCTGGTTGGTGGTAAGGTCGATCGCATACAGCGCCGAAGGCGGACCGGTCGATGTCACGTACAGGAAGTTACCGTCCATCGACATGGCGCCGGCCAGCGGCGTTCTGCCCGTCGCAATCTTGGCCACCACCTGATTCGTGGTGTAGTTGAACACCAGCACCTGGCTGGTGGTATTGCTGACCAGGTAGAGTTGCTGCCGCAGTTCGTCCAGCACGATGTCGGAAGGCGTACCGCCGGTCACCTGGATCACGTCGCCGAAGGTCGCGCTCACCGCCTGCTGTGCGTGCACTGGTTGCCCCGCCGACACCCAGAGGCCCATCGCCAACACACCGACCTGACACCTGTGGTTCATAGACAGTTCATTCCTAGCGGGACGCGGCGGATAAAATCCTAGTCTATCTTAAACCCCATCGGGGCCGGGAAGTTTCGATTTCGAAGCGAACCCGCCCGTAACACTCCGGCCGCTCGCCGTGTTATAGTCTACAAAATTGAAAGTATTGGTGCGGAATCAAACCCGCAACACCGTGCTGGGTGAAGCCGTGGAAATCGCGGACACCAGTGAAAAGCGCCGTGTCGGCTTGCTCAAGCACACGCGGCTGGACCCGGGTTCGGGTCTTTGGATCGTGCCATGCGAATCGGTCCATACGTTTTTCATGAAGTTTCCGATCGACCTGGTCTACCTTGACAAGCAGCGCAAGGTTCGCAAGGTGAGGCACGCGGTGCCGGCCTGGCGGTTGTCGGCCTGTCTCACCGCGCATTCGATCCTGGAACTACCGGCCGGCACTGCCGAAAAATCCGGCACTCTGGCGGGCGACGAGTTGTTTATCGAAAAACTGGACGCATGAAATCCCGCTACCTATCCGCGCTGCTGGTTGCCTGCGCCGCTCTTACGGTTTCCTGCGTTCATCAGGCGCAGGTTTCGAGGGCCAACGCCCCAACCTCCCCGCCCATGAGCAACTGGGACCGGCAGGTGCGCAACGCCGTCGACGCCGGAGACGGGGATTACCAACTGCGCGTGCTGCGCCAAAAGGTGGCCGCCGAGCCCGATAACGTGGCTGTGCGGCTGGAACTCGCCAAGGCCTATGGCGAACGCGGGTATCACGAAGTCGCCCTGGAAATCAGCCGCCTCGCGGTGGCCCGCTTTCCCCAATCCGGCGAGGCGCAACTCGCCCTGGTGCGCGACCTGCGGCAGGTCAACCGCCGGGACGAGGCCATTAGCGGACTGGAAAGTTTTCTCAAAGCTCACCCTCAAAGCGGCGCCGAATTCTACTCCTGGCTGGGCATCCTGCGCGATGAATCGGGCCTCTGGCCGCTGGGCGAACCGGCCCACCGCAAAGCCCTCGAACTGGCTCCCACCATCGACTACCTGCACAACAACCTGGGCTACAACCTGTTGATGCAGAAGAAGAATGAGGAAGCCGCCCGGGAGTTCACTGAAGCCCTCAAGCTCAATCCCGGCTCGCAGATCGCACGCAACAATCTGGGCATCGCGCAGGCCCATTCCAATGCCAACGCCGAGGCGGTGGCCAACTGGCAGTCCACCTCCGACCCGGCCTCGGCGCACAACAACCTGGCGGCGGTGTGGATCGAAAAAGGCAACTATGCCGATGCGCGCCGCGAACTGGACTTGGCCCTCAGCTATAATAGGGCACACCCGGCGGCCCTGCGGAACCTGGAATTGGTGGCTCGCCTGGATTCGAAGCCCGCTACACTGATGGCAAAGCCGCTCGATACGGCAGCCACGCGCTGGCAACGGTTTCGGGTCGGCGTGCGTCGATTGTTCGTTGGCCCAATAAACGATACGCGGACGGAAGCGCCCGAGAGCGCCTCCACCCATTGACGGAGAGAAGGACGATGAAAGCACTGGCTATTAATTTTATTCGCGACGAGCAGGGACAGGACCTGGTGGAGTACGCGCTGATCGTGGCGGCCGTGGGGCTGGCCCTGATCACCACCGTGAACCAGCTCTCCCAGGGTATTGTCAGCCTGTACCAGAGCATGACGGGCGACCTGTCCAGCATCGGCGCGCAGCAGTAGCGCCGGAAGTCCATGCGGCGGCCGGGGGTCCTGCTCGGTTGGTGCGTGCCGGATTTGGCATTTGCCACCGCCTGCGTCACGCTGTTCTACTGCCTGTTCTTCTTTCAGGGATACCAGAAACTGTTTCGCGACTCCGACGCCGGCTGGCATATCCGGACCGGCGAAGCGATTCTGGCCACCGGAAGCCTGCCCCGAACCGACCCCTATTCGTTCACCCGAGGCGGCCAGCCCTGGTTCGCCTGGGAATGGCTGGCGGATGCCGGCGTGGGCGGAATCCACCGCGCCTTCGGCCTCAAGGGTGTAGCGGTTTTCTACGCCGCCGCCATCGCCGCCGGCGTCTGGCTCTGGTTTCGCCTCCACTGGGCGCTGGGCGGCAATTTTCTAATTGCCTGCGCCATGGCCCCCCTGCTGCTTTCCACCTGCAATATCCACTGGCTGGCGCGCCCTCACGTGCTGAGTTGGATCTTCCTGCTGCTGGCGGTCTTTCCACGAAAGCCCCACCTTATAGTGGTGGCTGTAGTCACCGCTCTCTGGGCCAACGTCCACGCCAGTTTCTTTTTCGCGCCAGTGATTGCCCTGCTATTCGCGCTGGAAGACCGTTGGTATCTCAAGGCCGCACTCGTGGCGGCGCTCGCGCCCCTGGTGAATCCTTACGGACCGCAACTTTACGTCCACGTCTTCCGCTATCTCACGGATAGCGATCTGCTCTCGCGCATCTCGGAGTTTCAGTCCTTCGATTTTCACGCGGCGGGCGCTCTGCAGATTATCGCCACGGTCATCCTCGGGGTGATCGGCGGCACGCTGGCCCTTACGCAGAAGCGCCTGCACCACTTTGCGCTCGCCATGCTGATCACGGCGCTGGCGTTGCGCTCCGCCCGTGCGCTGCCGCTCTGCGCGTTGCTGCTGCTGCCCATTGCCAACGCGGCGATCGTCCGGCTAAAACCGGGGACAGACGGAACGTTCCCCGGTTTCTGTTCGAACAACGTGTATAACGTTCCGTCTGTCCCCGGTTTTCTAGCCTACTCCGCCAACTTGCGCGCGCTGGACGCACGCTTCGGTGGGCTGGCGCTCGCCCCCTTCGTCCTGCTGGCGGCATTCCGGCTCACCCCGGCCGGCGGCTTCCCCGCCGATCAGTTTCCCGTCGCTGCCTATGCCCACGTCCCGGCGGCGGCGCGCCTGTTCGCCCCCGACAAATTCGGCGGATACCTGATCTATCGGTCGAACGGCGCCCTCAAGGTCTTTTTCGACGGCCGCAGCGATCTCTATGGCGCCGATTTCCTGAGGCAGTACCAGCGGATGGTGCAGGTCCGCCCGGGGTGGCACGAGTACTGGGAGTCGTTCCACTTCACGCACGCGCTCCTGCCCGCCGACGCCCCGCTCGTTCCCGCCCTGGAAGAGATCGGCTGGCGCCCCCTTTATCGGGACAAAACCGCGACTTTGCTTGCATTTGGCGGAACTTAACGGCCCCGTATGTGTTACAACAGAACATCGGCAGAATATTGGGCGGAAGGTGTGTCTGAGCGTGTGTCCGCGCGCGCACGCCGCCCTTGAGGACTGAATGGACCGTCAGAAAAAACTCTTGCTGTTCGGCGCCGCCTGGGTGTCCGCGCTGCTGCTCACCTGGTTTTACTACGCCAACGCGGTGGCGCCGAAGCGGGAGAAGACCTTGCGCATGGTGGTGGCGACGCACGACATGCCCATGGGTACGCTGCTCAGAAAGAGCGACCTGAAGATCGTGAATTACCCCGAAAAAGATGTCCCCAAGGGCTCCGTTTTCCAGATCGCGAGCGCCGAAAACCGCGTCCTGATGGTCCCGCTGAATACCAACGAGCCGGTGCTGCAAGCCAAACTGTCCGACATGACCAGCGTGGAAGGCGTTTCTTCCACCATCGACAAGGGCTACCGCGCCGTCAGCGTGCAGGTCACCGACGTGAGCGGCGTGGCCGGCCTGATCCAGCCCGGTTCGCGGGTGGATGTCATCTTCACGCGGCCCGGTTCCATGGCCGAGGCAAGCACCTCCACCATCCTGCAGAATGTCAAGGTGATCTCCACCGGACGCACGGTGGCGGTGGGACAGACGGTGGACCCGCGCGCCCCGAAATCGCCCACCGTGACCCTCATCCTGCTGCCGGAGGACGCGCAGAAGCTGGAGTTGGCCAAGAGCCAGGGCAAAATCAGCCTCTCGCTGCGCAACCCGTTGGACGGCGTCCAATCGCCCAACACCGAACCCGTCACCACCGAAGTGCTCGACCCCTTGTACAGCGACCGCCTGGCCCGCGCCCGCCGCGGACGGGGCAACATCGCCAAAAATCTGGGAGATCCCGAGACCTGGCAGGACCTGACCGGCGAGAACAAGCGCAAGGCCGCCGCCGAGGAAGAAGCCCGGCGCAGGAAGGCCCAGGCGGAGAAGCCCAGGGTAGTGGTGGATGTCTATCGCGGAGACAAGCACGTCCAGGAATCGTTTCGATGAGAAAGGATTCGAGCAGAATCGCTAAGCTCGGGTGCGCGGTTCTGCTGGCCGCCGCATGCTTCGCGCAGACCGCGACCCATCCCCAAACCCGCGACATCACGCTGCTGGAGGGGCGCGGCGAGCTGATCACCTTCCACGAGGACGTCACCAAGGTGGCCATATCCGAGCCCAAGGTCGCCGACGCCGTGGTGATATCGCCGCGCGAGGTGATGGTCAACGCCAAGGGCCCCGGCCGCGCCACGCTGATCGTCTGGGAAAGCGGCGCAGACCCCGTCCGCTACGAGATTTACGTCACCAAGGACACGGTGGAGTGGGACACCTTCACCAAGGCGATCAATGACAGCGCCGGGGTGCCCATCAGCGTGACCGGCACCGGCGAAACCATCGTGTTGAGCGGCAAGGTGAAGACCGCCGAAGATGCCAAACGCCTGGCCGGCATGGCGCAGACGCACGCCAAGACGGTGATCAACCTGCTGCAAGCGCCGCCGCCGGCCGAACCGCGCCAGATCATGCTGCAGGTGAAGTTCGCGGCCATCGACCGGGTGGCGCTCCAGCAGGTGGGCTTCAACCTGTTCAGCACCAACCCGAAGATGACCGGCGTCACCTCCACCGAGCAGTTCACGCCGCCGCGCCTTAGCCAGTTGACGCCCGGAACGACCGGGCAGACGGTGAACTTCTCCGACCTGCTGAACCTTTTCGTATTCCGTCCGGACCTGAACATCGGCGCCACCATCAAGGCGTTGCAGGAAAACGACCTGCTGCAGATACTGGCCGAGCCGAATCTGATCACGGTGGAAGGCAAGGAGGCATCGTTCCTGGCCGGCGGCAGTTTCCCGTTCCCCACCATCACCACCACGCCGACCGGCGGCGCCACCGCGCCGGTCATCACGGTACAGTTCAAGCCGTTCGGCGTGAAGCTGGAATTCACGCCGACGGTGACGCCGCAGGGGTCGATCGATCTGAAAGTGGCGCCGGAAGTCAGCAGCCTGGATTTCGCCAACGCGGTCACGCTGCAGGGATTCGTGATTCCGGCGCTGGCCCAGCGGCGCGCCGAAACCGAGGTGATCCTCAAGGACGGCGAGAGCTTCGCCATCGCGGGCCTGATCGATAACCGCGTGATCGAAACCCTGATGAAGGTTCCGGGGCTGGGCGATCTGCCCATTCTCGGCAAGATTTTCCGCAGCCGCAGCACGCAGAAATCCACCGACGAACTGCTGGTGGTGGTGACGCCGCACTTTGTCAAGGCGCTGAGCCCGGGAGAGCAGTACAAGCCGCTCGACATGCCTTCCACGTTCCTGCCGGTGGTCCCGCCCGGGGGCGTCAAGAAGGGGAAAACAAGCAGCACGGCACCCTCCGTCCAGGACCCTGAATTTGTAGGACCCCGTGGCCAGCAGATACCGAAACAGTAGCGGGCTTGTGGGGCGGGCAATTCTGCCTGCAGCCGCCTTTCAGGCGGCTCTTATGGGCGATGCGCCGATCTTCGGCAAACGCCGGCTAAAAGCCGGCGGCAGCCAAGATTGGCTGCCCCACAATCACAGCAGGTTCTCCCAGCGCGGGTCCATGTCGATTCAAATGCTGGTCATCCTGGTGCCGGTGGTGTTCGGCATGATGGGCTTCGCGATCGATCTCGGCCGTCTCTACCTGGTGCGCGGCGAACTCACGCAGGCGGTGGACGCGGCGGCGATCGCCGCCGCCAGCCAGTTGATCGGCACCACGGCGTCGCTCGATCATGCCGGCGCGGTAGTCACGCAGACCATCGCGTTCAACAAATACAATTTCGGCTCACTGACGCTCGGGCAGAACGCCGGCAACCTGACCAGCACGGTCAACGACCCGGCCTACTTTTCGACCGTGAACGGCGCCCTCGGCACCGATCCAACTGGCACCGGCGCCGACGGCACCACCGCGCGGCACGTGCAGGTGACGGTCACCGCCGACGCCCCGCTGCTGTTCTGGAGCCTGCTCTCGCTGGGCGCCTCGCGCAAGACGCCGATCGCCGCGCAGGCGCTGGCCGGCATCAGCGCGCCCTTGTGCACGGCGTGCGGGGGCGATGTATTCGCCGTCGCGGCCCTGGACGCCACGGACCTGGTGAATTTCGGATTCGGCGACCCGTCGGCCGATGCCAATTACACCTTCTACTACAACTGCACCGGGACGGCGCCCGCTTTCCTGCCCAACTCTGGGCTATACGCCCCGTACACGATCATCAATCGCTACGACGCGGCGAGCACCACGGTCCCCGACGAGACCGACCAGTTATTCCGCCTGGGCGCCGGCGGCCTCGCGTACTCCACCAGCCCCAACCCCACGGGCTCGGCGATACCCATCGGATGCGCCGGCATCGGCGATTCGCTGGAAGCCGTCTGGAGCAGCCCCAGTTTCAGCGCTGTGCCGCCGCTGTGCACGGCAGCCCTGAATCCCCTCCCTCTGGCCGTCATGTGCGGCTTGTACACGCGCTTCGACAACCAGACGCAGCCCGCCGCCTGCGTTACGGGAGTCACCGATTACACCGCCTTACAACCGGCCTTCCAGCCGGATAGCGATGTGGTGACCGGGCAAGGCGACGCTTACACCGCGTACACCGGCAATGGGCGGAGGGTGATCACCGTGGTCGTAGTGCAAACGCCGCTGGCGCCGAATACGGCCACCACGATGACGGTGCTGGGCCTGCGCCAGTTCCTGGTGCAACCGGCCGCCGACGGAACGTTCTTCGACCCGACCGACCCCAACGGCCGCTTCGTGGCGACCTACATCGGCAGCCCGGTGCCGGTCAAACAAGGGTACATCGACGACCGCTTCCTGAACGCCGGGGTATGTCCGGTGACTTCGGGCCCGGGAAAGGTGGTACTGCACCAATGAAGCGTGGGCGCGGCGGCAGCGTGACGATCGAACTGGCGATGTGGCTGCCGGTGGTCTTCCTGTTGATGTCGGGCATCATCCAGTTCGGCAAGATCGCCTACATCTACTACTCGCTGGAGAAGACGATGAGCACCATCGCCGGCTACGTGGCGGCGCAGAACGGGGTGAACTTCTGCCCCGACGCCGGCGACCCCACCATCGCCGCGGCCATCCAGTACGGGCTCACGGGGAGCGCTGATGCGAGCGCCGCGCCCGCCATTTTGGATCTCACCGCCGATATGATTACGGTGACCGCGCAGTGCCTCGATCCGGTGACGCTGGCGCCGGGCACCTGTGTGACCGACGGCTGCGGCACGCCGGTGGGGGCGCAGCGGCCGGACTTTATCACGGTTTCGATGCCCAACGGGTACATCATTCAGCCGCGGATTCCGTACCTTTTGGTGGACCCGATCCCGCTCAAGCCGCAGGCGGTGGTGGCGTACGGAGGCACGTCATGAGGAGAGTGGGACAGGCCTTCCGGCCTGTCGGCGGGCGGCTGCCGAACAGAAAGAGGACAGGCCAGGAGGCCTGTCCCACTTCGGGGCAGACGACGGTGGAATTTGCGCTGCTATACAGCGCGGCGATTCTGCCGCTCACGTTCATGCTGGTATTCGTGAGCGAGATGCTGTGGGTGTGGCACAGCGTGGACGATTTCACGCGCCTCGGCGCCAAGTACGCGGCCACCCACTGCTGGATGAGCGATGCGAGCAACGTCACCACCTACATGACCACGCACGTGCCGCTGATGATCGACATGGAGAAGTTCCAGAACGGGGAAGCGGGCTTGCAGGTCAGTTACTTTTGGGTGGATCCGACCACCGGGCAGCTTTCTCCGTTCAGTTGCGCCTCGGGGGCGGATTGCAGCGCGAACTGCGTCCCGGACGCAGTCACGGTAAGCGTCACCGCCTACCAGTTCACCAAGGGGCTTTCGACATTTTTTGGACTTCCGCCGGTGACCATACCGCCCTTCGAGACCAGCCTGGCGATGGGGAGCGCGGGGTGCGACGAATCGGGGAACTGCCTGCCATGAGAAAGGACCTGTGTGCCTAATACAACTCTATTGGTCGCTTCGAGCGACGAGCATTTCCGCGAAAGCGTGCGCGACAGCCTGATCAACCTACCCGAGGCAAAGATCGTGGCCGAATACCAGGAGGTGGCCGCCAACCTCTACATTCGCGTGCTGCAGGATCTGGAGCGGCATCCGCGCGCCGGCCTGATCGTGGATATCTCAGGCGATCCGGAGGGCTCCATCAAGGCCATTGAGAAAGTGAAGCAGGCGGCGCCGGACCTGTTCGTGATGGTGAGCAACTTCAGCGCGGATGGCGAGATGGTGATCCAGTGCATGCGGGCCGGGGCCAACGAATTCCTGCTGCAGCCCCTCAAGCGCACCGAGTTCCGCGACGCCATGGGGCGGCTGGAGCGCGCGCCGCGGCTGGGCGCGGCGGGCGAAAGCAAACTGGGCAAGATCTACACCTTCATCGGCACCAAGGGCGGGGTGGGAACCACCACCATGGCGGTCAACTTCGCGAGCGTGCTGGCGCAGCGCAAGGTTTCCACCGTGGCCATCGACCTGGATTGGACGGGCAACGACGTGGCTATGCAACTCGGCGCCTCGCCGCAATACACGCTCATGGAAGTGGGCGAAAACCTGGAGCGGCTGGACCAGGCGCTGTTCGAAGGCTTCGTGACGCGCGATCCGCTGGGCTTCTTCCTGGTGGGGCCGCCGGACGCGATGGAGCAGCACGGCCACTTCAGCGATCATCAGTTGCGCGAATTCGCCACCTTCCTGGTGGAGAAGTACGACGCCATCGTGGTGGATGGCGGGCGCAACATCTCGAACGACCTGGTCTTGGCGGCGGCGCAGGTTTCGGCTTCGGTTTTCCTGGTGATCGACCAGGAGTTTCCGTCCATACGGAACGCGCAGCGTTACATCGGCTTCCTGATGCGCATGGGTTTCAACCAGGATCAGATCCGGGTGGTGGTGAACCGCTACACCAAGAAGATCACCGCCAACCAGGCGAGCCTGGAGCAGATCCAGCAGACGCTGAACCAGGCGGTGTTCTACGGAATTCCGGGATCGCCGGCGGTGATCGCCTCCATCAACAAGGGCCGGCCGTTCGTGGCCAACCGCGAACAGGCGGGCGATCTGGACCGGGTATTTCGCGCTTTCGTCGATAAGGCTACCGGCGGCAGGAAGGCCAAAGCCGCGGAGTCCCTGGAGAAAACGGCATAATGGAAGCACACCATGGGTAGCCGAAGCGTTGTCCGTCCCGGATCGGGAGCCGACCGTTGGTTCGAATTGAAGAGCCAGGTTCACCAGAAGCTGGTGAACTCGCTCACGCCCGAGCAACTCAAAGACCTGAACAAGGACAGCGTGCGCGGGCAGGTGGGCCTGGTGGTGGAGAAGCTCATCATCGACGAGTCGCTGCCCATGACGATGGGCGAGCGGGAAAGGCTGACCGAGGAAATTCTCGATGAAGTGTTCGGGCTGGGACCGCTGGAGATCCTGCTCAAAGACCCCACCATTAGCGACATCATGGTGAACGGCTACGACAACGTGTACGTGGAGCGGGCCGGCCGGGTGGTGGAGACCAACATCCGCTTTAAGGACCACGCGCACGTGCGGATGATCATCGAGCGCATCGTGAGCGCCATCGGGCGGCGCATCGACGATTCGTCGCCCATCGTGGACGCGCGGCTGGCGGATGGTTCGCGCGTGTGCGCGGTGATTCCGCCGCTTTCGCTGATCGGGCCGGTGATGTCGATTCGCCGCTACGGCAAGCGGGTGTTGACCACCGAGGACCTGATCAAGAACCAGACCTTCACCACGGGCATGCTGGATTTCATGAGCGGCTGCGTGGAAGCGCGGTTGAACATCGTGATTTCGGGCGGATCGGGTTCCGGCAAGACGACCATGCTGAACACGCTTTCGCGGTTCATCCCGGAGGAAGAGCGCATTGTCACCATCGAAGACACGGCGGAACTGAATCTGCAACAGGGGCACGTGGTGCGGCTGGAAACGCGCCCGCCGAACATCGAAGGCGCCGGCGCCATCACGCAGCGCGACCTGCTGATCAACACGCTGCGTATGCGGCCGGACCGCATCATCGTGGGCGAATCGCGCGGTCCGGAGGCGTTGGACATGCTGCAGGCGATGAATACGGGCCACGACGGCTCCATGACCACGGTGCACGCTAACACGGCGCGCGACGCGTTCTCGCGGCTGGAGACGATGGTCATGATGGCCAGCCAGCACGTGCCGGATAAAGTCATCCGGCAGCAACTGGCGAGCGCCATCAACGTGGTGGTGCACTGCAACCGGCTGGCGGACGGCGCGCGCCGGGTGACGGGCATCGCCGAGGTGGTGGGGGTGGAGCACGACCTGGTGGAGATGCAGGACCTCTTCGAGTTCGAGCGCACCGGCATCAGCCCGCGCGGCAAGGTGGTGGGCTTCTTCCGCGGCAGCGGCAACACGCCGCTCTGCCTGGAGCGGCTGAAATCCTACGGCATCCATCTGCCGCTCTCCATTTTCCACGAGACGCACGAGGTGAAAGAGAAATAGATGGGTCCGTTGGGCTTCTTCCTGATTACCGGGGTGCTCTTCTCCATCGCGTTATACGTGGCGGGATATTACGTGTGGAGCATACCGGAGCAGGAAGCGGAGGAACGGCTGGGCAGCCGCCTGCGGGAATTGCGCGCGCACATGCGCAGCCGCAACCAGAGAGCGCCGGAACTGCTGCGAAGGGAGCATCGCGGGCAGTTGGCTTTCCTGGGCGACCTGGTGACCTGGGTGGGCATGCTGCGGCGTTTGCAGACGGTGATCGAACAGGCCAACCTGAGGTACCGCGCGGCCGACGTGTTCGGGCTGAGCGTGGCGCTCGCGGTGTGCTGTTTTCTATTGACCACGTTGTTCGGCACGATGTTCTTCCTGCGGATTCTGTTCTCGGTGATCGTGGGCTTTGCGCCGGTGGTTTACATCCTGCAAAAGCGGTCGCGGCGGATGAAGAAGTTCGAAGAGCAACTGCCGGACGCGATCGACCTGTTCACGCGCACCATGCGTGCGGGGCACAACATCCACAGCGGTTTGGAAACCATCGCCACGGAAACCAGCGACCCGGTGAAGATGGAGTTCAAAAAGCTGATGGAAGAGCTGGGGCTGGGCTCGCAGGTGGAACCGGCGCTGCACGAACTGGGCAAGCGCGTGCCCTTGCTCGACCTGAAGTTTTTCATCACCGCCCTGATTTTGCAGCGGCAGACCGGCGCCAACATGGTCGCCGTGCTGGAGAACCTATCGACCCTGGTGCGGGAGCGTTTGAACATGGCGGCCAAGCTGAAGGCGCACACCGCGCAGCAGCGTTTTTCGGCCGGCCTGTTGTGCTGCCTGCCGCTGGTGGTGGGCATCGGCTTCTGGATCCTGAAGCCGGAGTATGTGCGGCTGCTGTGGACCGATCCGGTGGGCATCAAGTTTTTCACCTACGCGATCTGTTCGGAGATTGTGGGCATTCTGGTGATTCGCAAGCTGGCCAATATCAAGGTATGAGGACGCCCGGATGAAGATCGTGTACGACCTGCTCCTCTTCCTGTTCACGGGAGGGACGCTTTGCCTGCTTCTGTGGACCGGCATCGAACTCTTCCGCACGCAGGAAGACCCGCTGAACGACCGGCTGGAAGGGCTGCAATCGCAGGCCATGGTGGTGGCGGCGCGGGCCACACGGCGCAAGAAATCGGCGCAAGGGCTGGACCGCTTCCTGTATTTCATCGCTCTGATCCCCGGCGGTGAGGATTGGATGAACGGCACGGAAAAACTGCTGGCGCAGGCGGGAATCCGGCGCAAGAGCGCGCTGGCCCTGTATTGCATTCTCGTGCTGCTCTTCGTGTCCACGCTGTGCGCGGGCACGGTGTACCTGCAACGCAACAACCCTAATGGCCCGGGGTCGCTGATTGGCGGCCTGGTGGCGGCGCTGCTATTGGGGTTCATCCTGCCCAAGCAGATTTTGTACCGGCTGGTGAAGAGCTATCGCGGCAAGTTGCAGGAGGCGCTCCCCGACACGGTGGACCTGCTGGGCATCGTGCTGGGAACGGGGTTGGGTCTGGATCAGGCGATGATGCGGGTGAGCGAGGAGATGCAGTACATCTACCCTGAGCTGGCCAACGAATTCGCCACGGTGGTAATGCAGGTGCGCGCGGGGCAGGAGCGGGGGAAGAGCTTCAATCAGTTCGTGCGGCGGACGGGGATCGAGGACATCAAGAGCCTGTCGGCGATGATCATCCAGAGCGAGAAGTTCGGGACGAGCCTGGCGCAGGCGCTGAAGGTTTACGCCGACGCGTTGCGAACGCGGCGGAGATTGCGGGCGGAAGCCGCGGTGGGCAAGGCGGGGATCAAGATGCTGTTTCCGATTGTGGTGTTCATCCTGCCGGTGCTGTTCGTGATCACCCTGGTGCCGGGGATGCTGAGCGTGCTGAAAGATCTGAAGCTGTTGGGGGCGGGGCGGTAGAGGCGACGGACCGGACAGGGTTGTCCGGCGCCGGACGAGGTGTTTTATTGAAACTAAAGCAGTTAGGTCCGTTAAGTGCGCCAAAAACCGGACAGATCTGGCCGGTTTTGGCCCTTTTCCCGGTGCGGGGAGCGGAAAGCCCCGATGGCTTTTCTCGTCTGCGACACGCGGTTTCACGCTGCTCTTCCCACCTTCAGGATGGCACACGAGGCCTCGGGGTACGGTGGGAAAACAGGGTGCGGAATGCGTTAAGTCGCTGAGGGTGAAGGCGTTAATTATCTTCGATGTTGGCGTCACTCGGGTTCGCGGGCCTTCATGCCTCTAGCATTTTGCGTAGAAACATCAACTGTCCCAGGTGGTACGAGTTGTGGTCTGCCACCAACAGAGCCTCGCGCAGCAAGGTTTGCCCGTCGCCGTGCGGGATAGCTGCCAGCAGGTCGTGTTTGGTGTCGGCGATGAGCGCTTGGATATCTTCCAAATCGCTTTGAAACTGCCCCACGCTGGCGTTCCAGGACTCTTCGGTTGGGGGTGCTTCCCCGGCCGGCCAGTAGTCGTCGGGGAATTTCTTCTCCTGGTAAGCAGGGTTGCGGCTGAAGTCAAGAATGTCTAGCTGCGCGAGGCGCATATGCTCGACTAGTTGCCATGCCGAATGGGGCGCGCCGATGGGCCTTACTCCCCGCAGGTGCACGGGAAAACCGGACACCGCGGCCTGGAAGGTCAGGTGCGCGCCCTCCATGCCGAGCAGGTTGGCCAGGTGCCGGCGCAGAGATGGGGTTGATTGCTTGGGCATGCTCCCAGTCTCCCACGAGCTGGCGGCTCGGCGGACCCGGTGCACTGCATCGTGGCGGGCGATGCAAATGGGAAGACATCCATCGGCGGGCGCCGCGTTCGCCCTTACCGCGATGACGCAGCCGCCCTCCCGAGGCGCCCGAGGCTCCGGGGACGTCCGCCGAACGTCTCCGGCGCATACACGAGACCATGCAGCGACACTTCGAGCCGCGCGACATTTCGGGCGCGGTGTGGGAGATGGCACCTGGGCGGGGTTACTTCCTGACATAGCCCATGTCGGCCGAGCGCTTTCCGCCGTGGCGGTGGGCCTCATCCGACAGGGCGTGCACACCGCTGGCGTCCACCCAGCGATTGTAGAAGTTGAAGAGGGCACACACGGTGATGGCATAGTAAATGGCCTCGTCGTCCCAGCCCATGGCGTAGAGAGGTTGCATGTCCTCGGGCGCGATCTCCTGGGAGTGATGGTTCACCCGATCGACGAAGCGGAAAAGCGCTTTGTGTTTTTCATCGAGAGGGGAGGATTCCAGATCGCGAATCACTCCGGCAACGAACTCCCCGGCGTCGATGGGCGTGGCGCTCTCCCTTTCCAACAGAACCGCCGCGACCGCGGCGTGAGATTTCAGTCAAAACGGACAATGATTGCGCGCCGAGGTATAAGCGGCGATCAACTCCCGCAGCCAGGGGCTTAGCGGCCCGGGTTCGCGCATGATCTCCTGGGTGAAGCGCGCCAGATGGCCGGTGGCCTGGGGCTTGAAGGCGAACATGTGCCAGATCTGCGGGTACTCGGGCCCCGCGGTCTGCATCATGTGGAGGGCGTCGGCATAAGGGCCCGGTTGCGGATTGTGCTCGACGCCGGGAAGGAACATGGGTTCCATTTCGAGTTTTGGTTTCGGGTCTGGATGGTCGTTCATGTCGGTCAGTTTCCTTTGCCGTAGACGGTGGTCTGGGGATGGTAGTTACGCCAGTCGAACCAGTAATCCTTGAGCATGGGAATCGGCTCCAGGCAAAGCCCATTCGCCTTTCCGGAGATGGCGCAGCCCTGGAAGTTCCACTGGCTGCCGGTGGCGTCGTCGAGGAGCAGAACCCCCGATGGTTCCGCAGCGATACGGTAGAAGCCGGCGGAAGCGGGCACGCCCGGGATGCGGTTGCGGAACGCGCGCACGGATTGATCGTCGGGGCCGACCACGAGCAGCACCGGTTCGGAACCGACGTGATCCTTGACGAGCTTTTCGGCGAGCACGCGGTCGTATGGAAACGCACGGCTGGCCCCGTAGGCCTGGATTCCGAGCATGAGGTCGCGCGCGGCGAGAGCGTGCTCCGGAAAATCCAGGACGGTGGGCGCGCGCTGCATGTGAACATCCCAGTCTCTGGCGGCATAGCCGGAAATGTAGCGGGAGACATCGTCCAGAACGCTTCCTTGCGGTTGTTCGGATTTCCAGGTGGCCAGCGTCAGCTCATCGGAGAGAACCAAGGTCAACCGGCGGCCCGCGAGAGGCCCGGAAATGGCGGCGCCGGTGATCTGCTGCCAATAGGTCCCCGTCTCCTCGTCTCGCATGAGGAAGTTCTGGTTATTGATGCCGGCCAGATGAAACGTCAGGCGCACGCCGTCTACCTCTCTCATCCACACCAGACCGGTGTGACAGAGCGTTCAATACGTGGCGACGATGGGGACGCCGCCGAGCACGTCATTGACCATGTGATGGTAGGCCATGACGCGGATGGGATAGGCGCGCGCCTTCGGGCCGATGCGTACGGCGATTACCTTTTCGGCGCCATCCAGCTTGACTTGGCGCGCGGCGGTGAAGGAAGGGTGGGCGATGGGGTGGAACATCAGTTCGTAGACATTGACGCGCGCTAGAAAGGAGAGAACGACGACCAGGGCCGCGGCGGCCGCCGAAAGGATGCGCCTCCACTTAAGCGGCTGTGCGCGCCAGGATGCGACCAGCGCGAGGATCGCCGTCGCGGCGGTGAGGATGGTGATTAACGGCCGGTAGCGGATGACCGCGAGGGCGAGCGCCAGTTCCCGCGCGCCCTGATGCCGGAAGGGCCGGATGACGTAGATGGGGTAGGCAACACAGAGGAGCGACAGTGCCAGGCAGGCCAGCAAGACCAAGGCGAGTGTTCGCGGGCTATGCGCGGGATTCTTCATGAGTGCCCCATTCTCTCTAATGCCAGAAAGGATAGCCCACGAGCCATTGGCCCGTCGATAGTATGAAGAGATTAGACTGCGGCCAGTAAGACGGGAGAGATTCCGGATC
>Ga0182030_10008751_pt1 | contig 20872 bp, 14 predicted proteins | sample 812S3MmetaG_FD_121299 | JGI IMG/M metagenome (GOLD analysis project Ga0182030, IMG submission 121299) | Permafrost microbial communities from Stordalen Mire, Sweden - 812S3M metaG (Illumina Assembly) | ecosystem: Environmental > Terrestrial > Soil > Wetlands > Permafrost | place: Sweden...
CCGGTAGAGGAAAGTCCGAACTCCACAGAGCGGTGTGCCGGATAACGTCCGGGCGGCGGCCCTCAAAGGGCCGTTGACGGCCAGTGCCACAGAAAATATACCGCCGCGCCCGACTTCGGTTGGGCGGGGTAAGGGTGAAAAGGTGCGGTAAGAGCGCACCGCGCCGTCAGCAATGGCGGTGGCAGGGTAAACCCCACACGGAGCAAGACCAAATAGGGGAGGAGCGTTCGCCGGTCATCCGATTCGCAAGGATTGGGCGACGCGATGAGCGCACGTGCCGGCTCGGTGCGTCACAACTTCCGGGTAGGTCGCTAGAGCCGCGTAGTAATGCGCGGCCCAGAGGAATGACCGTCGTGCCGCTCTTTGTTCTCACGGGAGGTATCCCACACATTCGAACCACGCGAATGTGTGGGGCACCCGCTGTCCTTGCGGGAAGAAAGAGCGGCACACAAAATTCGGCTTACAGGCCCGGCAGCTAAGAAAATCAGCAACTAGCAATTAGCGACTAGCAACTAGCCTTTAGCTAGCTACGCCTGTTTGAGCGGCCTGCTCAGCTCGGTTTGGCCACTTCGCGATAGATCTGCAACATGCGGCGCACGCTGGCATCCCACGAGAATTTTCCCGCCTGCTCCAGGCCGCGGGCCTTCAGCTTGTCGCGCAGCGGCTGATCCAGCAGCACGCGATGCAGGGCGCGCATGATCTCGAAGACGTTCTCGGGATTTACCATGACAGCGGCGTTGCCCACGACCTCGGGGACGGACGAGGTGTTGCTGGTCACCACCGGAGTGGCGTGCGCCATGGCCTCCAGCGGCGGCAGGCCGAAGCCTTCATAAAGCGAGGGAAAGACGAAGATCTTCGCCTGATCGTAGAAGATGCGCAAAACGTCGATGGGCACAAAGCCGAGGAAGCGGACATCGTTCTGCACTCCGGCCTTCACGCTGGCGCGACGAAGATCAGGGTGCTTGGAGACCTCGTCGCCGATGATGATGAGCTTCAGGTCGTCGAACTTGCCTTCCTTGCTCAGCTCGCCCTTGAGCGCTGCGAACGCCTCGATAATGCGCACCACATTCTTGTGCGGGCTGATGCGGCCGGCGTAGAGCAGAAACGGCGTGTTCACCTGATAGCGCTCGGCGATGAAGCGGCGTTCAGCCTCGCTGGCATGGCCCAGGCGGAAGCTGTCGTCGATGGCGTTGTAGATAACCTCGATCTTCTCCGGCGGAACGTGGAACAGGCGCACGGTGTCTGCCTTGGAAAAATTTGAGACGGCAAAGATGCGGGCGGCGCGCTGCAGCACCCGCTTGGTGAACTGGAAGTGCATATTGCGCTTCACGCCGGATTGGCTGTTGACGCGGTACATGTGGTCGAGCAGGTCGTGCACCGTGACCACGTAGGGACATGGAATGCCCTGTGGCTTCCAGAACAGGTGCGGGACGTGCAGCAGATCGCAGCGATTGTCCTTCAGGATGCGATGCAGTTCCAGATAGCTGGCGACGGAGAACTCGTTGGGCTGGCCGGGCACGGTGATGAAGTTGGGGGGCAGCGGTTCGATATCGCCCAATCGGCCGGGAATGCCGATGAGGAAATATTCGTTGTCGTGATCGAGGCGCGCCAGGGTGCGAATGGCATTGCGGGTGTAGGTCCCAACGCCGAACTCGGTGATGCGGCGAATATCGATGGCGACGCGCACAGATCAGTGTAAACCGCGAGGGTCAAAGGAAAAGGCCACAGTGTTTTCCCCGTGGCCCCTCAGCTGATCTGTATTGCGCCTACGCCTTCACCGCCTCGGCATGCTTCGCCCGGCGCGAAGCGTATAGCGGAAACGCCTCGGCCAGCCCCAGCACCTCGCGGCGAATGCGCGTCAGTACCGTCTTGTCGGTGCGGTTGTGCAGCGCCTCGGAGATCCACTTGCCCACCCGCCGCATCTCGTTTTCCTTCATGCCGCGCGTAGTGAGCGCCGGAGTTCCAATGCGAATGCCGCTCGGCTTCATCGGAGGATTGGTGTCGAACGGAATCGCGTTCTTGTTTACGGTGATGCCGGCCTCATGCAGCGCGTTCTCGGCTTCGCTGCCCAGCATGCCCTTGGCGAAAACGTTGACCAGCATCAGGTGCGTATCGGTGCCGCCGGAGACGATGTGGAAGCCCTCGTCGGCCAGCGTCTGCGCCAGCACGGCGGCGTTGGCAACGATCTGACGAGCATAGTCTTTGAAGCTGGGCTGCATCGCTTCCTGGAAACAGACTGCTTTGGCCGCGATGATGTGCACCAGCGGCCCGCCCTGCATTCCCGGGAAGACAACTTTGTCGATGGGCGCAGCGTATTCGGTTCTTGAGAGAATCAATCCCGCGCGCGGGCCGCGCAGCGTCTTGTGCGTGGTGGTGGTGACGATCTGCGCATGCGGCACGGGCGAAGGATGCGCTCCGCCTGCGACCAGTCCGGCAAAGTGCGCCATATCGACAAGGTAGATCGCGCCCACTTTGTCGGCAATCTGCCTCATGCGCGCGAAGTCGATGATGCGCGGATAAGCGCTGCCGCCGCCGATGATCAGCTTGGGGCGCTCGCGCTCGGCAATCTGCTCCAGCTCGTCGTAGTCGATGGTCTCAGTTTCGCGCGTTACGCCGTAGGGAACGATCTTGTACGTCTTGCCGGAGAAGTTCAGCGGATGTCCGTGGGTGAGATGCCCGCCGTGGGCGAGGTTCAAGCCAAGGATCGTGTCGCCGGGTTGAATGACCGCAGCGTAGGCGGCCATGTTCGCCGTGGAACCGGAATGCGGCTGCACGTTGGCATGCTCGGCGCCAAAGAGCTGTTTGGCACGGTCGCGCGCCAGGTTCTCCACTACGTCGGCATACTCGCATCCGCCGTAATAGCGCTTGCCGGGATAGCCTTCGGCATACTTATTGGTGAAGACCGAGCCGGCCGCTTCCAGCACGGCCTCGCTCACAAAGTTTTCCGAGGCGATCAGCTCCAGACCTTCGTGCTGACGGCGCTCTTCATTTTCGACAGCCTCCGCGATCTGCGGGTCGGCTTCCGCCAGCGAACGTTCCAAAGGATTGTTAGTCATGATCTCGTCCCTTCGGCATGATTTCTGCAGCCTAAGAATGCCGAGACAATTGTAGCGCGTGAAGGTGGGCTGCTGCGCAGCGCTGGGCTTTCCCGCTAATGGGTCGGTTACCTCAGCGACTAAAGCCGGAACATCAAACGGCGCCGCTAATGCACCGCTGAAGCGGTGCTCCACCCAAGCTCCGCGATTTTACGGAAAAGCACCGTCACTCAAACTACCGGTACTTTTCCGCCTGGGCGCGCTCTTCGGGGGTCATCTGCTGCCAGATCAGGTCGCGGTTCTGCTTTGCCCAATCGCTGTTGGGATTGGCGCTCAGCGCTGAGCTCAGCCAGCGGTAGGCCTGCACGCGATCGCGTTGAACGCAGGTTCCCGTCGCATACATCGAGGCCAGCCGGTTGCGGGCGTGCGCGTTTTCCTTCTCCGCCGCAGTCTTCAGCAGCACCTCAGCCTGCTCGCAACTGCGAGGCACGCCCTGGCCGCTGATGTACATGTCCGCCAACTCCACCGGCGCATCGGGATTGCCCTTCGCGGTGGCCTTCCACAGCCAGGCAGCGGTTGCCGCCGCATCGCTGGCATTCTTCGCCTTCGCCATTTCCTCCGCGCCGGCAGCGCTCTGCTTGGGAATCGCTTCCTGGCTGCTGAGGCTGACGGTCGCCGTGGGTTTCGCGGCCGCGCCGCCTGCTGCTGTTATGGGCTGCAGAGTTGTGGAGACGAGCGGCGGCTTCGGCGCCTTGGAATTGGGAGTTGTCCCAACGCTGGTGCCCAGTGGTGCGGCACTGGTCGTCGCATCGCCTGCCAAACCGTTTGCCGTTCGATGCGGATTGCTGCCCTGATTTTGCGGCTGCACTTGCATCTCGGGTCTGGAGTTTGTGTCGACTGAACTTGGTTCGTTTCCAGCCAGCGACGGAAGCCGCTGCCTCCAGTCGCGGACCTTTGCCTTGACGATCTCGACGGGACCGTTGTTGGTGTGGTCAACCAGCGAACGATACTGCAACCATCCCAGTCCTGCGAATACCAGGACAATCGCTGCCGCCGACCACGCCCCCCAATGGCTCTTGCGCACCTTCCGAGGCTTAGGGAGGCCGAAACCAGCCCGTGTCTCCGGCGGGGCGTTCAATCCCAGGAATGACGGTCCAGTGATGGTCGATGTTCCTGACGTAGCCTGTTCGGTCTCTTCGGACGCTTCGCCGAAGTCAAGAAACTTTGCACGCTGGATGCTGTCTTCGTCCGTTACCTCCGGCTCCAATCCGAGGCGGCTTTCAACCGTGTCGGGAGAAACTTCTTCCAGGACGGGCGGCGTCTCGATTTCGATGGCAGCAGCCGATGCAAGGGCATCCACCGGCGCGGTCTCGTCGACCGGGACCGCTCGCGCCACCGTCCTCTTTTCAAAGCCTGCAACCGCCTGTTCGGCGACGGAGGCATCGCCGCGCATGGTGATCTCGATGGACTCGTTGGGCGGCTGGTAATGGAAGCTCTGCAGATACTGGTCCAGGGGAATGTCGGGAACTAACTCCGTCGGCTTCGCGTTCCCGTTCGAAGCGGGCGACCCATCCATAGCGTCTGTTGAGGATGGACCTTCCGCAGTCCCTGACGAAACCGCACTCCGCGACGAAGCAGTGGACGTGCTCCGTCCTGGCGAACTGACACCACCCTCCAGCGGCACCCGCGTGAGGTTCAGGGTGCTTTGCGCTCCGGGCGTCGTAAGCGGCCGGTGAGGGAGCGGCGTTCCGCACATGCCGCAGAAACGCATGCCCGCCTGGTTGTCAAATCCACAAGCGCTACAGACCAAGACTCCTCCTGCCAGCCGATCATCCTACATGAATAGTAATCATAAGGCCTTTTGGGATCAGATGAGCGCGGTTCCGTTGGGTTGCATTTGCTCTCCGCCCCGGCGATAGCGCTGTGAGAACCTGCTTCGCCGGTGACCGATATCACTGCGGCGAGTTCCGATGTTTCACTACAATCTCCATATATGTTGAGCGAAAAGCAATTCCGCGAGCGAGCCAAGATTGAACTTCGCCAGATCGGCAGTCAAGTGCTGAGTCTGGCGACCGACCGGGACATCTACTGGAAGCTGGAGCGCGAGATCATCCAGCCCAACCCGCAGCTTTGCGAGGCACGCAGCGCGTTCCTCGACATGCTGCGCGGCTGCTACGCCGATGCGCTAGCCGCCCGCCTGCTTCGTTTGCTAAGGGGCGAAGAAGGTGGTTTGTCACTGCCGCGCGTGCTGGCACAACTGGCGGAATATCCCCAGTTGCTGCACGGCCAGATCACCGAGCGCGAACTGGCGGACGATCGCGCGGCGCTGACAGCGGCTGCTGCGGGCCTGCAGGGCGCCAGCGCACCCCGTGTCGGGCATCACGAGCGGACCCTCTCAGCGCTCGCCGCCACACAGCGCGAGTTGGACTCGGCAATCGATCGGATCATCTCGACCGTGAAGACGTATTACTGGATCGTCACTGAGACTCACCTCGACCTGGACGTCAAGCACCCGGAGGACCCGATGTCGATCTTCCAGTTCGCCTGGGCAACGCCGGTACTGGCGAAGTAACAGGCCGGTCGATCACCGGTGCAAGCCGCTTCCCGACCGAGGATTGGGGTCTTGTTACCCGTCCAGGAACAGACATCCCGGCTTCTGGCTTTTGGCTGCAACAAGCTCACAACATCTGCCGATAAAGCGACGGGTGCGCCATGTTGAATGTCAACAAGATTCTGCTTCCGGTTGATTTCCCGAATACCTCCCTGGACGTGGTTCATCAGGCTGCGACGTTCGCCCATCATTTCCATTCTGAGATCGTGATGCTTCACGTCGTGACAGCGCAGAGCCATGCCGCCGGGGTGCCGGAGGAGGGCCCCGAGTTCGCCGCCTGGGATGTGCTGGCGGAAGTCACTAAACGGGCCCAGGAAGATCAGGACCAGTCTCTCGGGCTAGAGCTTAAGGGCGTTGCCATCCGGTCCACGTTGGTCAAAGGCGACCCGGCCCACGCAATTGTACAGGCAGCTCAAGAGGAAAAAGCGGACTTGATCATGATGCCGTCTCATGGCTTCACGTTCAACCGGTTTCTGCTGGGCTCTGTAACAGCGAAAGTCCTGGGCGAGTGCGAGTGCCCGGTTTGGACCAGTGCGCACGTTGAAGGATTGCCTGCGCAGGAGTTTGCGATCCGCAACGTACTGTGCGCGGTGGATTTGGGTCCCCGTAGCGACAGTGTTGCGTGGTGGGCCGCGCAAATGGCCGCCGAGTTCGGCGCCCGTCTGACGCTCGCCCACGTCACGCCCGGGGTGGAGCTTTGGGGACCGGGCGGCACCTATGTCAGTACAAAGTGGAAAGAAGCGCTGGTCAGCGACGCTTCCCGGTATCTCGCAGCTCTTCAACAAGAACTGGACATCAAGGCGGACGTATTCATCGGCAGCGGCAACGCGGCCAGGGTGCTGAACGAAGTTGCGAGGCAGACACAGGCTGATCTGCTGGTCACCGTGTGTTACCCCTACGGCGGTAACCTGAGGATCCACGGCTACGCGACCATTTGCTCGGTGCCGACTCCAGTCCTGAGTGTGTGAGGTACTGACGCGGACGAGCTGAAGCTCGCTCATTCTGCTTTGCGAGCTTCGTTCCGCTCGAGACTCACAAGCACTGCTTCCGTCATACCGGTCACAAAGTCCTCCCGAATCATTCGTCGAAAAGTGAGCAATTGTGAACAGCTGGTGCATGGGTGCCAGCGGTACCATCGCACGGTGACGGGCCTTTCATCAGCACGCTGGGGCGATATCCTGCAGCATTGCCTTGTGTTCGCTATGTCCACCGTTGGGGCGGCGCATCCTCTCCGCGCGCTGTCGAGGCTGCCGGAACGGGTTCCGAACAGGTCTGTCGCCTACCTAGAGATAAGCCGTGGGGTTGGCAACGAAGTGCGCTCTCGAGTCATCCATATATTCGCGGATTTCCTCTCGCAATACGGTGGGGAACGGTTCGGGAACGCGCTGAGGCAATGGCAATATTGGCTGCAGGGGATGTCGCGATGGCAAATTCGACTTTTCTTCTGGTCACGGGACTTTGAGCGACTCTAAGCCAAGACAGGATTATCTCTTTTGACCGTTGACACCAGTGAGCCCCGTTTCATCGAGCGTGGCCATCAACTCCCGGCGCACGGTTCGCCATCTCGCCGACACAAAACAGTAGTGTGGATCCTATGGATTCTGTTGCTGCTGGCCGTTGCGCTGGCAGCCGTGCTGGTTTTGCGCCATCACGATGTTGCGAAAAAACCAGCGCCCGCGCCGCCGAAAATCACGATTACAAGCACAACGGCGAAGAAAGGTGACATTGGGCTTTACCTTGACGCCATCGGTACCGTCACTCCCGTCTATACGGATTCGATTACCAGCCAGGTGAACGGCCTGGTCGTCGCCGTGCATTACACAGAGGGTCAGCTGGTCCATAAGGGCGATCCGCTGGTTGACATCGATTCGCGTACCTACCGCGCCACGCTTTTGCAGGCGCAAGGCGCGCTGGAGCGAGATGAAAACGTGCTGGCACAAGCCCAGATGGACCTTGAACGCTACCGTGCCTCGTGGGCCCGCAACGCCATCGCGAAACAAATTCTGGACGACCAGGAAAAGCTCGTATTGCAAGATCAGGGCACCGTAAAAAACGACCAGGGAACGGTGCGCTATGACGAGATTCAGGTTGAGTACTGCCACATCACGGCTCCCATTGCCGGGCGGGTAGGTCTACGGCTGGTGGATCCGGGCAACGTCGTGCAGTCTTCTGGAAACGTAACCCTCGCCGTCATTACGCAGTTGGAACCCATCACCGTAATTTTCACCATCCCGGAGGACAGTCTGGGCCCGGTTGAAGCTCAACTGCACAAGGGAGCCAAGCTCACGGTCACTGCCCTGGATCGCGCGGCACAGACGACCATTGCCAGCGGCAAGCTGTTGACCCTCGACAACCAGATTGACACCACGACGGGGACAGTGAAAGCACGGGCTGTCTTCGACAATAAGAACGATGCGCTCTTCCCCAACCAGTTTGTGAACACGCGGCTGCTGGTGAATACGTTGCAAGGGGTGACGCTGGTTGCGGCTTCGGCGATTCAACAAAATGGTCAAGCATCGTTCGTGTACGTGATTCAAAACAATATCGCTCATATCCGCAGCGTAAAGACGGGAGTGAACAACGGCGGGGTAACCCAGGTTGACGGCATCAATCCTGGAGACGTTGTCGCCAACAGCAGCTTCGATAAGTTGCAGGACAATACCGCGGTCGTGGTTTCGAACAAGGCTCCGACCCAGGCTTCTCCGGCCGCCGCGAACGGGAACAGCGCCCCGTGAATCCGTCTCGTCCGTTTATCTTGCGGCCAGTAGCGACCGGCTTGCTGATGGCGGCAATCCTGCTGGTCGGTGTGGTCGGCTACACCCAACTGCCGGTCTCCGCATTGCCGCAAGTCGATTATCCGACCATTCAGGTGCTCACGTTCTATCCGGGAGCAAGCCCGACGGTGATGGCGACGACGGTGACGGCGCCTCTGGAGCGCCAATTCGGCGCGATGCAGGGTTTGAGCCAGATGACCTCCACCAGTTCCGGAGGCACCTCTGTCATCGTCCTGCAGTTCAACCTCACTCTGGATATTGATGTAGCCGAGGAAGAAGTGCAGTCCGCGATCAACGCGGCACAGAGCCTTTTGCCATCCATTCTGCCCGCGCCGCCAATCTACAGTAAGACCAATCCAGCCGATGCCCCAGTTCTGACCCTGGCCATCACGTCAAGTTCCATGCCGCTTTCGCAGGTTGAGGACCTAGTGGACACTCGCCTTGCGCCGAAGATTTCACAACTCAACGGGGTTGGCCTGGTGACGATCAGCGGCGGCCAAAAACCCGCCGTCCGGATTCAAGCCAATCCCACGGCGCTGTCGTCCTATGGCATCAACCTGGAAGATCTGCGCACGGCGCTGACCAGCGCCAGTGTGAACGCCGCCAAAGGAAACTTCGACGGGCCACGCCAGGATTACCAGATCGACGCCAACGATCAGCTGGTTACCAGCGGCGATTATCGGAAGGTTGTGGTTGCCTACCGGAACGGTGCACCGGTGATGTTGCCCGATGTAGCCAACATCGTGAATGGCGTCGAGAACAACAATCAGGCAGCGTGGATGAATCAGACCCCTGCGGTCATCCTGAACGTGCAACGCCAGCCTGGGGCCAACACCATCAGCGTGGTCAACAGCATCAAGCAACTCCTGCCGCAGCTTCAGGCCAACCTGCCCATCGGCATTCAGGTGACCACGCTCACCGATCTCACAACCTCGATCGAAGCCTCGGTTTCCGACGTTAAGTTTGAATTGATGTTGACCATTGGGCTGGTTGTGATGGTCATCTTTCTTTTCCTGCGGAGTCTCCCCGCCACCATTATCCCAAGTGTAGCTGTGCCGCTGTCACTGGTTGGCACCTTCGCGGCAATGTACATCCTGGGTTACAGCCTGGATAACTTATCGCTCATGGCGCTGACCATCTCTACCGGCTTCGTTGTGGACGATGCCATTGTGATGATCGAGAACATCTCGCGCTACATCGAAGCGGGCGATCCACCGATGGAAGCGGCGCTCAAGGGCGCGGAGCAGATAGGCTTCACCATTCTCTCGCTCTCCGTGTCGCTCATTGCCGTACTAATTCCGCTGTTGTTTATGGGTGACGTGGTGGGACGCTTGTTCCGCGAGTTTGCCGTGACCCTGGCCGTCACCATCGTTATTTCGGCTGTGGTCTCGCTTACGCTCACGCCCATGATGAGTGCGCGAATCTTGCGCCACAAGCCAAAAGAGCAGCAGGGACGCATCTATCGTGCCTCGGAGCGGGCTTTCGAGGGGATGATTGCCTTCTATGGCCGGACGCTGAAGTTTGTCCTTCAATACCAGACGATCACGCTGTTGGTCGCGGTCACCACCCTGCTGCTGACGGTTTTCCTTTACATCATCATCCCCAAAGGGTTTTTCCCGGTGCAGGACACGGGCGTCATCCAGGGCATATCGCAGGCGCCGCCGACGATCAGCTCAAAGGCCATGGCAACCAGGCAACTGGAGCTTACAAAGGCGATTCTGGCAGACCCGGCAGTGGAAAGCTTGTCGTCGTTTATCGGTGCCGATGGAACGAACACCACCACCAACAGCGGCCGGATATCGATCAACTTGAAGCCGCTCGACCAGCGCAAGATCAGTGCGTCAAACCTGATCCGCAGGCTCAACTCCCGAGTGAGCCAGGTCCAGGGAATACAGCTGTTCATGCAGCCGGTGCAGAACATTTCCGTGGACGACCGGGTTAGCCGAACCCAGTACCAATTCACGCTTGAAGACCCCGATGCGAATGAACTGAATGACTGGACCAACCGTTTCGTCGGCCGGCTGAAGCAGTTGCCGGAACTGGAAGACGTTGCCACCGATCAACAACTGGGAGGGCTGGCGGTGTCTCTGATGATCGACCGGGTCACAGCCTCGCGACTTGGCATTGCGGTTTCGACCATCGATAACACGCTGTATGACGCCTTCGGCCAACGGCAAATCAGCACCATGTATACGCAGGTGAATCAGTACCACGTTGTGCTGGAGAGTCAACCGCAATTTCAACTGGACCCCAACAAGCTGAACCATCTCTACCTCCAGTCCAACGCGTCCGCCGGCGCAAGTGGCGCCGGGGCCTCTACCTCGTTTGCGGCTTCCGGCTCAAGTTCCGCTGGATCCAATGCTCTGACGACTCCGGCTCTGTACACGCCATCGGCAAATGTCCTTGCGCCTCCTACGAACGCGCTTTCGCCAAGCCCCTTCTCTGCGTCGAGCACGGGGGCAAACTCTGCCGGTACCACCAGTTCGGCTATGAGCAATGCGGTGCCGCTGAGCGCTTTCTCGCACTTCGAGAATACGACGGAAGCGCTGGCCATTACCCACCAGGGTCAATTCCCAGCCATCACCGTATCGTTCAATCTCGCGCCCAATGCCGCGCTGGGCGAGGCCATTACGGCGGTCGACAAGGTGCAAAAAGACCTGCACATCCCGCCCAGCCTGCAGGCCGGTTTTCAAGGCACTGCGGCATCCTTCACCGCCTCGCTGGCTAATGTGCCGTTGCTCATTCTTGCCGCCCTGGTCACTGTGTACATCGTGCTGGGTATTTTGTACGAGAGCTTTATCCACCCCATCACCATTCTGTCCACGCTCCCGTCGGCGGGCGTCGGCGCTTTGCTCGCACTGCTTCTCTTTCACCAGGACTTGAACATGGTCGCGATCATCGGCATCGTCCTGCTGATCGGCATCGTGAAAAAGAACGGCATCATGATGGTCGACTTTGCGCTGGAAGCTGAGCGGAAGCACGGCAAGAACGCGACCGACGCGATTTACGAGGCTTGTCTGCTCCGCTTTCGCCCTATCATGATGACCACCATGGCCGCGCTACTGGCCGGGCTACCGCTGGCTTTGGGAACTGGTTTCGGTTCCGAGTTGCGCCGGCCTCTGGGCATCGCCATGGTGGGCGGACTGCTGCTAAGCCAGGCGCTCACGCTTTACACCACGCCTGTCATCTATATCTTTTTTGACAATCTGGCGCAGCGTGTTTCGAAAAAATCGAACAAGCCGGCAACCGGAGACGCAGAACTGGCAGGGCCTGCATGAACATCTCCGCACCCTTCATTAAACGGCCCGTGGCGACGACGCTGCTCACAACCGCGATTGCCCTGGCCGGGGCGGTTGCATTTGGGGTGCTGCCGGTGTCGCCCCTGCCGGAGGTCGACTTTCCGACGATTTCCGTCAGTGCAGGCTTGCCAGGGGCAAGCGCCGAAATTATGGCATCGTCCGTCGCTACTCCCCTGGAGCGCCAGTTCGGTCATATTGCGGGCGTGACCGAGATGACTTCCTCCAGCACGCTCGGCAGCACATCGGTCACCATCCAGTTTGACCTCAGCCGCGACATTGATGGCGCGGCGCGCGACGTGGAAGCAGCCATCAATGCGGCGCGCACCTATCTGCCCGCCAACCTGCCGGGTAACCCGACCTATCGCAAGGTCAATCCTGCCGATTCCCCGATCATGATTCTCGGCCTGACCTCGGACAAATTCGGTCCCGCCAAAATGTATGACGAAGCCTCCACCGTCATCGCGCAGAAGTTGTCGCAGATCCAAGGCGTAGGGCAGGTCTCGGTCGGAGGTGGCGCATTGCCGGCCGTGCGTGTGGACGCAAATCCCACGCAATTGGCCAGCTACGGACTTACCCTGGCGAATCTGCAATCCGTGTTGAGCCTGCAAAACGCTGACCTGGCGAAAGGCCAGATATCCGACGGCATTGTGACCGCGGACATAGTTGCCAACGATCAGATCTCGGCCGCCCAGGACTACAAGCCGCTGGTCGTCGGTTATAGAAACGGGGCGGCCGTCCACCTGTCCGACGTCGCTCAGGTGACGGACTCGGTGGCCAACGTCCGTGCTGCCGGGTACCTGAACGGCAAGCGCGCGGTCATGGTCATCATCTTCCGCCAACCGGGCGCCAACATCATCTCCACGGTCGACCGCATCCGCGCGCAACTTCCGCTTATTCAGGCGACCATTCCGCTCGGTATCGATACCACGATTGTTCTGGATCGCACCACCACCATCCGCGCCTCGGTCAATGACGCGGAGATGACGGTGCTTATTTCCATCAGCCTGGTCATCCTGGTGGTGTTTGTCTTTCTGCGCAATGCCCGTGCCACGCTCATTCCCGGTATCGCGGTAGCAGTCTCGCTGGTCGGCACGTTTGCCGTGATGTATCTGTTCGGATACAGCCTGGACATCCTTTCGCTGATGGCCATAACCATTGCCACGGGATTTGTGGTGGATGATGCCATCGTGGTGATGGAAAATGTCGCACGCCATCTGGAAAGCGGCATGAGTCCCTTTGCCGCGGCGCTGAAAGGCGCGCAGGAAATCGGTTTCACCGTCTTCACCATCAGCATTTCGCTCATTGCCGTCTTCATCCCTCTGCTGATGATGGGCGGAATCGTCGGCCGTCTTTTCCGCGAGTTTGCCGTCACCCTCTCGACTTCCATCCTCGTATCCATGGTCGTCTCGCTGACCACTACGCCCATGATGTGCGCCTACCTATTGAAGGATGAACGCGCGGAGAAACATGGCCGCATCTACGAGGCCAATGAAAAATTCTTTGACTGGGTGCTGTCGTTGTATCGCGGTAGCCTGCATTGGGTGCTCGACCATCCGACCCTCACTCTGGTCGTGCTCTTCATAACCATAGGTCTCAATGCGGTGCTGATCGTCGAGATACCCAAGGGCTTTTTCCCCGTGGAGGACACGGGAGCGTTGTCTGGTGCCGTGCGCGGGCCGCAGGATGCATCCTTCCCCTCGATGGACAACTCCATCCGCCAGATCGGCAGCGTGATCAAGAATGATCCTGCAGTCGCGAATGTAATTGCGTTTACCGGCGGCGGTGGGGCCACCAATACCGGCTCCCTTTATATTGCGCTCAAGCCGCTGGCGGACCGCAAGGGGACTGCCGCTCAGATCATCAACCGCCTGCGGCCCCAATTGAATCGCCTGCCAGTGGCTTCCGCGTTCCTCCAATCCGTCCAGGACCTGCGCATTGGCGGACGCTCCAGCAATGCGATGTATCAGTACACCATCCAATCCGATACGGTGCAGGACCTCACCAAGTGGGGACCGACCATACTGAATGCGATGCAGGGCTTGCCGGGTTTGCAGGACATAAGCTCAGACCAGCAGAATGGCGGACTTGAGGAGTTGATGAACTATGATCGGGTCAATGCGGCCAGGCTTGGCCTTACGACGCAGTCGCTGGACTCGGCGTTATACAGTGCCTTCGGTCAATCGCAAGTATCCATCATCTACACCCAGTTAAATCAGTATTACGTCGTGTTGGAAGTTGCTCCCCAGTATTGGCAAAGCCCCGAAGGATTGAAAGACATCTACCTTCAATCCAGCGGTGGGAACATTCCGCTGCTGGGTGTGGCTGGGAGCCAGGCCAACACCACTCCGCTGGCCATTAACCATACGGGCCTGTTTCCTTCGGTCACGGTGTCCTTTAACCTCGCGCCGAACATGTCTTTGAGCGATGCCACGGCGGCTATCGACCGGATGCAAAAGCGGCTCGGCACTCCTTCCACGCTGCAGGGCTTTTTTGCGGGCACGCTGCTGGCCTACCAGCAATCTCTCGGCACCGAGCCTCTGCTGATTCTGACGGCGCTGCTGGCGGTGTACATCGTTCTGGGTATTTTGTATGAAAGCCTGGTCCATCCCCTGACGATCATCTCCAGTCTGCCATCGGCGAGTGTAGGCGCGATGCTGGCATTGATGCTGTTCAAGCAGGACCTGAACGTCATCTCCATCATTGGCATTGTGCTGCTGATCGGAATCGTAAAAAAGAACGCCATCATGATGATCGATTTTGCGCTGGAGGCAGAGCGCCAGGAGGGAAAGAAGCCCATCGACGCGATTTTCGAAGCGTGCATGTTGCGCTTCCGTCCCATCCTGATGACGACGATGGCGGCATTGTTGGGTGCGCTGCCATTGGCGCTGGGCACGGGCACGGGGTATGAGCTCCGCCGGCCCCTGGGCATCACGATTGTGGGCGGGCTGATCCTGAGTCAGTTGCTCACGCTCTATACAACGCCAGTCGTCTATCTGGCGTTCGACCGGCTGCGGCTGCGAATGCTGAGCAGGCGCGGCGGTGCGCTTACGTTCCCGGCGCCGGAGGCCGGCTAGCACGGTGGACTGAGACGAATCGTTCGTCAGGTAGAAACGGCATGATTATTTTCGGACGAAAATCCGTAGGCTGTGCGATTTGCCTGTATGCGGCGGCGCTCTCGTTACTGCTATCGGGCTGCGTGGTGGGGCCGAAGTATCATCCACCCGTGACGCAGGCACCAGCCGCGGTCTACAAGGAATCCCCCACCCAGTTCAAGGAAACTGAAGGCTGGACGGTGGCGCAGCCTGCCGATGCCCAACTGCGCGGCAAATGGTGGGAGATTTTCAACGATCCCGAGTTGAACGCCCTTGAAGAACAACTGAACATCAACAACCAGAACATCAAGCAGTACTTTGAGAACTTTATGGAAGCTCGCGCAATCGTGCGCGAGGCCCGCTCGCAATACTTTCCAACCATCTCCGTGGTGCCGTCGGTGACCCACGCGGGAGCCTCGGCGAACTCGAGCGGGACAAACAACTCCAACACGAGCGGAACGGGTACGGCCTCGACCTCCCGCTCGCAAGTCAGCGCCTCGCTATTTACCCTGCCGGTGGAAGCCTCGTGGGAGCCAGACCTTTGGGGCAAGGTCCGCAACACCGTGCGCGAATCGCAATACGCCGCCCAGGTCAGTGCGGCGGACCTTGAGAACGAGCGTCTCACCGAGCAGGCCAGTTTGGCGGCGTATTTCTTTGAGATCCGCGGCCAGGACCGACTGCAACAGATTTACAACGACACTGTGGAGGCGGATCGGAAGGCACTTGAGCTGACGCGTGCCCTCTATGAAACGGGCATTGACGACCAGATCTCGGTAGTCGAAGCTGAAACCACGCTACAGAGCGTGGAGGCTGAGGCAACCAATGTCGGAATCGCGCGCGCCCAATACGAGCATGCCATCGCCGTCCTGATTGGCAAGTCACCCTCCGCTTTTTCTATCCCGGCGAAGCCCATGACGGTTGCGCCGCCGCCGATCCCGGTTGGTGTTCCTTCGCAACTTCTGGAGCGCCGGCCAGACATCGCCGCCGCCGAACGCACCATGGCTGGAGCCAACGCGGCGATCGGCATCGCGTATGCAGCGTACTATCCAAACCTGACGTTGAGCGCCCAAGGCGGCTTGGACAGCACGTCCTTCGCAAATTGGTTCGCGTGGCCATCCCGCTTCTGGTCCGTCGGAGCGTCGATCTCGGAAACCGTCTTCGATGCCGGCCTGCGCCGCGCCACTGTGCAGCAATATGTTGCGACCTACAATGCCGACCTCGCCAATTACCGCCAGACCGTGCTGACTGCGTTCCAGCAGGTGGAGGATGGCCTTGCCGAGGTCCGCATTCTGTCCAAAGAGATACAGCAGCAACAGCAGGCAGTGAATCTCTCTCAAACCTACCTGAAGCTTGAACAGGCCCGGTATGAGAACGGCATTGATCCCTACGTCGACGTGCTGATTGCCCAGACCACGCTATTGTCGAACCAGCAGACTCTCAACAATCTTCAGGTGGAACAGATGGCCTACGCCGTGGCGCTGGTGGAGGCCCTGGGTGGAGGCTGGGACCGTTCGCAATTGCCGAGCCCTCAACAGGTGAAGCAGAAGCCACCCAAGTCGGAGACGGCTATCGAGCAGTAGGATGAGGACATGCCGACCTGCGCGCGACGATGATTTACCAACACCCGGATCTTGCGGCGCTGCGGGCGGCGATCAAGGACCGGAACGGCAGGGTCATATGAAGCTATGACACAATTTAGGACGCAATCGGAAAACCTGGTAGCGGCGGAGTTGGCAAGCCAACAGCCAAGTGCGTGCTGCGCAGGAGCTTACTGGAGCCGACGATCGGACTTGAACCGATGACCTGTCGATTACGAATCGACTGCTCTACCAACTGAGCTACGTCGGCTTGATTCGATTGTAATTGTCGTGAGAGGTTACCGTAAAGGGACATCAGGCCCGGTTTTCCACTGTTTTCACGGATTTCCACTTGCTTCGCCACTACTGTCCCCGGATAATTGACGTAAGCTCAGCTGGCGACTCCGAGCTTACATGAATCGATATTGTCGAGCGGACGTCCTTCGGATCCTGCACATCACGGCCAAGCAACTCGTGGGCTGGCAGCGGGCAGGACTCGTTCCTATTTCCGAGGCGTTCACCTTCTACGACCTCATACAGCTTAAGAAAATTCGCGACCTTCGTGCCAAGCGAGTGCGCCCGGCGGTGATCCGCGAGTCACTGCAGGCGATGCAGAAGCAAGTGGCCGGCATGGAGAATCCCCTGCTCGAGGCGAGTGCCTTCAGCGTTGGTTCGCGCGTTGCGTATCGCCATCAGGGCCACGTAGTCGAGCCCATCGCGGGTCAGTTTGTGCTTGAATTTGGCCCGGTGGGGACGGTGGTATCGACGCGTTCGGCGGACTCGAGCGGCAAAGTCAAACCGATCGCCAACTACGACGATGTGCTTGAGCTATTCACTCGCGGGGTGGCGATGGAGGAGCATCCCAGCACCCACGACGAAGCCATTCGCACCTATCTGCGCATACTGGAGATTGAGCCTGACCACGCCGCCACCCATATCAACCTGGGTACGCTTTATTACAACCGCCAGGATTTTGTCTCCGCCGAAAAACATTATCGCGCTGCGGTCGCGGCGGATGCGCGCTACGCTCTGGCCTACTTCGACCTGGGCAATGTACTGGACGAGACCGACCGGATTCAGGATGCGGTCGCGGCCTATCGAACGGCAATCCAGCTTGCGCCGACCTACGGCGACGCCCATTACAACCTGGCCTTGGCATACGAACGTCAGGGGCAGGCTCGACGCGCCCTGCTCCATTGGAAGACTTACCTAAAGCTTGACGGCAGCGGACCGTGGGCCGTCCATGCCCGGAACCAGATCGCGCGCATCCTGGAAGCCGACCCGCTGAAGATCGTCTACAAGCAGCAGAAGTAATTGCCCATCGACGCGGCATCACCGCTAAGACGGCATCTACCGCGTGGTTCCTAGCCGTTCGCCTTCTCCGCCACCAGCATGGATTGGAGGATCTGATCGGAAAGGTCCTTGACAGCGGCCGGTGAGTGATTCAGAAACAACGTGCTGGTCTTGTCATTCTCGCCGATGGACTTCAGCGTGTCGAAGTACTGCGTGATCATCACCAGCTGCATGACTTCCTTCGACGACGCCCCCTCTACCACTTTCTGGAACTGTTCGATCGAGACCTGCAGTCCTTCGATGATGGCTTTCCGCTGGTTCGCGATACCCTGTCCCTGGAGGGCCTTGCTCTCCGCTTCGGCCTCGGCCTTCTTGACCACCAGAATCTTCTCCGCCTCGCCCCGGGCGTTGGCCGCCACCTGTTCGCGCTGGGCCGCGTTGATGTCGTTCATCGCCGACTTCACCTTGGCATCGGGAACAATATCGGTCACCAGTACGTTAACGATTTCGTAGCCGAATAACGCCATATCCGCATCCAGCTCCTGCTTGACCGCGGCCGCGATACTGGACTGGGTGGCGAACACTTCGTCCAGAGTCATTCCCGGAACATGCCCCAGGATCACCTGCTCGACGTAGGACTTGATCTGCGCCACCGGATCGGACAGCTTATAGAACGCATCGTAGACTTTTTCGGGACAAACGCGGTTCTGCACCGAAATCGGAATGGTGACAAACACGTTGTCCTTGGTCTTCGTCTCCATGGTCAGGGTGATCTGATTTACCCGCAGACTTACCATGCCAGAGACGGAATCGAAGAACGGTCGCTTCCAGTTCAAACCCGGCTCGGCGACCCGAAGGAACTTGCCGAATCGGGTGATCACCGCGACCTCGGCCGTGCTCACCGTGAAGAAGCTTGACAGAATCAGGTAGAGCACGACGAAAGTCACAACTATCAACGCAATCCAGTACATTACATCCATTTGGGTTCCTCCGCGCGGCTCCTAATCTTAACCTTATGAAGTCGATGAAGATACATGAATATGCTACTTTCGAGCCCTCGCAGCGTATGGCCAAGATGTAAAGCAAAACGACAACAAACAGAAAGACAAAGGCCCCACTCAGGAGATCGCTTGAGTGGGGCTTTTCGACTCTAACGTTGCCCGCCGTTGGGCGTTCGGCGCCTGAATTACTCCGCTGGAAGGCGCTTTTCGTATTCACTCCTGGCCTGGATGAAGACCGCCCAGAAGGCAGCCGGTTCGCGACCTTCGAGCCGGTCGACCAGCACCGCAAGGTGGGAGTGCCAGCCGGGCCCGACGGCGAGCATCGCCTTGCGGTCGCGCAGGCGGCGATGGGTGAGGACCAGCCGCACTTTGTCACCCTGCGGCGTCAGCTCGAACGTGACTTCCGACGGTCCGTCCTTGCCGCTTCCCCACGTGAGGCCCAGCAGCCGCGGCGGTTCGAAGCGGGTCACGGTGTGCGACGTCCCCTGGCCTTCCTGCTGGTTCTTGTACTGCTCAGGAGGGGGCGCGGTATTTCGCGACAGGCTGGAATGATAGAACTTCAGCTCGACCGTTCCGCCCACGCGCGGCTCCATCTCCCCTGCCGCAAGCCACTGTGCGCGCTTGTCCGACTCTGTCAGATAAGCCCAGACACGCTCGATGGGACCGGGCAAAATTCGCTCGAAGCGAAGCGTGCCCGGCTCGACGAGGATGGCATGATCGCCGCTCGCAGGTTGCAGCGAGCCGGCCAGTCCGTCGAGGATCATCGTCCAGCCCTGCCGCGTCCGATCGAGCCACTCGGGCAGTACGGCTTCATGCGTCAGAGTGAGATCGCAACCGCCTGCGGCGGGAACAATGTCGATAGTCACCCGCGTGTTTTCGGAAGAGTACTTCGGGACCTTGAACGTGAAAGCCAGCCGGCGCGGCCGATCCAGCTCAAGATACTCGCCGATATGCTCGACGCCTTCGCCATTGCGCGTATCGATCAGCAGAAACCTGCCGCCGACGCGGGCGTCAATCTGAACGCATGTCATTTGTCCCGTGGGTGTGGCGAACAACCACTTCCCTGCGGTCTCGGGGTCGAGCCAGGCGTCAAACACGCGCTCGGGCGAAGCATCGAAGTGCCGGGTGATGCGCAGCACACGTTCAGAATCGACGGTCATTTCAAATGTCCTTTCCTGTCTTCGTCCTCGGCCTTAAGCAGAGCTTCCAAAGCATCCAGCCGCTTGTTCCAGAAATGTTCGTAGAAACGCAGCCATTTGTCGGCGGTGGCCAGCGGCGAGGGTTCAATGCGGCAGATGTGCCGTCGTCCTTCTACCCTGCGACGCACGAGTCCGGCCGACTCCAGCACTTTTACGTGCTTAGACGCTGCGGCAAATGACATCTTGCAGGGCGCGGCGAGCTCACCGATGTTACGCTCTCCGGCGGCCAGGGACCGAAGCATCGCGCGCCGGGTGGGATCGGCCAGGGCGTGAAAAACGCTATCGAGCGTAGCCTGCCGTTGCGCAACCATGTGGTTGAATATATAACTGGCAAGAACAGTTTGTCAACCATCTGGTTGAACAATAGTCGCGCCCTTTTTCTTCCAATCGAGCGGGATACCTCGACCGCTGCGACCCGCGAGTTTAGTCTGTTTCAGTTCAGTGTTCCGGCAAGTAACCGCGCTTGAGTTCGTGAATCCGCTGCCGCGCTAGTGTAATTCGACACAGCCCCCACATATTTGGCCCCATGCTTCCCTTCCCGTAAGTCGCCAGTTCCGCATCGCAATTGGCATCACGATAGGTATTCCAAGCAGTCTGCGCTTTTTCCAGGGCGGCTTTGATTCCAGGGTCCGGCCAACGCTCCAAGGCTTTTCGGTATGTTTCGTCTAATTCGCTATCAACCTTTTTATCAACCGCAATGAGACATTGGCCGGTTTCGTACGTCGAGCAGCAACACGCATTCTCAGGCTGGTCCAGCGGTTGTTCCTTTTGCTGGCCGTGTAGGGGAAGGGCCATCAGCAACAAGACAGGGCCGAGGATCGTCCGCGGAATCATCATCAGTGAATCGTACTCCCGTTTCCTAGAGTTGACCCTCTTCAATGCTAAAATCAAGGGTTTCCTATCCCATTGACAAGGATTGTCATCATGTCTGAAGCTGCCGCTGTTGTCACCAATCCGCCCGCTCCTCTGGTCGCCCTTACTGAAGACGAAG
>Ga0182030_10008753_pt1 | contig 20871 bp, 18 predicted proteins | sample 812S3MmetaG_FD_121299 | JGI IMG/M metagenome (GOLD analysis project Ga0182030, IMG submission 121299) | Permafrost microbial communities from Stordalen Mire, Sweden - 812S3M metaG (Illumina Assembly) | ecosystem: Environmental > Terrestrial > Soil > Wetlands > Permafrost | place: Sweden...
CATGGCGACGCCGACCGCGAGCAGCGCGCCGACCACGATCACCGAGGAGATCGCGTTGGTCACCGACATCAGCGGCGTATGCAGCGCCGGGGTCACCGACCACACCACGAAATAGCCGACGAATACGGCGAGCACGAAAATCGACAGCCGGAACACGAAGGGATCGACGGCCTGTGCGATATGATCCATGGCGGCTTTCCTTATGCTTTCGGCTGGAAGTTCGGATGAATTACGGCGCCGTCTTTGGTCAGCGCCGTGGCCTTGACCAGTTCGTCGTCCCACTTCACCGCCAGCGCCTTGGTCGATTTGTCGATCAGCGTCTCGATGAAGGCAAACAGGTTGCGCGCATAAAGGCTTGACGCCGAGGCGGCGACGCGGCCCGCGACATTGGTATAGCCGACGATCTTGATGCCGCCGACATCGGCGACTTCGCCGGCCCTGGCGCCCTCAACATTGCCGCCGCGTTCGACCGCAAGATCGACCAGCACCGAGCCAGGCTTCATCGACTTCACCATCTCCGAGGTGACGAGACGCGGCGCGGGCCGGCCCGGAATCAGCGCGGTGGTAATGATGATGTCCTGCTTCTTGATGTGCTCGGCGGTCAGCGTCGCCTGCTTGGCCTGGTAATCTTTCGACATTTCCTTGGCATAGCCGCCGGCGGTCTCGGCCTGCTTGAATTCCTCATCCTCGACCGCGAGGAACTTGGCCCCCAAGCTTTCGACCTGCTCTTTCACGGCCGGGCGCACGTCGGTTGCGGTGACGACGGCGCCGAGCCGCCGTGCGGTCGCGATCGCCTGCAGGCCGGCGACGCCGACGCCCATCACGAAAACCTTCGCCGCAGGGATGGTGCCCGCCGCGGTCATCATCATCGGAAAGGCGCGGCCGAAGGCTTCGGCGGCCTCGATCACCGCGCGATAGCCGGCGAGATTGGCCTGGCTCGACAGCACATCCATCACCTGGGCGCGGGTGATGCGCGGCATCAATTCCATCGCGAACGCCGTGATGCCGGCGTCCGCCATCGCCTTCAGCGCCGCATCGTTGCCGTAGGGATCCATGATCGCGATCACCAGCGCGCCGCGCTTGTAGCCGGCAAGCTCGGACGTCTCGGGCCGCCTCACCTTGATGACGATATCGGCGTCCTTGAGCGCATCGGCGCTGACGGTCGCCCCCGCCGCGATGAACTCCGAATCCGGCAGGCCCGACTTGATGCCGGCGCCCGGCTCGACCGCAATATCGACGCCCAGCGCCTTGAATTTTTTTACCGTGTCGGGTGAGGCCGCGACCCGCGGCTCCGACGGATCGATTTCCTTGGCGACGGCGATCTTCATGGGGCCTCCGGCGGCGCAGGACGCCCGCACACGGGCAGACTAGCGCCTATTCCAAAGATGGATACCGGTTTTGCCACCGGAATGCGTGCGATTTCTTAGAGAGCGCGCCGCCGGCCGGAGGCGCGCTTCGGCAAAGCGATCAGGTCAGGAAAATCGCCATCATGGCCACGATGAAGATGACGGCGGCGGTGCCGTATTTCACCAGCATGATGAAGCCCTCATAGGTCTGCTCATGAGCCGGATAATCGTTGCCGTCAGCGGTCGTGTAGGCCACTTCGTTATGCTCTGCCATTGCTATCCCCAGTCGATGGTCCCGTCTGACGTGGAAATACCGCAATCCCGGCAGCAGGGCAACGGCGACCCGCCATTTGTGCACCTGCGGGATCGCTTAGCGGCCGGCGTCGGGCGGCCAGTTGTCTCTGATCCAGCGCGCCAGGCCTTGCTCGCCGACTTCGCCGGCCGCGAGGGCGAGGATCATGGCGGTGGCGCTTTCGGGGGGCACCAGGAAATCTATATCGTTCAGGCCCAGAAACACGATGATCGCACCGAAGGCGGCCCGTTTGTTGCCGTCGACAAACGGCTGGTTCCGGGCAATACCAAAGCCATACGCTGCGGCAAGCGCAGCGAGGTCAGTTTCGCCATCAGCGAATTTGTTGATGGGACGGCCGAGCGCAGATTCCAGCCTGCCCTGGTCACGAATACCGTCGGGTCCTCCGAACAGAGCAAGCTGCTCGGCGTGCAGATCGATCAGGATCTCCACGTCCAGCCAGATCGGCTCGTTCATTTTGCAAGGGCTTTATACGTATCCGCATAAGTGCTGAACGAACGTCGGGCGATTTCCATCGCCTTGGCATGCTTCGGATCATACGGCGAAAGCTTGATGCCCCGCTCGGTCTGTTCGACGATATGAAGCTTGTCGCCTTCCTTCAGCTTGAGCCGGGAAAGAATGTCTTTCGACAGTATCAGACCCAGCGAGTTGCCGATCTTCTTGATCTGAATGAAGTCGCCCTCAACCGTCTTTCGGGGCAGCTCGTTCATGGCTCAAACTCCGTTATACAAAATGTATAACACGCTGCCGCGCCACGTTCAACAGATGTTTTACGCGCCCGCCTGCCCGCTTAGCCCATCCGTTCCAACTCGTCGATCATGCCCGCGATCACCGACAGCCCGCCGTCCCAGAATTTCGGGTCCCTGGCGTCAAGGCCGAACGGCTTCAGCAGTTCGGAGTAATGCTTGGTGCCGCCAGCGGCCAGCATCGCCAGATAGCGGTCGGCGAAGCCGGCCTGGGCATTTTCGTAGACCGCGTAGAGCGAGTTCACGAGGCAATCGCCGAACGCATAGGCATAGACGTAGAACGGCGAATGGATGAAGTGCGGGATATACATCCAGAAATTCTCGTAGCCGGGCCGGATATCGATGGCCGGGCCGAGGCTCTCGCTTTGCACGCTCAGCCAGATTTCGCCGATCCTTTGCGCGGTCAGTTCGCCGCTGCGCCGCTCGGTATGAACCGCGCGCTCGAACGAATAGAACGCGATCTGGCGCACCACCGTGTTGATCATGTCCTCGACCTTGCCGGCGAGCAGCGCCTGGCGCTGACGGGCGCTGCCGGTCTGCGCCAGCAGCCGCTTGAAGGTCAGCATCTCGCCAAACACGCTGGCGGTTTCCGCGAGCGTCAGCGGCGTCGGCGCCATCAGGGCGCCGTTCTTCGCCGCCAGCACCTGATGCACGCCATGGCCGAGTTCGTGGGCGAGCGTCATCACGTCGCGCGGCTTGCCCTGATAGTTCAACAGCACATAGGGATGCGCCGAAGGCGTGGTGGGGTGAGCGAACGCGCCCGGCGCCTTGCCTGGCCGCACCGGCGCATCGATCCAGCGATCGGTGAAGAATCGTTTGGCGATGCTGGCCATTTCGGGCGAGAACCCGCGATAGGCCGTCAACACCATGTTCCTGGCATCGGGCCAGGCGATCCTGCCGGTGGCGGCAAATGGCAGCGGCGCATTGCGGTCCCAATGCGCGAGTTTCTTCTTTTTGAACCAGCCTGCCTTGAGCTGGTAATAGCGATGCGACAGCCGCGGATAGGCTGCGCGAACCGAAGCCACCAGCGCATCGACCACTTCGCGCTCGACCCGATTGGCAAGATGGCGTGAATCCGCGACGTCCTGGAAGCCGCGCCAGCGATCGGAAATCTCCTTGTCCTTGGCCAGCGTATTGGTGATCAGCGCAAAGCTGCGCTCATTGGCCTTGAAGGTCTTCGCAAGCGCCTGCGCCGCCGCCTTGCGCTTTTCCGGCGCGCGGTCCTGCAGCAGGCTGAGCGCCGGCTCGATCGCCAGTTCCCGTCCGGCCACCTTGAAGCGCAGGCTGGAGATGGTCTGATCAAACAATCTGTTCCAGGCGGCATAGCCGCTCTGGGATTTTTCATGAAACAGCTGCTCGACGCGATCCTCGAGCTGGTAGGGCTTGTCCTTGCGCAGATCTTCGATCCACGGCCGATAGTGTCCGAGTTCGGGCGTCTGCATCGCGCTGTCGATGGCGGTATCGTCGACCCGGTTGAGCTCGAGCGCAAAGAACAACAGGTGCACGGACGCCGCGGTCAGTCGTTCGGAGACGTCACCGTAGAATTTGGAGATCGCGGGATCGACGCTGTCACCGGCATGAACCAAACCGGCATAGGATGCGAGCCGTCCGGCGAGATCGTCGATCGCCTCGTAGCGTTTGACCGCTTCGGCGAGCCACTTGCCGCCGTCCGGCTTGGCCGTCTGTTCTGCAAGCTTGCCCTTGTAGTCGGTCTCAAACGCGACGCATTCGGCGTCCATCCTGGCAAGGTCGAGCGCCACTTCCGGCGCGCCGATGCCTGAATAGAGATCGGCAAGGTTCCATTCCGGCAGCTTCCCGCCAGCGGTCTTGGCTGCGGATTTTCCGCCGTTCGGTTTGCGTGATGCGGCCGGCTTGCGGCGAGCGGAGGAGGAGCGCGAGGTCATCTGTTTCGAGCCTGTGTATGCATTTCAGTATGCGTTTAAACCGGGGAACGGCCGAGCGAGAACGGGGCGACAACGTTTAAGAGGGCGTTAATCGGCATCAGCCAGAGTGCCCCGATTCGAGACAGATAGTTGTAACGTGCGGGGAAAGCCATGGCTGCGACCATTTTGATTGCCGATGATGACGCGGTGCAGCGCCGCCTGGTCGAGAACATGGTGCAGAAATGCGGCTATGAGACGCTGACCGTCGACAGCGGCGATGCGGCGATCGCCTTGTTGACCGCGCCGGACGCGCGGCCGGTCGACGCCATGGTGCTCGATCTGGTGATGCCCGGCCTCGACGGCATGGGCGTGCTGGCGAAAATCCGCGAAACCGGGCTCAACATCCCGGTGATCGTCCAGACCGCCCATGGCGGGATCGATAATGTGGTGTCGGCGATGCGCGCCGGCGCCCAGGATTTTGTGGTCAAACCAGTCGGCGTCGAACGGCTGCAGGTATCGCTGCGCAACGCTCTCAACGCCAGCGCGCTGAAAGGCGAGCTGCAGCGCATCAGGCACAGCCGCGAAGGCAGACTGACTTTTGCCGATGTCGTCACCCGCAGCGAGGCCATGGCGGGTGTGCTGCGCACCGCGCAAAAGGCCGCCGCCTCGACGATTCCGGTGCTGGTCGAAGGAGAATCCGGCGTCGGCAAGGAATTGTTCGCGCGCGCGATCCACGGCAGCGGCGAGCGCAAGTCAAAGCCGTTCGTCGCCGTCAATTGTGGCGCGATCCCCGACAATCTGGTGGAGTCGATCCTGTTCGGCCATGAGAAGGGCGCCTTTACCGGCGCCACCGAGCGCCATATGGGAAAATTCGTCGAGGCCTCCGGCGGCACGCTTTTTCTCGACGAAGTCAGCGAACTGCCGCTCGCCGCGCAGGTTAAACTGCTGCGCGCGCTGCAAGAAGGCGCGGTCGAGGCGGTGGGCGGCCGCAAGCCGGTGAAAGTCGATGTCCGCATCATTTCCGCAACCAACCGCAAATTGCTCGATCGCGTCAAAGGCGGCCAGTTTCGCGAAGACCTGTTCTACCGCCTCCATGTCCTGCCGCTGACGATTCCGCCATTGCGGATGCGCCGCGAGGACATCCCGCATCTGCTTCGGCACTTTCTGGCGAGGTTCTGCGCCGAGGAAAATCGCCCCATTGCCGGCATCAGCGGCGAGGCGATGGCGCTGCTGTCGCAGCTCGAATGGCCGGGCAATATCCGCCAGCTCGAGAACGCGGTCTATCGCGCGGTGGTGATGAGCGAAACCGACCAGCTCGGCGTTGCGGATTTTCCCCAGGCCGCCGCGCAATCGCTGGCGGTCACCGAAGGACTCCCCTCCCGGGGCGAACCGCTCATCATTGGGCCGGGCTCGCACTCAACCGTGCCGGCCATGGTTTCGGGTAGCGAAATACCTATCGCGCCTCTGCCCGCAGCGGGCATGCTCGCGATGCTGTCCGCCAGCGGCGAAATGCGGCCGCTGGAAGAGCTGGAAACCGAGATCATCCGGTTCGCGATCTCGCACTACCGGGGACAGATGTCCGAGGTCGCACGCCGGCTGAAAATCGGCCGCTCCACGCTTTACCGCAAGCTCGATGAGGCTGCCGCCGACGATTCAGCCGCCGGCGGCGCTGGGGAGACGAACTGAGGCAAATGCCCAATCGCTGCGCTTCATCGTGCCAACGAAACGCCCGACACCTCCCCCATTCCGGGAACATTTGAACCGTTGCCCGCCGGTAACAGACAAAAGGCAAAGAGCGTGGCAAAAGCTCTGCAGCCGTTGAAAAGCGGCCCCTTTTGAAGTCAGTTTGTCGTGAGTTGCCAGGTACGGCGCTGGCTGCATAAGTGGGGCACGTGTATCGTCTGCATGTGAATCGGTGCGTGCGGGCGTACTCATCTAGAAAGATCTGGAACGCATTCCAAGATGTTGTGTGCTTCAGAACCAACCAGGCCGGCGCTTTAGCGAAAGCTGTGACGGACGATATCAGAGCTGTCCCATGGCGGGACAGCTTCGCCCAAGGGGTTTGACGATGCGAGACTGTTCGAAGAACCGTGCCGGATTTGACCGCGTGCTGATGGCCGTCGCGGCTACTTTCCTCACGGTATCCGCGACGTCGGCCCTGGCGCAGGCCGATCCGGCCCGCAGCGGCGCCGCGGAGCTCGCGATCGACGCGGCGATTCCGCGTCCCGAACCTGCCAATGTCCCCCCTCCGACCGTCAACGACTTCAAGCCGGAAACCTCCGCACCCGGCGCGGCAAAGGTGACCGAGAAGGCTGCGGAGACGAAACCATCCGATGTCGCAACCGCTCCGGCCGCCGACGCCAGCAAGGCCGACACCACCAAGAACGATACCGCGACCGCTACACCGGCGCCGCCCCCGGCGGCGGCCGTTGCGACTCCGACCGCCGAGCCTGCCAAGGAATCAACCAAGGCGGCCAGCAACGTGCCGCCGGCCGATCAGCCGGTCGCTGACCGGCTGCGCGAGTTGCTGGGCTCGAAATCGTTGCGCTATTTCGACCGCAAGGCGGAGCACGCCGCGGTCGAGAAGTTTTACACCGCGCGTGATTTTGCGCCGCTATGGACGCAGGGTGGCACCCTGACCGCGACCGGCAAAGGCGTCATCGCGCGGCTCAGGGATGCCGACGCCGAAGGCCTGAATGCCGCCGATTATCCGGTGCCGGATTTCGCGGCTGCGACCAACCCGGACGCGCTGGCGGAAGCCGAGCTGAAGTTGACCTCCAGCATGCTGGATTACGCCCGCCAGGCCCAGAGCGGCCGGATGCACTATTCGCAGGTCAGCGGGGACATCCAATATCCCGAGCATCCGACCGATCCTTCGGAAGTGCTGGCCAATGTCACTACGGCCAAGGACGCGTCCGCGGCGCTCGACAGCTACAATCCGCCGCAGAAGCTCTATCGCGAGTTAAAGGCAAAGCTCGCCGAGTTGCGCGGCCAGGGCGATGGGCCGGTGATTCAGATTGCCGACGGGCCGACGCTCAAGTTCACGCCGGCTCGCGGCAAGAAACAGCCCGAGGTGGAGATGGAAGATGCGCGGGTGCCGCAACTGCGCGCCAAGTTCGGCATCACCGAAAACGCCGACGATACCCATTACGATGCCAAGGTCGCCGAGGCGGTGCGCAAGTTCCAGGAAGGCGCCGAACTCAAGCCGACCGGCGTATTGGATGACAGGACCGTCAAGGCCATCAACAGTCCGAAACGTGACCGCCAGATCGACACCGTGATCGTCAACATGGAGCGCTGGCGCTGGCTGCCGCGCGACCTCGGCGCGCCCTCGATTGGCGATGCCTATGTCATTCTCAATATTCCGGATTATACGCTCAAGGTGATGCAGAACGGCGCCCAGGTCTGGACCACCAAGGTGGTCACCGGCCAGCCGGGGATTCATGCCACGCCGCTTTTGACCGAGACCATGAAGTTCATCACGGTCAATCCGACCTGGAACGTGCCGCCGTCGATCATTTACAATGAGTATCTGCCGGCGCTGGCGCAGGACCCCACGGTGCTGCAGCGGATGGGATTGAAGCTCGACCGCGCCCCCGACGGCAGCATTCACATCTCGCAGCCGCCCGGCGAAGCCAATGCGCTGGGACGGATCCGCTTCAATTTCCCGAACAAGTTCCTGGTGTATCAGCACGACACCCCGGACAAGAACCTGTTCGCCAGGGAAGAGCGCGCCTTCAGCCACGGCTGCATGCGGGTGCAGAATCCGGACCAATACGCCGCGACCCTGCTCGGCATCACCGATCCCAACGAGCATTACACGCCGGAGAAGATCCGCAGCATGTACGGCCACAGCGAAATCGACATCAAGTTCCCGACCCCGATCCCGGTCAACATCACCTATCAGACGGCATTCGTGGACGACGCGGGCAAGTTGCAGTTCCGCAAGGATGTCTATGGCCGCGACGCCACCATGCTGGCGCTACTTCGCAACCGGAGCAAGGATCTGGAGAACGTGGTGGCCCATTCCCAGCCGAGCTATTCGCATCCGGTTGCCAACCTGCCGCCGGGCGTCAGCTTCGCCAGCAACAGCACCTCTTCAGGGCCGTCTTTCTTCGAACGGCTGTTCGGAGGGCCTACCCCCGCTCCGGCGCCCCCGGTCCGCCGTCCGCAGCGGCGGGTGATCGACCGCTGATGGTTTAACCGTTCAGCGACCGACCTGAATTTCACAATGAGATCAATGGTCTCGCCCGACGGGCGGGGCCATTAACCATTATCCATCCGGATTTCAGCAGTGGGCTATTTTTCGCCACACTCGACGGGTTAGGTTAAGGCCTGACTTGGGGATAGGGTATAATCTCAGTTAACCCTCCCGCTTTAAGACTGCGTTCATGCTCTTTCGCCGCACGGGGTAGCGGAAGGGTCCCTCGATCGGTCGTCCTCTGGGTGGGCTCATAGTGCTGGCTGGTTTCGCACGCCAATTCAAATCGCTGTCGTTGCCAAGGGCCGGCTATCGTGTCGGCCTGACATCGCTATTGCTGCTGGCCGGAGCCGGATCGGTCCACGATGCCGCCGCGCTGAACGAAACCCGTACGCTTTCCTTCCACCACACCCATTCCAACGAAGATCTCACCGTCACCTTCAAGCGTGACGGGCGCTACGACGAAGAGGCCTTGCAGCAGCTCAATCACTATCTCCGCGACTGGCGCAGCCAGGATCAGACCACGATGGATCGCCATCTGTTCGACATCCTCTGGGAAGTCTACCGCGACGTCGACGGCAAGAAGCCGATTCAGATCATCTCGGCCTACCGCTCTCCCGCGACCAACGCCATGCTCCGCCGCCGCTCTTCGGGGGTGGCCCGCTTCAGCCAGCACATGCTCGGCCACGCCATGGATTTTTTCATTCCGGACGTCCCGCTTGAGCAGATCCGCTACGCCGGGCTTCGCTTGCAGCGTGGCGGCGTTGGATTCTATCCGACATCGGGGTCGCCTTTCGTCCATCTCGATACCGGCAACATTCGTCACTGGCCGCGAATGACCCGCGATCAGCTGGTCCGCGTATTCCCGGATGGCCGCACCGTTCATGTTCCGTCCGACGGCAACCCGCTGCCTGGCTATCAGCTTGCGCTGGCCGACATCGAACGACGCGAAGGCGACAACGCCGCGACCACGGCCAAGCCGAGCCTGTTCGCCGCGTTGTTCAAAGGCAAGTCGAACGACGAGGATGAAGAGGCCGTCGGCGAGCCCGTTTCCGGCGAAAAGACGGTTGCGGCCGGTCCCGCCAAATCCGCCGACGCCGTGCCGATGCCGCGCGCCAAGCCGCAGGCCGCCTCGACCTTCCAGTTGGCCTCGGCCGACGCACAGATCGTGCAGCCTGGGAAATCCAAACCGGTATCCCCGGATTCGGATGAATCGAAACAGCAGTCGCCGTCTGCCATTATCGATGCCCGCGGCTTCTGGGACGACTCGGCTGCGACGCCGAAACAAGCGACGCCCGCGCAGGTGGCGGCCATCAGGGCTCGTCAGGCGGTTGCCTCCACCGCCGAGCCGCAATCCACCGCGAGCATTTCCGCCGCATTCCAGGCGCTGGCCTACGCGCCGGCCTCCAGTTCCCCGGTTGACCGCTCCAACATCGTTGCGGCCAGCGCGCCGATACCGCGCAGCCTGCGGCCGGCCTCGGTGGCGCGCAGTTCCATGGCCGTCACCAATGTCACCACGGTGGTAGCCAAGGGACCGCAGGAGCAAGGCAGCGTGGTTCCGACATCGACGCGCATTGCCGCGTCCAGGGGCAGCGATATCTGGATGCGCGCCATGATCCTGGCGCCGAGCGCCAGCGCCTCGATGTCCTCGACGGTGCTCGGCGACGCCGACCTGACCCTGATGCGGGTCTATTTCGTCAAGCCGCAAGCCGCGGTCGCGATGGGCTTCTCGGACGACCCGCAGATGGGGTTGCTCTGCGACCGGTTCACCGGATCGGCAACCGCGACGCTGGCGACGACATCATTCGTGATGCAGACCGCTTCCCTGCATTGAGTCGCGCCACGTTGAGGTGCGCCGCCATTGCCGGGCTTTCCCCGGCAATCCCTGTTTTTGGAAATTTTGCAGCAGATTGACGGCGACGCGGGTCAAGCCCGCGCATCACACCTTGGCTTGATCGATCTCACAACATTCCCAATGCCTGCATATAGGTTTCCAGGATGGTTTCCTGTTCCTGTCGCTCGTTGGCGTCCTGCTTGCGCATCCGCACGATGGTGCGCAGCGCCTTGACGTCGTAGCCATTGCCCTTGGCCTCCGCATAGACGTCGCGGATATCATCCGAGATGGTCTTCTTTTCCTCCTCCAGCCGCTCGATGCGCTCGACGATGGCCTTGAGCTGGTCCTTTGCGAATGTGGTCGCGGGCTCTTCCTTGACGGCGGCAGCAGAGGTGGCCATCGGGTACTCCTGAATGAACTGATGGTGGGGAGGCGTTCAGGGAAGCGCCGCACGCTTCACCGCGCGCCGCTTTCCTGAAAGGACCCTCAAGAGTGGCGCGCCCTGCGTCAAGGCAACATCACGCTCATCCACAGCGCACCCACAGGAGAAAAACTTCGCTGGTCCCGGCCCGCCCAGGCAATGGCGGACCGTCCTTGAAGACGAGGTCTCAGTGCCCGCTATCGGCCTTTTTCATCGCCGCGAGCTGCGCGGGGCTGGCTGTCCCCTGATAGGTCGACTTCCAGGTCTCGTAGGGCATGCCGTAGACGGCCTCGCGGCTCTCGTCCTTGCTCATCGCCGCGCCCTTGGCGTCGGCTTCCTCCTTGAGCCAGTTGGACAGGCAGTTGCGGCAAAAGCCCGCCAGATTCATCAGATCGATGTTCTGGACGTCGCTGCGGGAGCGCAAGTGTTCGACAAGGCGCCGGAAAACGGCGGCTTCAAGTTCCGTCCTGGTTTTGTCGTCAATCGTCATGGCCGCACTCTCATCGCCGTTTGGTGCAGGATAATGGTATTAAGTGGGAGTTGTCACAGATTTTGCCATATCGCAGCGCAAACAAGGCGTCTGCGAGAGCGATTTGGCCGCCCTCGTCCTAAAATGCCCCTCTTAACCCGTTGACAGACCCGCTCCCCCACGCGAAATCGTCAATGAATTGATATAGCTTCGCTGCATGATCCCTGAAAATTCTCATCGTCCCATTCGATTCGCGGCGCGCCTGACCGCCGGTTTGCTACCGGCGCTGGCGCTCGCGGTGATGTGCCTGTGGAACAGTTCGGCGGCAGCGGACTTTCGTCTCTGCAACAACACCTCGAGCCGGGTCGGCATCGCGCTCGGCTACAAGGATGCCGAGGGCTGGACCACCGAGGGCTGGTGGAACGTATCTTCGCGAAGCTGCGAGACCCTGCTGCGCGGCACGCTGGTCGCACGGTTCTATTACATCTATGCGCTCGATTACGACCGCGGCGGCGAGTGGTCAGGACAGGCCTTCATGTGCTCTCGCGACAAGGAATTCACCATCAAGGGCACCGAGAATTGCCTGGCACGCGGTTTCGACCGCACCGGCTTCTTCGAGGTCGACACCGGCGAGCAGCGCGCCTGGACGGTGCAACTGACCGAATCCAGCGAACAGCCTGCGCAGCGCGTGCCGGGCATCCCGGGAACGATTGGTCCTAGCGGACCCGGCGGACTTCCCGGCGGCATGCCGGGCGCAACGCCCCCGGGCGGGCCTGGTCTGCCGCCAGCCGCCGCGCCCGGAAGCAAACCATGAGACGTCTGCGACGCATCAAGATTCTTGCAACGCTCGGCCCCGCATCTTCCGACAGCGCCATGATCCGCCGCCTGTTCGAGGCCGGCGCCGACGTTTTCCGCATCAATATGAGCCATACTTCGCATGACAAGATGCGCGAACTGGTCAAGACCATTCGCAACGTCGAGTCGAGCTACGGCCGGCCGATCGGGATTCTGGTCGATCTGCAGGGGCCAAAGCTGCGCGTCGGAGCGTTCGCCGAAGGCGCGATCCAGCTCAACAACGGCGAAAGCTTTGTGCTGGATTCCGACAAGGCGCCCGGCGACAACACCCGCGTCCAGCTTCCGCATCCGGAAATTCTCGCCGCGCTGAGGCCCGGCCACGCGCTGTTGCTCGATGACGGCAAGGTGCGCCTGATCGTCGAGGAAGCCTCTCCCGAGCGCGCCGTCACCCGGGTCGTGATCGGCGGCAGGATGTCGGACCGCAAGGGCGTAAGCCTGCCTGATACCGATCTGCCGGTGTCGGCGATGACGCCGAAGGACCGCGCCGATCTTGAAGCGGCGCTGGTCACCGGGGTCGACTGGATCGCGCTGTCGTTCGTGCAGCGCGCCGAGGACGTCATCGAGGCCAAGAAATTGATCCGCGGCCGCGCCGCCGTGATGTCCAAGATCGAAAAGCCGCAGGCGATCGACCGGCTGCCGGAGATCCTGGAGGCGTCCGACGCCTTGATGGTGGCGCGCGGCGATCTCGGCGTCGAGCTGCCGCTGGAGCGGGTGCCGAGCCTGCAGAAGCAGATGACGCGGCTGGCGCGGCGCGCCGGCAAGCCGGTGGTGGTCGCGACCCAGATGCTGGAATCGATGATCCAGAGCCCGGTGCCGACGCGCGCCGAGGTCTCGGATGTCGCCACGGCGGTCTATGAAGGCGCCGACGCGATCATGTTGTCGGCAGAATCCGCCGCCGGCAAATTTCCGGTCGAGGCGGTCTCGACGATGAACCGCATCGGCGAGGAAGTGGAGCGCGACCCGATCTATCGCGGCGTGCTCAATGCGCAACGCGCAGAACCGGAGCCGACCGCCGGCGACGCGATTGCCGATGCCGCACGGCAAATCGCCGAAACGCTCGATCTTTCGGCGATCATCTGCTGGACCAGTTCGGGCTCGACCGCGTTACGCGTGGCGCGCGAACGGCCAAAACCGCCGGTTGTAGCGATCACGCCCAATCTCGCGACCGGACGCAAATTGTCCGTGGTCTGGGGCGTGCATTGCGTGGTCGCGGAAGATGCGCAGGATCAGGACGACATGGTCAACCGCGCCGGCCGCATCGCGTTTCGCGACGGCTTCGCCAAGGCCGGACAGCGCGTGATCATTGTCGCGGGCGTGCCGCTCGGCACCCCCGGCGCAACCAACATGGTACGGATCGCCTATGTCGGCCCGGAGGGCGACGCGGATATCTGAGCGGCAGGCCGGGGCCGTCATCGCTCTTCCCGGCCGCATCAGGGTGCGAACCTCCGATGGACGATCGCCCATCGGGGATCGCGGGATTGGCCTTCCGAACGACGCCAACAATGGGCTCAGAGCAGCGTCGCCTCCAGCGTGATCTTGGTGTTCAACAGCTTCGAGACCGGGCATCCGGCTTTTGCCATGGCCGCCAGTTCATCGAATTTCGCCTTGTCCGCGCCAGGGATCTTCGCCGTCAGCGCGAGATGCACCGAGGTGATGGCAAAACCCTCGCCCTGCTTCTCGAGCACGACATCGGCCTTGGTCTCCATCTGCTCGGCGGTGAGCTTGGCTTCGCCGAGGATCAGCGACAGCGCCATGGTGAAACAGGCGGCATGCGCAGCCCCGATCAACTCTTCCGGATTCGAACCCGGCTTGCCCTCGAAACGGCTGGCGAAGCCGTAAGGATAATCCTTCAGCGCGCCGCTCTTGGTCGAGATCGCGCCCTTGCCGTCCTTGATGCCGCCTTGCCATTTGGCCGATCCGAATGTCGTGGTCATGGGTTGCTCCTCTCTGCCGGATATCGCCGATCGGGCGGATATTGACGGATTGTTGCGTCAAAGCGATGTCCCGGCCGGGATTTTTTTAGGCACCGACCAGAGTTTTCGCCGGCAGCACCGCCTGCACGACAAGGCCGCGGGCGCGGGCGTCCATGACGCCGACGGCCCGCAGCGCCAGCAGCGTGACGGTCTGCACCGCATCGCGCAGTTTCGCCGGATCGTCGGCGTGATCGGGCGCCAACGGCCCGACCAGCGATTCATGCAGCGCGCCCAGCAGCGCGGTGGCGGCCAGCGCGGTGTCCTGCGCGGGCAGATGTCCGGCCCGGACCGCCGCGTCGATCCGCGCCGCGATCTCGCCGGCGATCTCGCGGCGGCTCGCCAGCCGCGAGGCGGTGACGTCGACGTCGACCGGCTCGGCAAGGATGCCCCAGGCAAGCTTGCGCTGCGACAGCACGTGCACGGCAACCGTGGTGACCGCAGCCGCGAGCGCCGAAGACGGCCCGGGAGCCGCGTCCGCGGCGCGGCGGATCGCGGCCAGCTCATCGCGCGAAACCTCCGCGATCAGCTCGGAGATCAGATCCGCCTTGGAAGGGAAATAGCGGTAGACCGTGCCGGCGGCGACATTGGCCCGGATCGCGACCGGCGCGATCTGCACCGCGGCCATGCCTCCGTCGGCGGCGGCGTCCCGCGCCGCCGCGAGTATAGCGCTGCGCCGCGCCGCAAGGCGCTTCACCACCTGATGGGTCCGCCGGTAAACCATGGCGCGTTTCTCGTCCCGGCGCGCGCGCTGACCGATGGGTTCGGCCGAACCGCGCAGGCTTTTTTGAGTGATTTCTCTTTTGAGCGATTTGGCACAAACCGCTTTGAAGAAGTGAACACCTATTCAGGCGACCTGACAAGGCTCTTTTGGCAGCTTTTCAAGCTGGCTTGCAGCTGCGGCCTTGGATGGGATGAAAGCAGAATGATCGCAGCAAGGTCTTGCGCCGCCGTCGCCGTTTTCGGTGCAACCGGCGACGCCCTAAGGCGCCGCAAGACTGGCGCTCGCCAGGGTCGATGCCGCACGTCGCCAGAGCCCGCAGCGACCGGCGATCAGGCCGGCGACGATCAGCGTGGCCCCGAGCCCGACCGGCGCCATCAGGAACATGAAACTTATGATCAATGCGAGCGCGCAGGCCAGCGCCGGAAGTTCGTAGGAGCGAAAGCCGGTGGCAAGGCCGATGCGGACCAGAAAGGCGACCGGTATCGCCAGCACCATCATGTCATACATGAAAAGGTACGGCGTGATCAGCAGGGTGCCGACCGCGAGTGCCGCGGCTTTCAACGAATAGCTGATGCGGCTGCGCCACATCAGCGCCAGCACCATCGCCACCGAGGCACTCATGATCCACTGGAATATCCAGGCCAGTTGCTCGGTGCCGCCGAAATACCTGACGACTGCGAAGACGCTTTGCAGCTTCCAGAACGTGGCCCGCCCTTCGGTAAGGAAGGCCTGCGAAAACATCGGCATCCAGTGAAAGAAGGCCTGCCAGCTCTCGGTGCCGAAGGCGAACCACGATGCACCCGCCATCGCCGCCGCCACCGCAGCGGCGGTGAAAAACACCGTCCATTGTGACGCCGCAATCAGCACCAGCGGAAACAGCAGTCCGTATTGCGGCTTGTAGCTCAACAGCCCCAGGCAGATGCCCGACAGCACCGGCCGCACCGGCATCAGATAAAGCGTGCCTCCGATCAGCGCCGCGGTAAGAAAGCCGTTCTGCCCCACCAGCGCATTGTTGAGCACCATCGGAATCGCCAACGCCAGCAGCAAGCCGAACGACCGGCCGACGATCGCCCGCATGACCGCAAGGTAGGGCAAGAGGCTCACTGAAACCCAGCCGACAAAGGCGACCGGATAGGGAAACTGCGCCAGCAACGCTGCGACGAACAGAAACGGCGGCGGGTAATGCCAGGCAAAATTGCCGAAGAAGGTTTGCCCGAGCAAGGCAACCTCGACCTGTTTCTGGATATCCCAATCATAGGCCAATGCCGGATGACCATCCAGCACCAGCCGGCCGGCCGCCCAGACGTTGACGAAATCGGTCGGGATACCGAGGCCGCTCGGATCGTAAATCCACCAGTGCGAGAACAACGCAATCGGGAAAAACGACACGTTGATGACCGCCATCACAAAGCAGACGTTGAGCAGCGCCGGCGCTATGGCCGGATGCGGCGCGGCAATGCTCGGGACGGATAGCGGCGTGGCCATGCGAATTCCTTTTCGCGCCCTGGCGCAAGCGCGTCGCTCCCACCAATAGGCCGGACAGCCTTGAAGAAATCTTAAGGCTCAGCATGGTCCCGGCGGGATTCCGGTGGCGAAATGGCCTGATATCGACGACATTCCGGCCGCAAAATCCCAATCCCCGGCGACGGGTGGAAGCCGGAGGATGGATGGCCCGGGACTGGACACGACGATGGGTAGTGACCGGCGCGGCGGCAGCAGGATCGGCGGCGATCGTCGGACCCTCACTGGCGGCGGATTACAGATTTTCGCAATATCACAATCAGGCCGCCGGCGGCACGCTGCACCGGAATCTCACAGCGATGTGGAGCGCCGTGGCCGCGGAAACCAACGGCCGGGTCGAGACCACGGTCTACCCTGAGAACAACAGGCTGCCGGGCGGCGATCCCGATGCATTGAAGATGCTGATCGCGGGTGAAATCCAGTTCTTTACCCTGATGGGCGGCATCATCGGCACCGTGGTGCCGGTAGCCGAAGCCCAGCAATTGCCGTTCGCGTTCAAATCGGCGGCGGAAGCGCACAAGGCGATCGACGGCCCGCTTGGAAGATATATCGGCGAGGAGATGGCGGCCAAGGGCATGTATCTGTTTCCAGTGGCCGGGTTCGACAACGGCATGCGCCAGGTCGCATCGATTCCGCGCCCGGTCGCTTCGCCCGAGGATTTCGCCGGCATGAAAATCCGCGTGCCGCCGGGACAGATGATGCTCGACACTTTCGGCGCGTTCGGCGCGCAGCCGGTGACCACATCGGCCAACCAGATCTACGACGCGCTGAAGACCGGCCGGGTCGATGCGCAGGAAAACCCGCTGGCGATCCTGCAGGGTTTCAGGCTTTACGAACTGGTGAAGTATGTCAGCCTGACCAACCACATGTGGTCCGGCTTCAATGCGATGGCCCACGCCGCCACCTGGAACGCGCTGCCCGACGACATCAGGGGCGTGATCGAGCGCAACGTCACCAAATATGTCCGCCGGCAGCGCCAGGACCAGGCCGCGCTCAACGCCGGCCTGCGCGACGATTTTTCAAGAAGGGGCCTGATGTTCAACGAGGTCGACCAGGCCGCGTTCCGCGCCAGGCTTCCCGGCGTCTACGCGATCTGGAAGGAAAGGCTCGGCTCGAAATGCTGGTCGCTGCTGGAAGCCGAGGTCGGCAAGCTCGGATAGTCAATGCCGTCATGCGGGGACGCCGCCGAGTGACGACACTTCGCCGCGCATCCGTGCGGTGTACAGCCGCCCTCCGCGCGGCGTTTCGCCCCACTCAATTCCCGGTCTGCAATTCCCCAAAACGGTCCCAGCTCTTGCCGTTGAACCGCATGAACTGCATCTGGTCGACCGGAACGTGATCGGTCGGGCTGGTGTTGACCTTGATGCCCGGCAACAGCATCGGCAGTTCCAGATCCTTGATGGCAAAGGCCTGTTTGAGAATATTCTCGGTCGACAGATCGTCGCCGCAGGCTTTCAGCACGGCTTCGAGCGTCATCGCGCTGTTGTAGGCGTTGACATAGTTGGTGTCGTGCAGATCGCCGTCGGGAACGTATCTGGTCATGAATTCGCGCCACGCCCTGACACCGGGGTCGTCCTTCCAGGCAGGATCGTCGGGATCCTTGACATAGGCGGTGGAGAGAATGCCGACGCCGGCATCGAGGCCAGCGGGCTGCATCACGCTGGACACCCAGACCGCGACGTTGGAGAGAAATGTCATCGGTTTCCAGCCGATTTCGAAGGCCTTGCGGATCGACTGCGCGGCGAATTTCGGCGTCGCCGCGATCACCAGCACGTCGGCGCCGGAGGCCTTCAGCTTGACGATCTGCGAGTCGATGGTCGGATCCGCTATTTCGTAGGTCGCGCCGGTGACGAGGGCATCGTATTTTTCGCCGAGCACGTCCTTCAACCCGGCGAGATAATCGCGCCCGAAATCATCGTTCTGCGAAATCACGGCGAATTTGGCATCGGGATTTTTGGCCAGCGCATAGCGCGCATACAGCCGCGCCTCATAACGGAACGGCCCCTGCACGCCCAAAGTCGCCTGCGGGTACTGGGTGATGTCGGCGAATTTCGAAGCCCCGGAGCCGACGAACAGTTGCGGGACGTTCTTGCCCTGCAGGTATTTGGCGATCGCGGTATTCTGGCCGGTGCCGATCGAGGAAAAGATCAACGCGACTTCGTCGCTCTCCACCAGCCGCCGGGTCTGCTCCACGGTTTTGGGCGGCGCGTAACTGTCGTCGAGCGAAATCAGATTGATCTTGCGGCCATTGATGCCGCCGCGATCATTGAGCATCCTGAAATAGCCGACCTCGCCCTTGCCAAGCGCGCCGAAAGCGGAAACCGGACCGCTATAGGGCATGGTCTGGCCGATCTTGATCTCGGTCGCGGTAACGCCGCGCATGTCGGCGGCCGTGGCCGCCGCGGGCCACGCCAGAACGCCAAGCGCGCCGACCGCGGCAAATCCCGTGATGAAACGCATCGTCCCCTCCCGATTTGATTTTTCGGCGCTCAGCCGCCGAATCCGGCGCGGTTGGCCCGCGCTCGCATCAGGCTGGAACCATGCCATGGCGGCGGGACCGTCGCCAACCCAAATCAGGGTCAGCGAGAGGCGTTGGGGTGTTTGATCCGCCGATCGCTCGGAATCACGAATTTCAACCCCGACCAGATCGCATCGATGGCACAGACCTTGATATCGACCAGCCCGAGCGCAAGCGCCGTTTCCCGGACCACCTGATCCGTCAGATCGGTCGAGACGCCGGAGGACTTCTTCGGCCAGGACACCCAGACCATGCCGTCCGGCTCGATTGCTTCGCGATAGCGGCGAAGCTCGCGACCGAGCATCGCAGCTTCGGTTGCAAACACATGGACCATGTCGGGGGCTGTGCTCAGACGGGTCACGACAGTCACCCGCGCCGGCAATTTACCGACGATATCGCCATACGGCGCCGGCGCGCCGGCCGTCAAAATGCAAAAGCCCGGCTGGATGCCGAGCTTTTGCACAAGAGATTTGCCGGCATAGCCCGCCGCCATGGGACGTTGCGGCGTCAGGCCTGCGGCTGCGGCTCCAACCCGGCATCGGGATCCGGACGCGGCCGCGGCTTGCCGGCCGGCGGCACCGCCGAGGTGCGCGGAGCGGTCGGCTCCAGCACCGATTCGCGGTTGGGCTTCTTGCCCTTGAGCAGATCCTCGATCTCATCGCCGCTCAGGGTTTCGAATTCGAGCAGGCCCTTGGCCAGCGCTTCGAGGTCGGCGCGTTTCTCGGTGAGAATGCGCGTCGCTTCATTGTAGCCCTGTTCGACAAAACGCCGGATCTCGCTGTCGATCTTCTGAACCGTCGCCTCCGACGCGTTCTGGGTCCGCGACACCGACATGCCGAGGAAAACCTCATCCTGGTTTTCGCCGTAGGACACGGTGCCGAGTTCTTCGGAGAGGCCCCAGCGCGTCACCATCATGCGCGCCAGCCGGGTGGCCTGCTCGATATCCGACGAGGCGCCCGAAGTGACCTTTTCGCGGCCGAACACCAGCTCTTCGGCGACGCGGCCGCCCATCATGATGGCCAGGCGCGAGGTCATCTGCTCGAGCGACATCGACAGCTTGTCGCGCTCGGGCAGCTGCATCACCATGCCGAGCGCACGGCCGCGCGGAATGATGGTCGCCTTGTGTATCGGATCGGTCGCAATGACGTTGAGGCCGACGATGGCGTGGCCACCCTCGTGGTAGGCGGTCAACATCTTCTCTTCCTCGGTCATGACCAGCGACTTGCGCTCGGCGCCCATCATCACCTTGTCCTTGGCTTCCTCGAATTCGGCCTGCGTCACCATGCGCTTGTTGCGCCTCGCCGCCGTCAGCGCCGCCTCATTGACAAGGTTCATCAGGTCGGCGCCGGAGAATCCGGGGGTGCCGCGGGCGATGGTCTTGAGGTTGATATCCGGCGCCAGCGGAACCTTGCGGACATGAACCTTGAGGATCTGTTCGCGGCCGACGACATCCGGATTGGGGACCACCACCTGGCGGTCGAACCTGCCGGGGCGCAGCAGCGCCGGATCGAGCACGTCCGGCCGGTTGGTCGCCGCAATCAGGATCACGCCTTCATTTGCTTCGAAGCCGTCCATCTCGACCAGCAACTGATTCAGGGTCTGTTCGCGCTCGTCATTGCCGCCGCCGAGACCGGCGCCGCGATGCCGGCCGACCGCATCGATTTCGTCGATGAAGATGATGCAGGGCGCGTTCTTCTTGGCCTGTTCGAACATGTCGCGCACGCGGCTGGCGCCGACGCCGACGAACATCTCGACGAAGTCGGAGCCCGAGATCGTGAAGAACGGCACGTTGGCTTCGCCGGCCACCGCGCGGGCGATCAGCGTCTTGCCGGTGCCGGGGGGGCCGACCAGCAGCACGCCGCGCGGAATCCGTCCGCCGAGCCGCTGATATTTGCCGGGATCGCGCAGGAATTCGACGATCTCCTGCAGATCCTGTTTGGCTTCGTCGACGCCGGCGACGTCCTCGAACGTCACCCGGCCATGCGCCTCGGTCAGCATCTTGGCGCGCGATTTGCCGAAGCCCATCGCCTTGCCGGCGCCGCCCTGCATCTGCCGTGACAGGAAAATCCATAC
>Ga0182030_10008755_pt1 | contig 20870 bp, 19 predicted proteins | sample 812S3MmetaG_FD_121299 | JGI IMG/M metagenome (GOLD analysis project Ga0182030, IMG submission 121299) | Permafrost microbial communities from Stordalen Mire, Sweden - 812S3M metaG (Illumina Assembly) | ecosystem: Environmental > Terrestrial > Soil > Wetlands > Permafrost | place: Sweden...
ACCGCGGACGAAGCCGTTCGCGTCGCCCGCCTTGGCCGCGAGGTCGGCCTCAGCGACTGGGTCAAGATCGAGGTCATCGGAGACCAGAAAACTCTTTATCCCGACGTTTCCGCCACCATTGAAGCAACTCGAATATTAGTCAAGGAAGGCTTTACTGTTCTTCCTTATACCTCTGATGATCCAGTAGTTGCACTTCGCCTGATTGATGCTGGTGCCGCTGTTGTCATGCCTCTTGGAGCACCCATCGGAAGCGGCCTCGGCATTCAAAACGTCGCCAATCTCCGCATCCTTCGTGAGCTCATAACCTCGCTACCTCTCATCGTCGATGCTGGCGTAGGCACTCCCTCAGATGCCGCGCTAGCCCTCGAACTCGGTTATGACGCCGTGCTGATGAACACCGGCATCGCCGCCGCCACAGACCCGGTTCTCATGGCCTCCGCCATGAGGCACGCCGTCATCGCCGGCCGCGAGGGATTCCTCGCCGGACGTATGCCTCGCAAGCTTTACGCCTCGGCCAGTTCGCCCCTGGAAGGGATCTCACGGTAGTGGCCACGGCAGTCATCGAAGTGGATGGAGACAAGGCCGTAACCGCACCTCCCGTCTTGTCTCCAAGCCTGCGCCCGGAGTGGATACCCAACTTCATTCCCGCGTTCGATGGACTTCGCGGCGTGGCCATTCTGGCCGTCGTTCTCTACCATTGTCATCCCCGGCTGCAGGGCACATTCCTTGATAAGTTCGTCGTCTGGGGTTGGAGCGGTGTCAGTCTGTTTTTTGTTCTTTCCGGTTTTCTCATCACCGGAATCATCCTGGATGCAGGCTCCTCACCTCACTTCTATTCCAACTTCTATGCCCGGCGCTTCCTTCGTATCTGGCCGGCATATTGGCTTCTGCTCTTACTCTTCTACTTTTTCTTCCCGTTCCTCTTCAGCGGTTACCGCTGGATGCTCCATGACATCGCTGCTGCGCCATGGCTATTTCTGCTCCTCTTTGTCCAGAACCTCTGGCCAATAACCCTCCCTGGAGCCATCGGCCCAACCTGGAGCCTCGCGATCGAGCAGCAGTTCTACCTTTTCTGGACTCCTGTCGCACGCCGACTTCCTCCCCGCTGGCTACTCCTGGCTGCCACCATCATGCTGGCCGCCTCTCTCTTGCTGCGCCTCTTTTGCGGAAACTTCTTTACACCCACCAACACGCTCACACACCTGGACGGCCTCGCCATAGGCTCACTCGTCGCTACAGCTCTGCGCGTCGTCCGCTGGCCCATCGCCATCTGGAAGTGGATCGCCCGCGCCGCTCTGGCCGTTGGCGCCGCCGGCGTCGCACTCATGCTCCACCGCGGCTCCGCATTTACAGACACGCTTTTGGCCGTTGGTTTTGGCGGGATGTTGCTCGCGGCCCTGCTTGGCCAGGCCGCTTCTCGCCCTACTTTTTATTGCCGCGCTCTCACCCTTCGCCCGCTTTTGTTCGTCGGGAAAATCAGTTACGGCCTCTACGTCACCCACATCCTCGTCTTCTCCATTCTTGGCGGCTATGTGGACAAGCCACTCGACCGATTCGGCATTCCCGGCAACTTGGCGATAGTTGGGATTCGCCTGGTGGCCTCCATCGGTTTTGCCGCCCTCATGTGGATTCGCTTTGAAAAGCCCATCCTCGGCCTCAAGCGTTACTTTAAGGTTCGACAGTTTCCGGCTTAACAAAAAAAACCCTTGGAAATTCCAGGAGTTCGCATTCCTTCTCGCTTTCAATCTTGCCCTTGCCTCGCTGCTAACTGCGCCACTGGCGCTATCGCCGCGCTGACTCCGTCTGCTGAGGGCTCTGTGCTGGTTGTTGTCCTGCCTGCTCGGGGAGAAGATAGATCACCTCGCCCGGCTTGGCATAACGCAGTTGCTCGCGTGCTTCTTTCTCAATCGCTTTCGGATCGCTCTTCAATGCCCGGATATCCCCATCCAGACGCCGATTTTCCTCATCCATTCGCTCAATCTCTTGTTGGAGCTTGTGGTATTCGGCTTTCTTCTGCCGGTATGTCATCCATCCATTATTTCCCAGCAGAACGTGCGCGCACAGGCCGCCTGCAATCGCCAGGAACGCAGCGCTGGCCAGCAGCATGCGCCACTGTACAAGCTTTCCCACGAACTCTCGTAGCCCTTTCACTGGATTGCCAATCCCTCTCTTGACTCAACTAATCGATTGCCCAACGCCGGGCCGCCGCACTGAGCTTCGCCAGATCTTCCTGGTTCCGAGCCTCGGTGTACGCACGCACAACCGGCTCCGTTCCGCTCACCCGATAGCAAACCCAGGAGCCGTCGTCGAGCACCAGCTTCAGTCCGTCGAGCCGCACGACCTGCGAAACCTTGCGCCCCGCAAATTCCGCCGGATTCGTCTCTAACCTTGTAGTGAACTTCGTTTTGGCTTCGTCCGTCAAGCGGAAGTTCTGTCTTTCCGGATAGTATGAACCAACTTTGCCAAATAATTCTTTTACCTGTGTCCCCAGGCTCTTGCCCCGCTTCGCCACCATCTCGCACATCAGCAGTCCGGCCAGCACTCCATCCTTTTCCGGGACGTGATGCCGGATCGTCAATCCCGCGCTCTCTTCGCCCCCGATGGCGATCTTGTCCTGCTTGATCAGCTCGCCGATATATTTGAAGCCCACCGGCGTCTCGTAAAGCTGAATCTTATGATGCTCGGCGACCGCGTTGATGAGGTTCGTGGTGGCAACGCTTTTTGCCACACCGTTCCTCCATCCGCGAGTCTCCACCAGGTAGTCGAACAGCAGCGCGATTACGTAGTTCGGCGAAATATACGTCCCATCCCTGTCCACAATGCCGAAGCGGTCCGCGTCGCCATCGCAGGCGATGCCGATCTCTCCTCCTGTCTCCTTCATCTTGTGGCGCAGCTCGTCGAGCAGCTCTCCATCCGGCTCCGGCGCGTGTCCGCCAAACAGCACGTCGCGCGTGTCGTGTACCACGGAGCAGGAGACTCCTTCGTCCTCGAGCACCACATTGCTGTATCCGCGCGAGGCACCCCACATTGGATCGAACGTGACCTTCAGCCCGCGCTCGCGAATCGCCTTGAAGTCCACCAACTCCTTGATCCGGGCCAGGTAGTTCGACTTCACTTCAATCAGCTTGCGCTCAGCCTTCTTCACACCGACCGGAGCGGCGCCGCCGTCCTCGTCCGCCTTTACCACCGCTGCCTCAATCTGCCTGGTAAATTCCGGAAGCGCCGGCGCTCCATCCGGCGTCGAAAATTTGATTCCGTTGTATTCCGCGGGATTGTGCGAGGCGGTGAAGTTGATCGCACCGTCTGCTTTCTGCCGTATTACTTCCCAAGCAATCGCCGGCGTCGGTGCCGCCTCGGAGATCACCAGCGGAGTAATTCCGTAGTCCTCTAGGATCTTCGCCGCAATCTCCACGAACGTCTCGCCCATGAATCGCGGATCCCGTCCCACAACCAGCTTCGGATCTTTTTTACCCGTTTCTGCAACATAGCGCGCAATGCCCGTGACAGCCCGCTTGACGTTAGCCACGGTAAATTCATCGGCCACGATCGCCCGCCAGCCTGAGGTACCGAATTTGATGGGTGTCGCCATGCTTCCCGTTCTCCCAGAGATTCTATGCGAGACTTTCAGCCCGACTTCTATCAAGCCTCACCGTCCACGTCGCTCTCAGCGTCTATGGCGTGGTCAGCACAAATTCTATCAGTGCTGCCCGCTCTGCGGCTTGTACCGTCAGATTACTCGCGAGGCCCTCGGCCTTTACGACGGCGAACTTATCCAGTAGTGCCGCTTCAACTCCTTGCCTTCACCGTCAGCCTCACGTAGTCCAGCAGGTATTCCCCCTCTTCGCGCAGCGTCCGGCTCGATATCTCCTCCAGATACTCACTCCGCAGCCCCTCTGAAATATCTGCCACAAACTGGTGCAACACCACTGTCTCCAGAAATGCCTCGTAGCGCTCCCGGCGCTCAAAGCGTGGCGTAACCGTATGCAGCTCAGCCTCGCTCACATGGAATCCCGCAGCCTCCATACGCTCTCTTGTGCTTGGCGGGTCTTCAAAGTGCGGTCCCACTTCCACCCCTCTCAGTTGTTCCCGGAAGCCGGACTGCTCGGCGACCTCGTGCGCGCGCCGCAGGGTTCTGGCAAGGTTACCCACTCCTCCGAACTGCGCTGCCAGCCAACCTCCCGGCTTCAGTGCGCCGTGTAACGACCGGAACATCGCCGCGTGATCCGGAACCCAGTGAAAAACCGCGTTGCTGAAGACTCCATCCACCTTGCGCGGCAACTCGAAATCCTGCAAGCTAGCATGCATAAACTCAACCCGCTCGCCAAACCTTGCCAGCCGTCGCCGTGCCTGCTCCAACATCTTCGGAGAAAAATCCAGCGCCACCACGCTGCCCGCTGGAAGCCTTTCCAGCAATTTTTCGGTCAGCCTTCCACTGCCGCAGCCTGCGTCCAGTACTCGCTCATCGCTCTTCAGTTCCAGTGTCTCCATCACTGCCATTCCCCACTCGAACATCGGATCGGAAAGGCCGTCATAAGCCGCCGCATTCCAGTCTGTCCCGCTCAAGTCTCCCACCTTCCCTCACTCCAGTTGAAAAAGCCGAACCGCAGTGGCCCGGCTCTGTGCTCCGTCATGAAATCCCTTCACATCGCCGCCAGTGCCTGCTCCAGATCCGCCAGAATATCGTCCACATCTTCAAGCCCGACCGAGATGCGCACCATTCCGTCCGTCAGTCCGATCTTCGCGCGCCCCTCTTCGCCCACCGCCGAATGGGTCATCGTCGCCGGATGCGAAATTAGCGTCTCCACTCCGCCGAGCGACTCGCCGAGCACGCAGAGCTTCAACTGCTTCAACATCTTCTTCGCGTTTTCCAACGATCCGGTCTCAATCGTGATCATAGAGCCGAAGCCTTTCATCTGCCGCTTCGCCAGCTCATGCTGCGGATGCTCGGCCAATCCCGGATAGATGACCCTTGCCACTCGCGGATGCTTCTGCAAATACTCGGCCACCGCGCGGCCATTCACGTCATGCTGCTTCATCCGCACAGCCAGAGTCTTCACTCCGCGCAAAACCAGCCAGCTCTCGAACGGAGACAGGATCGCCCCCGAAGCCTTCTGCAGGAACGCCAGCTCGGTGGCCTGCTCCATGGTCGAGCACACGATTACTCCGCCCAATCCATCGCTATGCCCATTCAGAAACTTCGTCGTCGAGTGCAGCACCATGTCCGCGCCCAATTCCAGCGGCTTTTGGAAATACGGTGACATGAATGTGTTATCCACAATTACCTGTGCGCCCTTGCCATGAGCCACCGCACTGGCTTCCGCAATATCAGTCAGCGCCATCAGCGGATTGGTTGGCGTCTCCAGAAACAGGTAGCGCGTATTGCTTCTCATCGCGGCCGCCACGTTCTCCGGATTCCTTGTATCTACATATGTAAATATAACGCCGAACTTCGCCATCACCTGGTTGAAGAATCTCGGAGTTCCGCCATACAGGTTATCTCCGGCCACCACGTGGTCGCCCGCCTTCATCATCTGGCAGAACGCGGTTACCGCCGCCATTCCACTGGCAAACACACGCGCCGCCACTCCACCTTCCAGAGATGCAAGGTTCGTCTCCAGCCGGTCACGCGTCGGATTTGAAACCCGCGAATACTCATATCCCAGGCGCGGCTTGCCCAATTCGTCCTGCTGGTAGGTCGAGGTCGCATAAATCGGCACGCCCACTGCACCGGTCAGCGCCTCGGGCTCTTGCCCGTCGTGAATGGCCCGCGTGGAAAACCCTTTGCGGATTTTAGTCATCGTAGCTCCTCTCCGATGAAATTTCTCGCGGATTCGGCTCACCCGCACTTTGATAGTTGAAGATGTCCTTCGAAAGATAGCGTTCTGCCGAGTCCGGAATCAGCGTAACTACCCGCTTTCCCTTGCCCAGGCGTTTTGCAATTGCGATTGCGCCGCAGACATTGACTCCTGAGCTCGAACCCCCGAGCACGCCTTCTTCCATCGCCAGCCTCTTCACCATCGCAAACGCCTCAACGTCGGGCACGATCAACGTTTCATCGCACACCGCCCGGTCGAATATCTCCGGAATGAAGCTCGCTCCAATTCCCTCCACGTCGTGTGCGCCTGGCTTTTGACCGCTGTAAACCGAATTCTGCGTGTCGCTCAGTACTGTCAGAACTCTCGCGTCCTGCTCCTTGAGGTAGCGCGCCACTCCGGTGAATGTCCCGCTTGTTCCGGCTCCGCAAACGAACGCATCGATGCGTCCTTCTGTCTGCTCCCAAATTTCGCGCCCCGTCGTGTCGTGGTGAATTTGAGAATTCCCCGGATTGGAAAACTGTGCCGCGAACCAGAAGTGTTCGTTCTCATGCGCCAGCTTTCTGGCGCGGCTGATTGCGCCTTCCATTCCCTCATCGGTAGGCGTACGGTACACCTTGGCGCCAAAGCACTCCATCAGCATCACTTTTTCTTTGGAAAACTTCTCCGGCACAAAGAACGCGACCTTGTATCCCTTCTGCACTCCCACCAGCGCCAGTCCCACGCCGGTATTTCCCGCCGTCGCCTCCACGATGGTGTCTCCCGGCCGCAGCACACCCTCGCGCTCCGCCCGCTCGATCATCCCCAGCGCCGCGCGATCCTTGATGCTGAAGCCAGGATTGAATGCTTCCAGCTTCACCCAGATCTCGGCTGCACCTTCGGGCACGATCTTCTGTAGCCGCACCATTGGCGTCGCTCCGATCAACTCCAAAACGCTATCCACCACACGCATCGAACATTTCATTCCGCTCAATCCCGTCTGCCGCTCTCTTTGCCACGAACACTCAGGCTACGGCTTCCGTCAATTGCCGGTCAACCCCACGTCCGAATCATGTAAAAGGCTCGAAGCTGTGCTCCGAGCCTTCCGCTTCCTTCCCGCTTTCCTCTGTGCTCCGGGTCGTCCCTACTTGCTGGCCGAGGCCGGCTGACCGCTGTTCGTGTAGTAGCCGCTGCGTGTTCGCACCACGAGCTTCTTGTAGCCGCCAGCCACGGCCTCCACCTTCACCTGCCGGTAACCGCCTTCCGCCTTCGGTATCGACGGCTTGTACCCGATCGTGTACTGGTTGCGAATGTCGTGTGCGATTTGCTGCGAGATGGCTTCCACTTGGGTCACATCTGGCGGGAAAAACGCAACTCCGCCCGTCTGCTCCGCCACAATTCGCAACGCGCGCCGCGCCCTCTTTTCGCGCTCTTTCCCGAGCAATCCAATCGTATATACCGTCGGTCCTCCATCCACGGCAATCGCCCGGATCGCCTGCTCCAAAGTGTCGCGGCTCGCCGTGTCCTCGCCGTCGGTCACCACAAGGATGATTTTTTTCTGCAGCTTCGCGTTCTTCATCAGATGTTCGCTGGTCGCAACCAAGGTATCGTAAAGTGCCGTCCCTCCGCGCGCTTCAATTCTCTCCAGCGCATCTCTGAGCAGGGAAACGCTGCTCGTAAAATCCTGATCGAGATAATAATCATTGTTGAAATTGATAACGCACACCTGGTCCTGCGGGTTGCTCGCCCGCACCAGGTTCAGCGCCGCAGCGTTCACGCTAGGCCGCTTATCGCGCATTGAACCTGAATTGTCGATCACAATTCCCAACGCCACCGGAATATCTTCGCGGCGGAACGAGGTGACGCGCTGCGGCTGTCCATCCTCGAAAACCTGGAACGAGCCCCGGTCCAGATTTGTGACCAGCCGCTGATGTTCGTCCACAACTGTTGCGTGCAGCGTCACTTCCTGCACCTCCGCCCGGAAGACAAACGTCCCGCTGCTGTTCTTTTCCGCCTCGCGCCCCGGCACCGCCAAATTCAAGGTGTCGCTGGGCTGGGCAACAGCCGGCGAAGTTGCCGTCGAATCCTGCGGCTTGTCCGGGTTCACACCCTCAGGAGGAAGGAGTACGTCATCATTGTCCGGCGGCGCACTATTCTGCGGCGCGCTTGCTCTCTGCGAGCCTTGCGACCCATTGCCCGTGCCGGAAACCTGTGCTGCCGCCACTCCGCTGCACATCGCGAGCAGCAAGAGCAGCACTGTAACCCAGACATCTGTTCGACTCACTCTACTGACTTGGAGCATAGTACCCCGTCTTTGCATACACCGAGAGCCGTGGCAGATGACCAGATTCACCCTCACCATGCGCTGTCTGGTTCTGCTGAGTCCTATAACCCGTACCTCCGATGCTCTTTCAGGATGCATTTGTCCATCACCACCAGCACCCCTGCCTCCCGTGCCTTCCGGGCGGCATCTGCATGCACTACTGTCTCCTGCAGCCATAATGCCGGAATCCCCAAGGCCAGCACCTCGTCCACAATTGCCGGAACCGCTTCGGAACGGCGGAATACGTCCACGATGTCGATCTTTTCTTCCTTCGCCGCTTCGCTCAAAGAAGGATACGCCTTCTCGCCCAGCACCTCTTTCAGCCCCGGATGCACCGGCACCACTCGGTATCCCCTGCTCTGAAGATAGGCTGCAACGCCATAGCTCGGCCTGCTCGCATCATTTGACAGGCCTACCACCGCAATTGTTTTCGCCCTTCTCAACAACTCCATTACCCGATCTTCCAACCTGCATGCCCTCCGGGAAGGTTCAGTCCTTATGATTCTCGGTCTTGGCCCGGTAGAACTTCAGGGCCATCTTGCGCACCGTTTCATTCACGTTCTTATTCATTCCCAGCACCCGCTGATCCTTCGCCAGTAGATGAGCCAGCAGCGGCAACACAACATCCAGCGGCGTCTTCGGATTGCTCGCCAGGGCCCTCAGCACACCATAGTTCTTGATGTAATTTCTCTTTGTGGAGATTGCCCGCAGCACCGACTCCTGTATGTTCTTCATCGCCGCAAAGGTCTCCATCTCGACCTCGTTCACCTTCGGCGACTCCAGCACCGCCAGTGCGACAAGCTTCGAGCGGTCCCGGATCAGCACCATCCTCTCCTCGCGGCTGCCTCGCATCGCCAGTTTGATTCGTTCGCCCACCCTTAGGCGCCCAATCTGCTGCAGCAATGAAAGCTGTTCGATCTCCTCGGGTTCTGCCGCCTCGGTGTCGCCTCGTCTGGCGCGCCGCAACAGCTTCTCCAATGGATCATCTTCGCCTTCCATACCCGACGCCAGTTCGAATGGCTGCGGGTCTTGCCAGGCGACCTCCTCTGCATGTTGTGTCAGGAAGTTCGCCGCAGCTGTCTCTGCCTCTTTGCCCTGCGCCGTTGTCAGCCACTGCTCCAGGCGCTGTATTGCCGGCGCTGCCGCTGGATTCGCTCTTATCAATTCCAGCAGCCAGCTTGCGGCGCGCACGCGCTCGCTCCTCAACATCGCCCGCAGCACTTCGGCTCCGGCGTGGCTTGCCGCAGCTTTCAACTCTTCCAATTCAAGTGCAGGATTCTCGCACAGAGCCTCCACCACAGCGGGCCGCTGCCCGTGCAACTTCAGCATGTAACGCAGCACATCCGGCGGGGTACGTGGGTCGGAGGCAACCTCGATCAGTGAGCCTTCGTTCCAGTTCACGAGCGTCTGTTCCGCCTCTGTCCCCAGTTCGCGATGTCCGGCCAGCACCATCAGGATCTCAATCGCCTCACCCGCCGGCAGCGAGAGCACGCCCTGGGCGGCCCGTCGCATCACCGAAGGCGGTGCGCTTCCATCACGGATTAGATCCACCATGCGAGCCATTCAGTTCAGCTCCCTCATCCGTTTGACGCAGTCGCTCAGCGTGTCGTAGAGCACCGGCGAAAGCTCGCGCTCGAACGCCTCCAGCATTGTTTCGTAGTACCACATCGTGCGCTCTCGCGTCACGCTAAAATGCTCCCACACGCCAGAGCCTACCCGCGCGTGGTCGGCCAGAATCGATCGGGCGTTATACACCTTGTCTGCCAGCATGATCAGGCGCGCTTCCCAGTCGGCCGAAGGAATCGAGGCCAGATGGTGCAGTTTACGCGCCTCCCACGCCGGCTTGGGCAGCACCAAGCTATCGCTCGCCTGCCGAACCCAGCGCGCAACCTCCGCGCCGAAGGCCATCGCAATTTCCGCCAGAACCTTTTCTCCACCCTGATCTTCGGCCGCGTCGTGTAGCAGGGCGGCTATTGCCATATCCTCGTTTCCGCCCTCTTCCAGCACCAGCGAAGCTACTCCCAGCAAGTGTGCAATGTAGGGGACGCCGCTCGCTTTTCGCATCTGCCCACGGTGCAGTGACGAAGCCATCACCAGCGCTTCGTCAAAGCGAACGCTCAGCGGCCTCAACTCCATTCGCGCTCCGTCGCTCGGCGGCCTCTCCATCTCTTCTTACCTCTGCTCTGCCCTGCGCATCTGCAAGTAGGCGCGAATGAACGGATCGATATCGCCATCCAGCACCCGGTCCACATCCCCCACTTCCAGCTTGGTGCGGTGGTCTTTCGCCATTCGATACGGCTGCAACACGTACGAGCGTATCTGCGAGCCAAAGTCGATATCCAGCTTTGAATCCTCTACCTTCTTACTCGCTACCCGTTTCTTCTCCAGCTCATACTCATAGATTCTCGACCGCAACATTTTGAATCCGCGCTCCCGGTTCTTGTGCTGCGAACGTTCGTTCTGGCAGGCCACCACGATCCCGGTCGGATAGTGCGTAATTCGTACCGCCGAATCCGTCGTGTTCACGTGTTGCCCGCCCTTGCCGCCAGATCGATAAGTGTCGATCCTTATATCATCCGGCTTGATGATTACCTCAATGCTGTCGTCGATCTCCGGCGAAACGTACACGCTGGCAAACGACGTATGCCGCCGCGCCTGCTGATCGAAGGGTGAGATCCTCACCAGCCTGTGAACTCCGATCTCACTGGTCAGCAATCCATAGGCAAACTCGCCGGAAACGCTGAACGTCACCGACTTGATCCCCGCCTCGTCGCCGGGCTGCATATCGTTGACCACGGTTTCAAAGTGCTTGCGCTCGCACCAGCGCAGAAACATTCTCAGTAGCATCTCGGCCCAGTCCTGCGACTCCGTGCCTCCCGCGCCCGGATGAATCGTCACAATCGCGTTGCTCCGGTCCATCTCCCCGCTCAGCAGCGTCTCTGTTTCGAGTTTTTCCACCACCTCGCGAAGCCCGCTCATCTCGTGCGCAACTTCTTCTTCGACCTGCTCACCCTCGCCTGCCAGCTCGAAGTAGGCGGAGATATCCTCCACCCGGCGAGTCAATTCGCTGTCGGTCGCCAGTGCGTCCTCCAGCCGTTTGCGTTCGCGCATCGTCTTCTGTGAGTTTTCGGAATCGTTCCAGAAATTCGGGTCGGCGGCCTGCTCTTCCACCTTCTTCAGCTCAACCTTCAATTTAGGCGAGTCAAAGATACTCCTGTAGCTCGCGCACCTTGCCGCGCAATGCCGAGAATTCCTGCTCGAACTGCTGGTCGATCATAAGTTTCCTGCTCCTATACGGGAATTGGACTCGTTATGTGCGCGCTGCCACGGTCGCGCCACACCAATCCCATGATTGAGATTATGGCACACAGGATTGGGAACCAGTCCCCATAGCGAGTGTAGAAGGTCAAATCGCTCATCAGTCCATATGGAGCATCCAGCGCCAGTCGCTGGTTCCGCGGAGCCATGGCAACCACCCGTCCCAGCGGATCAATGGCCGAGGTAACTCCCGTGTTGGTGCAGCGCAGCAGCCAGCGATGGTTCTCCACCGCCCGCATCCGCGCCATGTTCAGGTGCTGCCACGGCGCCCCCGAATCCCCGAACCACCCGTCGTTTGAGATGTTCACAAACACCTCCGCACCGTGCTCGGCAAGCTGCCTCACCTCATGCGGAAACACCGACTCATAGCAGATGAACACACCATAGCGGTGCGAGCCCACCTCCAGCGGCGTGCGCCCCGACCCCGAAGCCGAGTACGTCCCCACCTCGTGGGTCAGCGCCTTGGCAAAGCCGAATGCCCATGCAAACGGAACGTACTCGCCCCATGGCACCAGGTGAACCTTGTCATAGCGCTGCACCACTACCCCCGCCGGAGACAGCAGCAGCGCTGAGTTAAACACCTGCTCTGCCTCGCCCTGCTTGACCGCCGGCTGCACCTCCGTAGCGCCCACCAACAACCATGACCTCTGCTTCCGCGCCAGCGCCGCCGTCGATTCGTTGAACAACCGGTCGTCGCTCTCAAACGGCGCCGGCGACTCCGGCCACACAATCAGCGGTGCTATGCTCGCATTCTTCGCCGCCTCTGGAGCCTGGCTCAGCGTGCTCAGCTCATCCACCAGCCGCTTGTATCCTTCATAGGTCCACCGCCGCTCAATGGGCACATTCTGTTGCACAAGCGTGGCGTGCGCCTCCGCCTCGCTCGGCTCCGCCTTAACCAGTGATGTAGCCTGCAACGCAACCGCCGCCGCAAGTGCCGCAACCAGCAGCGGCATCCTCCGCTTGCGATGCACCAGCATGGTTGCCGCAAACACCGTATTCACCAGCGCAATCTCAAATGACACTCCATATACGCCGGTCACGCTCGCCAGCCGGGCCAGCGGCAGGTTATCGATCTGCGCTGTTCCCAGCAGCGCCCAGGGAAAACTCACCAAGTGGGCCCGCAGCAGTTCCACCGCAACCCAAAGAAACGGCGCCAGGACCAACGCCTTCCGGCTGAAACCGGCTTTCGACTTTCCCGCCACCGCCATCAGCGCGCCAAATATCCCGTGATGCAGTCCAATGTAGAGCGAGAAGAGCACCAGCAGCAGAAACGAAATCGCTGGCGAGACCCCACCGTAGGAGTGCATCACCGAGTACACCCAGTAACACGTCCCAAAATAGAAGACCGTCCCAGAGGCCCAGCCCAGCAAAAATCCTTGCCATGGCCGCGCCGGAACCAGGAATGAGAACGCCTCGTCGGTCAGCAACTGGGCCGCGTCTGCCTCACGCGCGCGCAGCACTGCGTACATCAGCGGCGCCAGCGCAACCCAGCACAGCCAGTACAAATTAGGTCGGGGGAAAATCAGAACTTGCAGCAGCCCGGACGCAACCGCCAGCAGCCAGGCGCTCTTGTGAATGCCTTTCACAATCAGAGTCTAACAAACGCCGCTCACTTTGCGACGGAATCTGTGAAACTGGTAATCGCCCACCTTCCTGCAGCTCAACCAGCTCCAACGCACTGCATCTTCCTTGCTGAATCCAACCTCCGGAAGCACCGTCGGTCTCGGCCCTTGCGCGCTTAGCCGTCCCACCTCCAGCGGCGAAACCGTAAGAAATTTCTCATCGATCAGCTCTGCCGTAAGCATTCCCGAGTAAAGCGTGGGGCCACCCTCGCACAGCAGATATTTGATTGCGTATCGCTCCCTCAGCGCCGCCATCGCCTGCCGCAACTCAACACCCCCAGCCACCGCCTCCTCCACTCCGATAATATCCACCCATGGATGAGACTGGCGCTGTGCCTCCAGCTTCTGGGCTCCCGCCCGCGTTGTCACCACCGTCACATCCACGTCTTCGCCGTCGAAGACCGCATAATCGCTCATCTGGAAATCGGCTCGCGCCGTGACCAGAATATTGCGCTCTCTACCGCGGTGCAGATGCGTCCGTAGTTGCTGCATCCCCGCGTCCATGATCCGGAAGACCGGACCCCGCGGCCGTGGCCGTCCCATCTTCTGTTCCTCGCGCAGCGTTCCCATTCCCAGCATCACCGCATCGGCGTGAGCCCGCAACAGGTCCATCAGCCAGCGGTCCTCCGGCAAACCGGAGATATCCGCTCCACCCGCCTCAGCGCCCAGCAGCGAGACGATTCCATCGATGGTCTGCACAAAATTGGCGTACGCCCAGGGCCTGTCCGCCGGGGGAGCGGGAAAGCCCAGCTTGCCATACAACGCCATTGCCGGATCCAACAACTCCGAACGTTCACCGTGATCGAACAAAACCTGGAAGTCGTGCATGACGCCCGTAATCATACACGCTTCCAATTCCGGTGGCTCTGCTTGTCTGTTCCGCCAGTCGCCGTTCGCTCAGCTTCTTATCCGATTTCGACCTTAATGTTTGCGCGATTTGTGAACCTCAGCCCCGCTTTTGACATCTGATGCAATCATGGCGAGCTGGAGGAAAGGTCAAGCGGTGCGTTTAGTACCTCTGTCGCAGGCAACTGGCCGCGTGCTGGATGTTTATCGTGACATGCAGCAGCTTCTTGGCGTGCCGCACATCGGGAGCTTCTTCCAGTTCCTTGGCGGGCACCCGCGCTTTCTCGATCGCTTCTGGAGCGTGGTTCGTCCCATCGTTCAGTCAAAGGAGTTTTTCTCCTGCTCCACCCGCTTGCGGGCCAACGCCTACACCCGTATACACACCTACTTCGAGGTTCCCAGCCTCGAACTCGTTCGCAAGCAGTTCGATCCCGGCACCAGCGAGGAGTTGAAGCAGTGCATCGACCTCTTCAACGACTCGCTTCCGATGAGCCTTCTGCTCGCGTCACTGCTCTCCGAGTCCTTCGAGGGGCCAGCCGGAAGCGCCAATATCCTGAGCACTCCCGCGCCGCCGCTCAAGCCTCATCGCCTCTTCGAAATCGCCGATGAGGAGAGCGCGTCTCCCGCGGTCAAGGCCATCTATGCTGATATTCGCTCCGCCACCAGCGCCGATGTGCTTTACAACATCTATCGGGCGTTTGGCCGCTGGCCCGGCTTACTGCGAAGCTATTGGACTTTGGTGAGACCCATCGCCGTCTCCGAACTCTTCCAGTACTGCGGGAACTCGGTGCAGGAGGACGCGCTGGCCATCGTCAGTGAACTTCCCGGCCCTGTGGAATTCAGCTCCGCCGATTTGGCCGAACTTGGGATGAATCAGAGCGCGGCTGGCTCGCTCACCCGTGGCACCAACATGTTTGTCCACAACCTCGCCGCTGCCCTGCTCAACGTCAGCCTGGCCCGCATCGCGATGGAAGGTGGCAGCGTCCGCCATAACTCCATCACCGGGGAGAGCCCGGCCGCCGTTACGCTTGAAGCCAAACTCCCCTACGAAAAAGCGTCATAACGTGCATCATAGCCACGGGAGCGAGTGCGGTATCGGTTCTCCGGTCGCCCATGTGCGCGTACCCCACGCTGAACTCAGCAGGCAATTCCGATCACATGTCCTGTGGTTTCTTCTTCGCCAGCCGCGCCAGCGTCGCCAGCTCTCGCAGGTACTCTGCGAGCGGCCGCGCTGGAGTTCCCCAGAAGAGCACGCCTTTGCCGCGCATGACCTTCTTGCTTAAGACGCCGCACCCGGAGCCGAGGATCACGCCCTGCTCGATACGCACATGGTCGCCAATGCCCACCTGCCCGCCGACGAGAACATTGTCCTCGATCACGCTGCTGCCGCTGATGCCGGTCTGCGAGGCAATGACTACGTCGCGTCCGATGAGGACGTTGTGGCCGACCTGCACGAGGTTGTCGATTTTGACTCCGTCGCCGATAACCGTGGCGTCCAGCGCGCCCCGGTCGATCGTTGTGTTGGCGCCGATCTCAACGTCGTTGCCGATTTCCAGGCGGCCGATCTGAGGGAACTTATGATACCGGCCAGTGGCCGGGTCCGGAACAAAACCAAAGCCGTCACTGCCCAGAACCGCGCCAGCCTTTGCCGTCACTCGGTCGCCCATGATGGTGCCGCTCAGAACTACGACGCGGGCAACAAGGTTGCAATTCTCGCCGATCACAACCCCGGGGCCGACGATGCAGCCGGGACCGACCCGGCTGCGTGCGCCGATTCTCGCTCCCGCGCCCACCACGGCCAGCGCTTCCACGCATGCGGAGGGGTGCAGCTGCGCCGAGGAATCGATGACCGCCGAACCATGCACGCAGCCCTCGCGTACCTCACGGCGGCGCAACTCCTCGGCGGCAAGGGCAAAGGCAAGGCGCGGATGCGGGCTGCGCAGCAGAACCTTGCCGCGAAACTTTGCCATGCCCGCTGCGTCGTCTCCAGGTGGAATTGCAGCACCCAACGCAAATCCGGCCTCGGCTGGGACGATGACCGCTGCGGCCTCGCACTCCAGCGCGGCTTGCAGAAAGCGCTGATGCTCCGCGAAAACCAGACTCTGCGCGGTGGCACTGGCAAAGCTCGCAACTCCGCTCACCTCAACGTCGCCGCCTTCGCAGACCGCGCCGATTCGTTCGGCCAGTTCGGTTGATCTCATGCGTCCGTTGTACCACTTCCGCCATTCTCTTTCGAGAGGATATTGTTCTGCCCCACGCACCGATCTGCTGCGCGGCTCTGCACTCCACGAGTGCACATCACATATGACGTTGAAGTTGGCGACGCATTGAAAACCCGGATGAATCTTCACCAAAAATCAGGACGGCTGAGAGAAGAGACGATTGACTTTGTGGTTAATCGTTGGAAGAGGGAGGGTGACTCTGTGGTAAATCGTTTCACAAACTTCCAAACGATTGGCATAAAGGTAACGCTGCCAGGAGAAAGGATTAACCTGGAAGGCAATGTATCGCCCGCCAAAATCAAAGACCCACATCGGCTGACTAGGACAGATGTGGGGTGATGTGGGAGGAGCAGTCGCGGATGGCGGCGGTGGAGGAGGCGCGACAGGCACGAAGGACTCGGTGGGGGCCGCTGCGGTTGGGGCCGCAGAGTGCAGAATCACCATCGCAAACTTGAGCCGACTTTGCTAAACTTGAAACAGTTCCTTTAGATCAGAATGAGCTTTCACTCCGAATCGCACATTAAGCTGCTGCATCTAAATGAGATGTCTGCTCCTGGTGGATTACACCCCCGTCAGGATGACGGCGAGGTACACGCAATGGCGACCATCGGTAGGCGTGAGCAGGAAATTTTGACTGCCATCGTCGAGACCTACATATCGACCGGTGAACCGGTTGGCTCGCGCACGCTGGTACGGCGCAACAGCGAAAAACTGAGCGCGGCGACTATCCGTAACGTGATGGCGGATTTGGCTGAAGCAGGGCTGCTGGCACAACCGCATACCTCGTCCGGGCGGGTTCCTTCTGTGGAAGGTTATCGCTACTATGCCGAGAAGCTCTCCGGCGAGGTGAGTCTGACGCCGGACGACGAGCAGACTATTCAGCGATACTTTCAGGGTGTAAACGAAGTTCAGGATTTCATGGAGCGCACCTCGCATGTGCTCTCGCTAGTCTCCTCGGGCGTGGGCGTGGCCGTGACTTCGGCTGGCCCGCGCAAAGCGCTGGAGCACGTTCACTTTCAACGGTTGGCCGAACAGCGCGTGCTGGCCGTTGTGGTTACGCTCAGTGGTGTAGTGCGCGACCGCGTGCTTCGCCTTCCCCGCGATGTGAGTCAACCTGATCTCGATCTGGCCGCGCGCTACATCAACGACAATTTCCGCGGCTGGATGATCGAGGAAGTGCGCCGCGAGTTGGAGCGGCGCATCGAACAGGAGCGAAGCGAATGCGACCGGCTGATGATCTCGGTCGCTCAGCTTTATCAGAGCGGTGCCCTGACCACAAAGGACGAAGACGCCGAAGTCGCCGAAGTCTATGTGGAAGGCACGGCCAACCTGGTGAGAACAGAGAATGACACCGAGCGCCTCCGCCAGTTGCTTAAGACACTGGAAGAGAAAACGCGCATCGTCGAGTTGCTCTCTTCCTATGTGGATACGCGCCAGGAAGCGGTACGCGTGATCATCGGCCTGGAGGAGACGATGCCGGATCTAAGCAGCTTTGTGCTTATCGGCGCTCCCGCCCGTAGCGGGCAGGAGATTCTGGGACGATTGGCCGTCATCGGCCCCACGCGAATGGATTATCAGCACACCATCAACGCCGTGTCTTACATCGCGCGGCTTTTCGACAAGCTATTAAATGACTCGGAATAAGCAAACCAAAATGACGAACGAAGACATTCAGAATCCTCCTGTAGACATGGAGCATGAACTTGCGCAGGGCGATGCGAGCGACGATACAGTCGACTCACTACCCTCCGAGATCGATAAACTGAAATCGGAAAATGCACTTTATCTCGACCGATTGGCACGCCTGCAGGCGGAGTTTGAAAACTTCCGCAAACGCAGCCAGCGTGAGCAGCAGGAGTTCCGCGAATACGCGCTCACCGATTTTCTGAAGCAGTTGCTTCCGATACTGGACAGCCTGGACCGCGCGCTGCAAGTGGAGGACATTTCCACCGCGGACTTCCGCTCCGGCGTGGAATTGATTGACCGCCAGTTCCACGACGTGTTGACCCGGCTTGGCGTTGAACCGATTGCCTCCCAGGGGCAGCCCTTCGATCCCAACCTGCATCAGGCCATTCAGATGGTGGAGAGCTCCGAGGTTCCGGACCATCACGTGATCGATGAACTGCAACGCGGCTATCGTCTGCGCGACCGCGTGCTGCGCGCTGCCATGGTGCGCGTCGCTCAGAATCCGAACAAATAAATTGGAGCGGCGCCCTTTTGCGCCACGGAGGACGACCGCTACGGCGGTCTTTTGAACACTGGCTACCAACATCAAACGCGATTACTACGAAGTTCTGGGCGTCACCCGCACTGCGGCGGACGGCGAAATCAAGAGCGCCTATCGCAAGCTTGCGCTGCAGTATCATCCGGATCGTAACCCCGATGATCACCAGTCCGAAGAGCGCTTCAAGGAGTGCAGCGAGGCTTATTCCGTGCTCAGCGATCAGCAGAAGCGCGCCACCTATGACCGCTTCGGCCATGACGCCTTCACCAACGGAGGCGGCGGACAGGGACAGGGTGGCTTCCAGCAGGTGGACATTAGCGACCTGTTCGGAGAGATGTTCGGCTTCGGCGACCTGTTCGGGGGCGCGGGAGGACGAGGTGGACGGCGCTCGCGCGCACAGCGCGGCGCGGACCTCCGCGAAGACCTGAGCATCTCGTTTGAAAATGCGGCTTTCGGCGTGGAAAAGGAAGTCAGCGTGCGTCGTCATGAACTATGCGACGCCTGCCGGGGCTCCGGCTCTGCCGGCGGCAAAGCACCCAGCCAGTGCCGCCAGTGCAACGGTCATGGGCAGGTACGCTATCAGCAGGGATTCTTCAGCGTGGCGCGCACATGCCCGGTCTGCCAGGGCACAGGCACCACGGTCGAGAGCCCATGCGCCAAGTGCAAGGGCCAACGGGTGCTGAGCCGACTGCACATACTGCAGGTAAAAGTGCCGGCGGGCGTGGAGGATGGAACCCGCATTCTTTATACCGGGCACGGCGACGCCGGACTCGACGGCGGCGCTGCGGGCGACGTGTACATTGTGCTGCACGTAAGCGAGCATCCGTTCTTCGAGCGTGACGGCAAAGACCTGCATTGCGCCATCCCTGTCTCCATCACCCAAGCCGCACTCGGCGCCAAGGTGAACATTCCGACGCTGGAGGGAGAAGCCACACTGGAGATTCCGGCCGGCACGCAGAGCGGGAGTAGTTTCCGCGTGCGCAAGCGGGGCGTGCCGGTGCTCAACGGCACTGGGCGCGGCGACCTGTTCGTGGAGATAAGGGTCGCGACCCCGGAAAAGCTGACGCGACAGCAGCGCGAACTGCTGGAGGCGCTGGCGCAGACGCTGGGGCAGGAAAACAAGCCCCAGAAGCGCACCCTGCTGAATAAAATGAAAGATATCTTCAACTGAGAGTTCCCAACGGCAATCCCCGGGCGCGGAATGTTTCCGCGCCTTTTCTTTTTTCCGGCATGTCTGCGAACACCAATCCTTTTGAAAGCTCGCGCCGCTTGCTTTAGGCTGGAGGCATGACACGACGCCGCTGGATTGCCGACGAGTTCTCCGATCATCATGCTGAACTGCTGGGCCAAAACGCCGCGCACCTGGCACGCGTGTTGCGGGCGCACGTAGGGCAGGAGTTCGAAATCGTCTGCGGCAAGGTTGTGCGCCTGGGCACCATTGCGTCGGTCTCCGAAGAGCACGTAAGGTTCTCCCTGGGTGAAGCGCTGCTGGAAAGATGCGAGCACGAGATTGTGCTGGTGATGGCGATTTACAAGTTCGACCGGCTGGAATGGGCTATTGAAAAGTGTACCGAGCTGGGCGCGACGCGGATTGTTCCGGTAATAGCGCGGCGCACCGATGCACACCTGGCCACGGCGGCAGCCAAGCGCGTGGAGCGCTGGCGGCGGATTGCCCATGAGGCGGCGCAGCAGTCGCGCCGCCTGCGCCCGCCGCAGATCGACGAGGTAGTAAGGTTGAAATCCGCGCTGGCCCTCGAAGCTCCGACGCGCCTGCTCCTGAACGAAAACGAGCACAGTAAAAAAATTTTCGATGCGCTCTCCGAAGCGGCCACACCGGTAATTTTTGCGGTTGGACCGGAGGGCGGATGGGCGGAAGACGAGCTCTCGCAGTTTGACGCCGCAGGCTGGCGCAGCGTGAGCCTGGGAGCTGCAATTCTGCGCGCCGAGACCGCGGCGATTGCCGCGCTGGCTGCGGCAGCAGCGATTTTAGATTGAATGCAAAGTGCGTTTAACCCGCATAAACACTAAGGGGAACGCTTTCGCGTTCCCCCATTGTGTAGCCTTTTGGGTGAAAGTTACTACTTCTTCTTTGCAACTTTCTTCGCAGCCTTCTTAACGGCCTTCTTCGCAGCTTTCTTGGTAGCCATGACTATTCTCCCTTTGAACAATCTTGGAATGTAACTGCAACGAAACGTTGCAATTGGTTAGATGTATATGTTCTTTGAAAATCTATGTCAAGGAAAAAAAGAAAACGCGAGCACAGGTTTGACGCTCGCGTCTCAAAACTTCGTCTCACTTGCGCCGTTTAACGCAACACTTTGAGCAGCAATCCGGAGATTGTGTCCTGCAAGGTGTGCGCCATGATCGCCGGGCGGAGGCTCTTTCGCAGCATGCTCATGATGCCGAAGGCGAGACCGAGCAGGGCGATCAGCAGCATGCGCTGTGTCCCCTCGTATCCGTGGCCGAGGCCGAAAAGAATGCTCACCACGAGCAACGCAATCCAGCGATTGCGGAGCAATCGCG
>Ga0182030_10008756_pt1 | contig 20870 bp, 13 predicted proteins | sample 812S3MmetaG_FD_121299 | JGI IMG/M metagenome (GOLD analysis project Ga0182030, IMG submission 121299) | Permafrost microbial communities from Stordalen Mire, Sweden - 812S3M metaG (Illumina Assembly) | ecosystem: Environmental > Terrestrial > Soil > Wetlands > Permafrost | place: Sweden...
AGTCGTCGGTCGCCTTCCTGAGCTGCAGCGCAATGCAGCCACCGTGCTGCCTCTTGATCTGCTGAGCTCCGAGTCAATCAGTGGCGCACTCGGATCGCTCAAAGAGCTCGATATCCTGGTCAACAATGCGGGTGTCGTGCACAGTGCGGCCGTTCTGGAACAATCGGAGGCGGATTGGGACAGCGTCGTCGACACCAACCTCAAAGGCCCGTTCCTGGTGTCGCAGATGGCGGCAAAGTTGATGGCGGCAAGTGGAAGGGGAGGCTCCATCATAAACATAGCCTCCATACTCGGGCTGCGGCAATCTGCGGCCGTGCTGCCGTACGCAGTATCCAAGGCGGGACTCATACAACTTACGAAAGTCCTCGCTCTGGAGCTTGCGCGCTTCAATGTTCGAGTGAATGCCCTGGCACCTGGATACTTTGATACGGAGCTGAATCGTGACTTCTGGCGGTCGCCAGCAGGGGAGGCGCTCGTGCGGCGCATCCCGCAGCGCCGATTGGGGCAGAAGTCGGAGTTGGACGGTCCGCTGCTGTTACTGGCTTCAGAGGCATCCCGCTATATGACCGGAGCAGTCATTGCGGTTGACGGCGGACATCTGGTGAGCGGGCTATAAATTGTGACTGCGACGCTCGCTCATAGAACCCTCTTCATCACGGGCGCGAGCCGCGGAATCGGCAAGGCGATTGCGCTGCGCGCGGCCCGCGATGGCGCCAATGTCGCTGTTGCGGCGAAGACTGTCGATCCGGGCTATAAGCTGCCCGGAACCATTTTCGACACGGCCCGCGAAATCGAAGCGTCAGGCGGGAAGGCGCTCGCCATTCAAGTGGATATCCGATCCGAGGACCAGGTGCAGGCGGCCGTGAAGGCAACCGTGGAGCGCTTCGGAGGCATCGATATTCTGGTCAATAACGCCAGCGCGATCAGTCTGACCGGCACGTTGGATACGCCCGCCAAAAAATTCGATCTGATGATGGCCGTGAACGCCCGGGGCACCTTCGTCTGTTCGCAGGCATGTCTGCCTCACCTCCTGCGCAGCGAGAACCCACATATTCTGGTGCTCGCACCGCCACTCGACATACAAGCGAAGTGGTTCGCCAGGCACGGCGCTTACTCGTTGGCAAAGATGGGAATGAGTCTGCTGGCATTGGGCATGGCAGAAGAGTTTCGCAAGGACGGAGTAGCGGTCAATTGCCTGTGGCCACGCACGCTGATCGCGACGGCGGCGCTCAGGAACGTCGGCGTGGGGCTCCAGGGTGGAACCAGGAATCCGGAGATTGTGGCCGACGCTGCCTACCAGATACTGACCGCCGACTCCCGCAGGACTACAGGCAACTTTTTCGTTGATGAGAGCGTCCTCCACTCTGCTGGTGTCGACTCGCTCGATCACTACACTACGACGCCTGGAGTCAGGCCGGCTACGGATCTGTTTTTGCCCGAATAGACCACTTGTCAGAATCGAACCTTACCCAGGACCGAGCACTACCCATTCGTGTGGTGTCGATGGAGCGCAGGCCATGCTCAATAGATGGTGCGTCGGAGGCCTGGCGGGGTCATAAGGAGCCTAAATGAACGATACGCAGCACCTTCTGAGCCTCTACAAGGGCATCGTGCGTTGCATGCTATGGGAGCAGGGTCTGTTAGACATGCTCGCTGAGGGACGAATCTCCGGCTTCTTTCACGCGGGTAGAGGCCAGGAGGGCGTCCAGGTGGGTGCGATAGCGGCCATGGGTCGGGATGACTACCTCCTTTATGCCCATCGGGGGTGCGGCTACATGGTCGCCAGGGGAATGCCAATGGAGGTTTTGTACGCTGACTTCCTGGGCATGACCGAGGGTTCGACCCGGGGAATCGGCGCCGGCATCGTGCATGTGGCGTGGCCAGCTCTTGGCATCCTGGGGCAGAGCGGCACGCTGGGTGGCTCCTTCACCATCGCTGTCGGCGCAGCTCTATCCGCGCGGATTCGCGAGCGAGACCAGGTCACGCTGTGTTTCTTTGGTGACGGCACCTCCAACCGCGGCACTTTTCACGAAGCGGCCAACGCTGCCAGCGTCTGGAAGCTGCCCGTGGTCTGGCTGTGTGAGAACAATGGTTGGGCGGTATCGACCACCTTCAAAGAAAGTTGCGCCGTGGACAGAATCGCCGATCGGGCCGCAGCCTATGGAATGCCCGGCGTCGTGGTGGACGGTCAGGATGCGGCCGCTGTGTACGAAGCCACTCGTACGGCAATCGAGCGCGCCCGCGCGGGTGGAGGCCCCACATTGATTGAAGCCCTGACATGTCGATTTCGTGGTCACTACGAGGGCGACTCGCAGGAGTATCGCGAGCGCGGCGAGCTCGACAATCTGAAAAAGGAACGCGACCCAGTGGGCGTGATTACCAACAGAATTCGAGCGGTACTGCCGGATGCAGACAAGAAACTCGAGGAGATCCGCGTCGAAGTGATAGCTGAAGTGGCAGCGGCGGCGGAGAAAGCCAAAGCGGGGACACCGCCGCAAAAGTCTCGAATCTACGAATACGTTTACGCGTGAGGCCGCCCCATGGCTCGCACAATAAGCTACTCCCAAGCAGTTACGGAAGCTCTCGCAGAGGAGCTTGCGCGCGATCCCACGGTATTTTTCATGGGCGAGGACGTCGCCTATGGAGGTGTATTCGGACTCTCGCGAGGTCTTCGGGAGCAGTTTGGCCCCAGTCGGATATTTAATACTCCCATTTCGGAGACGCTCATCGTGGGAGCTGGAGTCGGCGCCGCGATTACAGGAACGCGTCCCGTGGTAGAGCTGCAATTTGCAGATTTCGTCACGATTGCCATGGACGAGATCTATAACAAAGCAGCCAAGTGGCGCTACATGCACGGCGGACAGTTCAGTGTTCCATTGGTCATTCTGGCACCTGAAGGAGCGATCGGTGGCGCGGGGCCAGAGCACTCCCAATGTCCGGAGGCACTGTTCTGGTCTGCGCCCGGACTGTATGTGGTCACGCCGAGCAGTCCGGCAGACATGAAGGGTTTGCTGAAAAGTGCCATTCGGGATCCGAATCCCGTGCTCATCATGCCGCACAAGGCGTTGCTCAATACCAGCGGGGAGATTCCGGATGGTGACTACTTGGTCACTATCGGCGCAGCCAACGTCTGCAGACCGGGAGCCGATGTCACCGTGGTCGCCTGGTCTGCAATGGTGCCCAAGGCTCTGGAGGCGGCCAAATCTCTGGCAGCGGACATCGACGTGGAGGTCATCGATCCCCGTGGAATTCGGCCGTTCGACATCGAGACGGTGTTAACGTCCGTCAAGAAAACCGGGCGACTGGTGATCGTGCATGAGGCGCCGGTGGTCGGGGGTCCGGGGGGTGAGGTGGCAGCCATGGTGGCAGAGAAAGCCATGATGTATCTGGAAGCGCCCATTCGAAGGGTTGGCGCAGCTGACGTACCGATGCCGCAAAGCTCTGTACTGGAGCGTTCCGTCGTCCCGCAAGTCGAGGATATCGTCGACGCGCTGCGCGCGATCTGCAGACCCGCATCGCGCTCGTAAGGGAATGCATGCCAAGCCGGAGTCGATGACACACCATGTTCAGCATTCAGCTCGCGCGCCAAGGACAAACCATGGAAAAGGGGACCCTGGTGCGATGGATCAAAAAACCCGGCGAGGACATCGTCGTCGGCGAAGAGCTTTACGAAATCGAAACGGAGAAGGCGATCGTGCCTATCGAGGCGACGCGCCCAGGTCGACTATTGAAGGTACTCGTAGCACCCGGTGACACTGTCGATGTGGGTACGGTCCTGGCGGTCGCGGCAGATCCTGGTGAGAGCGTGTCGGAAGCGCAACTCGAGGCCGCGGTCCGCCCGAGTCCAACTGGTGATCATTCCAACGAGAAGCGCACCGACAGTGTCGCACTGCCACTTTCACAGTCAGTGACTCCAGGAGCAGTCAAGGCGCGGAAGCCTCTTGCAGCGCCGAAAGTGCGGGCGCTGGCCCAGGAGTTGGGGATCGATCTGAGCCGCGTAAGCGGATCAGGCGAAGACGGCGCGATCCTGCTGGAGGATGTACGGCGGGCCGCCAGCGCGGTGAATGCATCCTCCAAGCGCGAGGCGCTCAGTCCGATTGCCCGTTCGACCATCGCCGCACTCGAGCGGGCCGTCAAGAGCCCCCAGTTCACGCAGGGCATCCTGGTCGATGCGACCAACATACAGCGGGCCCGGTCCGCCAGCGCGGGCAAGCTTGCCTACACGGATTTTTTTCTGGACGCCGTGGTGCGAGCTGCCAAGGCCGTCCCGCAGATTCTTGCAAGAGTGGATCATGGAGAGATGGTCTACAGCGATTCGATCGACATCAGTATCGCCACTACCACTGAGGCCGGACTGCTCATTCCAGTGCTGCGAAATGCAGGCATGCTTTCGATTCAAAGCCGGGCTCTTGAATGGCATTGCCTGGTCGAAGACGCACGCGCCGGCAAGCTGGGTCCAGATCAAGGCTCGGGTGGCATCCTGGCTCTTTCAAATCTTGGCACACGGGGCGTTGACTATGGAACACCGCTGCTGCCGTACGGCCACGCGGCTATCGTGTTTGTCGGTGCGCTGGCAATGCGACCGATGGTTGTCGATGAGAAGGTCGAAGCGCGATTGTCAGTGCATGTCGCAATCACCTTTGACCATCGTGTAGCTGATGGCGTCATGGCGTCCCGTTTCACAACTGCGTTGCACGAGGCCTTGCTAAGTCCCAATTCATGATCATTACATCGCAGGCCTCGGAGTCCGTCGGCATCGAGACGCTCGGTGGCAAGGCGATGTCGCTCATGTCATTGACTCGGCGCGGCTTTCGAGTGCCTCCATTTTTTGTCATCGCCGCAGATGAGCTGAAAGCGAGCCAATCCGGCAAGGTTTCCGACGAGCTGCGATCGCAAGTAGCGCAGGCGCTGGTAACGATCGGCGGCGCCGAGTTCGACTACGCCGTCCGATCCTCCGGTCTGGCGGAAGATTCGGCTGAGTTTTCCTTCGCGGGCGTCTTTGAAACCATACTCGGCGTCAGGGGTGAAGATGCAATCGTCGCAGCGATTGAGAAATGTTGGGCCTCTCATGGCGGACCGATTGCGGCTGCCTATCGCTCGCGGCGGGGCGTGTCGGATGACGTCTCAATGGCGGTCATCATCCAACGGTTGGTGCACGCGGAGTGGTCGGGCGTCAGCTTTTCCGCGGATCCGATGACCCAGGCGTTGTCCGTGTGCGTCATCAATGCTCACCGCGGCGCGGGCGAGGAGCTGGTCTCCGGGCGCGTGAATCCTCAAGAAATCCGGATTGAAGTCGGCAGCGGCCGCATCCTTTCCGATTACGTGCCCCCTGGAGCTCAACCGCTTCCGGCCGAAATTCGAGAGCAAGTGTTGCACCGGACGCTCGAGGCTGCCGATTCGTTTGGATTTCCCCAGGATCTTGAATGGGCAACCGAAGGCGGTGAGCTGTTTCTTCTTCAGAGCCGTCCGATCAGCACGATCGACGGTGTCTTCCATAATCGCGCCCTTGAACCGTGGCTAGGAGAGGGCAACCCGGACGACGTCAGCAGGATCTGGACTCGCGCGTATGCGGACGAGGTCTGGTCGTCCCCACTTTCCCCGCTGTTTTACGATATACAGAATCTTACTGTTGTAACGGGCCAGCAGATCAGAAACTCGGGGGATGCTGATCCTGTCCCCATCGACGTATTCAGATACCACAGGGCGGCGGCGTACATGGATGCTGCAGTCCTGGTGCGTCTGTATGCGACGCTGCCGCCAATCGCCCGTCGCCCTTCCCTGTTTGATCTGTTGCCCCCCGATTTTCGACCACAACTGGCAACGGCACGTTGGAACTGGCAAGGCACGGTCGCGAGACTATGGAACTTTGAGGTCCGCCAGGGCCGAACGCGGGGACTCACGCGTAATCATCGATTTCTGGAGGCGGCTTGGCCCGCCTTTTTGGTCGAGGCGCGAAGACTTTCGGATGTGGACCTCGAGAAGCTCGAGGCCGGACAACTCGACAAATTTCTTCTGGAGGTATGGGCATTGGCGTTGAGCGTAGCCCCAGAGTGCGAAGTGGCAGTTCTCTACTATGCCCACGACCTTCGATTCCTGCTTACGGGGCTGCTGGCCCGATGGTGCGGGAAGGGGGAATCGCTCTATGCAGAAGTTTCCTCGGGCCTCGAACACAGCCAGACTGTGCGCGAGTCCGAAGAGATCTGGCAGATGGCGGCTGCTATTGCTTCAGCGGCTCCAGGCATCTGCGAGACTGCGGTGAGATCCGACTGGGATACCTTTCGATCTCAACGCGATGACCAGAGGGTCAGCTCCATTGTCTCGCGGTTCGAAGAATTTCTCCGCGAGCACCGGCATCGAGGAGCCAATTATAAGGACTTGATCTACCCGCGTTGGGGCGATGATCCCGACCTGTTGTGGGGTCACGTCAAGGCGCTTCTCGGGAAGGAGACACCTCGCCCAAGCGATGCCAATGCGCGCAGTCGTGCTCGGCGTCTCGCCGCTCAAAAGGGAACCCTGGCCTCGATGCGAGGCTGGTGGCTAGGGCCGAAGCGCGTGGTTCTGAGGAGGTTGTTTCGCCTCAATGAAATCTACTCTGGACTTAGAGATAACCACCGGTTCTATTACGACTACGTCTGGTGGTTGGTGCGCCGAGTCTATCTGGAAAAAGGACGCAGGCTCACCGACGCCAGACTGCTGTCGAAAGCTGAAGACGTCATGTATCTGGCCAGAGTTGAAATCGATGCGCTCCAATCGGGCGAGCTGTCGAGGGAGTTGGCGTCGGCACGCATAGTCACGCGGCAACGTGAGTGGCACGCGGCACGCTTGAAGCCGTCACCGCGGTTTTTGCGCCGCGGTTATCTGGCCGATGAGCAAAGCAAGGCGGCGAGCCTGCCGTCGCGACAGCTTCGGGGACTGCCGGCGAGTCCTGGTACAGCGCGCGGCCGGGCGCGAGTGGTGCTGGATGTGGCCGAATTGACATCCGTTGCCGAAGGCGAGGTGCTGGTTACCCGGCAGACTGACCCAGGGTGGACCCCGGTCTTCGCCCGGCTGGCCGGGCTGGTTCTCGAGACAGGTGGCGTGCTCGCGCACGGCGCCTCGCTATGTCGTGAATACGGGCTGCCCTGTGTAACGGCGGTCGAGGGCGCCACGTCAAGCATTCGCGATGGGGACATTATAGCGATCAGCGGCAGCGAAGGCACCGTGGAACTAGTGTAGTACAAAACTACCCGCTTGAGTGGTGTCTCCAGTGGCATCTCCACGTCCAATGGTCAGGAAAAGTGCGGAGGGGTAATGGGGCTGCTGATAAATATAGACACGGGGGGCACACTCACGGATTTTTGCATAGTCGATGGCGATCGCATCCACCGCACAAAGTCCGTCACCACCGCATTTGACCTGTCACGATGTCTATTTGATGGCCTGACCAAGGCCAGCGAGCAGCTTTACGGCACGGAGGATCTGCGCCGGCTCATAGCCTCGACCGACCACATTCGCTATTCGACCACACAGGGGACCAATGCGCTGGTTGAGCGCAAGGGACCGCGGCTGGGCCTCATCTATCTGACCGGATTGGATGCGGATCAGCTGACGCCCGATGCCAACTCGCGTGACCTGTATGCGCAGTTGATAGACCAGCGTCACGTTACACTCGATGTTTCGCGGGACGAGAAGCGCCTGGAGCGAGAGGCGGTTTCCGCCGTCAATCATCTGGCACTGGCTGGCGCCGTACGGCTGATTGTTGCCGGCCCGGATCGAAACCGGGGAGTGGATGAGAGACGCGTGAAGCATATCCTGCTCCGCAAGTTTCCTCCCCATCTTCTGGGGGCACTACCGGTCCTCTACTCGCACGAACTGGTTGCCGATGCGGATGATGTTCGGCGCACCTGGACTGCCGTTCTCAATGCGTTCCTGCATCCGGGAATGGAGCGATTCCTTTACAGTACGGAACACCGGTTGCGGGAGCAAAAGATTCGCAAGCCGTTGCTGATCTTCCGCAATGATGGCGGTGCCTCGAGAGTCGCCCGCACCCCCGCAATCAAGACGTACTCGTCCGGGCCTCGGGGCGGTGCGGAGGCGCTTCACGCCTTGGCCAGTCACTATGGCTTTACGAGTACGATCGGAATCGACGTCGGCGGCACCACCACTGATCTGACCGCGCTGAAAGATGGCGGCGTGCGTACGCAACGTCACGGGATCATCGAAGGGGTCACGACCTCCCTGCCACTGTGTGATGTGACCAGTGTCGGGGTAGGTGGCTCGTCGATCATCCGTGTCGTCAACGCAGCCCTGCGCGTGGGGCCCGACTCCGTTGGAAGCACCCCGGGTCCGGCCTGCTTTGGGTTCGGTGGCACATTACCGACGATTACAGATGCCCTGCTCGCTATGGGCCTGCTGAATCCTCAGACGTACCTCGGCGGTGCGCTGCGGCTCGACCCCACGGCGGGACGGGCGGCCATCGAAGCGCAAGTAGCCCAGCCACTGGGCATTGATGTTGAGACGGCACTGACTCGAATGGAAAGTGCCTGGGTCAGCAAGGTTGTCGACGCCATCCGCAGCATCGGCAAGCCCACCTCGGAGACGGTGCTTGCGGCATTTGGGGGTGCGGGCCCGTTGCTCGCGACCCGAGTGGCGGCTGCTGCGGGGATTACCCGGGTGTTGATCCCGGGACTCGCAGCGGTGTTTTCGGCCTTCGGAGTCGGATTCTCCGACATTGTGCACGAGTTCGAGCAAACCGCGGAACAATTGACTGCAACTGGCCTGAAGGCCACGAAAGATGAACTCATCGATCTGGCTCGTCGCGCAATGTTCGCGGAAGGTATCGAACTCGATGAGTGCATCCTGGCGTTCCACGTACTGCCGGGCGACCAGGAACTGCCATTCACCGGCGCTAGCTTGCCCCAGCAGGTCAATGGCCGTTCGGCGGTGACGCTCAGGTTGCGTGCGGTGCGGTCATTGCCCAGATTCAAACTGGCCGGCGCATTTGGCGGCACCGATGCGAAGCCCATACAACCGCGCTCCACGCGGCGCACGCTGGTTCACTCGCAATGGCTCGACTTGCCCGTGATCACACTCAGCCAGACATCGGCGCCGTCACGAGGTGCCGGGCCCCTGGTGCTCGAAGAGGATTTCTTCACTGCGCTGGTAGACGCGGGCTGGTCGCTGGAGCGCAATTCGGCGGGCGACATTCTGCTGACCCAAGATCGGGCATCGAGGGAGAGACTATGAAAGTTCAGATCACCGAATATCTGCGGATCGACCTGACTTCGGAGCGCTGGGAATGTCGGCGTTGCAACCATCAAATCGGCAACGCGCGCCAGAATTACAAGCAGGGGCTGCTAGTCTATGATCGCGATCCGCGCGAGATTCATCCGCCGCTGCTCGACCCGAAGCTTTACGCGCGAACCTACTCTCCCGACCCCAACTGGTGCCGCATACTGGAGTACTACTGCCCACATTGCGGCACCATGGTCGAAGTTGAGTACCTCCCCGCCGGACATCCGCCGCTGCATGATATCGATCTGGATATCGATGCGCTGAAAGTGCAATGGAAGGACCGCCCGGAGATCGTGGATCCGCCATCTGTAGGTGATCCTGCCTTGGACGCGCGCCGTGCCCGCGTTGCCCACAGGCATGGTCATTGAGACCGAGGTGGCAGCGTGAAACGCGTCTCAGTGGATATCGGAGGGACATTTACAGACTGCTTCGTGGCCTGGAATGACCAGTATGTGGAAGGCAAGGCGCTCACCACCCAGCACAACCTCGCCCAGGGCTTTAACGAAGCGCTGGCGGATGCTTGCACGCAGCTCAATCTGAAGATCCCGACGCTGCTCTCCGAAGTGGACTCGGTGCGCTACGCGACCACGCTGGGGACCAACGCTCTGATCGAACGGAAAGGTCCACGGATCGGAGCCATCGTCACGGCTGGGTTCAAGAGCACCATCCCGCTGTCGCGGGCGCGTGGCTATGGCGAGGGATTGCCAGAGATACAGCAGATGGATATCCCTAACGCGCGCCGGCCGGAACCGCTGGTGCCGATTCCCCTGATACGCGAAGTCCGAGAGCGCTTGGACTATCTTGGAAACGTTCTTCTCAAGCTGGATGAGGAGGACTTCAGAACGCGACTGAGGGAGCTGGTGGATCAGGGCGCGGAGGCGCTTGTTGTCGTATTCACCAACAGCGTGGTCAATCCGTCGCATGAACTCCGGGCGCGCGAGATCTTCCTGCAGGAGTATCCGGCGCATTTGCTCGGTGCGATTCCCATGCTTCTGTCCCATCAGGTCGCGGGACGAAAGGGCGAGTACGCTCGTGGAACGTCGGCGATCATCGATGCCTTCCTGCATCAGACCATGTATCACGGCCTTGGTACACTCGAGCTGAACCTGCGGGCGCAGGGCTACTCCAAGCCGATGCTGGTAAGCCACAATTCTGGCGGCATGGCTCAGTTGAACTCGACCGACGCTCTGCAGACGCTCCACTCGGGGCCTGTGTCAGGGATCGCCGCCAGCGAGCAGCTGGCGCGACAAAGCCGCCTCGGAAACGTTGTGGCCACTGACATGGGCGGCACAAGTTTCGACATCGGCATCGTCGTCGAAGGGGGTGTCAAGTTTTACGACTTCAACCCGGTGATCGATCGTTGGATGGTCTCTGTTCCCATGGTTCACCTCATGACTCTCGGGGCTGGGGGCGGCTCGATTGCAAGGTTCGAACGAATGTTCGGGGCTGTCGAAATTGGCCCTCAGTCGGCAGGCTCCGACCCGGGACCCGCCTGCTATGACCGAGGTGGCCAAGAGCCCACCGTCACGGACGCAGATCTGGTGCTGGGGTATCTAGATCCGACCAACTACGCGAACGGTCGAATCCCACTGAACGGCAGGCGCGCGGGTCGCGCAATCGCCGAACGACTCGGCAAACATCTGGACTTGGATGTAATTGCCATTGCCAAGCTGATCAAGCGAACCGTGGACAGCAACATGGCCAATGGTATCGCAACGGAGCTACGGACTCGCGGTTACGAGCCGCAGGACTTTACCCTCCTGGCATACGGCGGGAACGGACCTCTGCACGCCTGCGGCATCGCCGGTGCACTGGGAGTCAAGCGAGTGCTGGCGCCGCCGTTCTCGTCGACATTCTCGGCATGCGGCGCCGGCAATGTGCAGCAGATGCATATCCATGAGATGACCACCTGGACCGTGCTGTTCCACGCGGGATCGCGCTCTTTCCTTCAAGACTTCCAACCACTCAACGATGCGGTGCAAGAACTCGAGCGGCGCGGATGTGATGACCTGATGAGGCAAGGTGTGGCCGCCGGAGATGTTCGGTACCGCCTCGAGTTGGACATGCGATACGGCAACCAGCGAGTCGAAACCGCTGTCGTGACGGACGTTCGGCGTCTCGAGTCCCAGGCCGGAGTACTCCAGCTGATTCAGCAGTTTCACCGTCGATATGGGGAACGATTCGGGCAGGGGAGCCAGTCTCCGGAGGCTGGCGTTCGGATCAACACGATTCGTGTGTGTTCGTTCGTCGACCAGCCTACCATTGAGTTTGCCGAACTGACGCCGCAGGCGGCCAAGCCGGTTTCTATGGAGCCGCGCGCACGACGCGACTGTCACTTCGTCGGCCACGACGGCCCGTTGAGTACCGCCATTTATGACCAGGTCGCAATGACACAAGGCACGGCCATCGCCGGACCTGCAGTAGTCACTACGCGCGCTACCACCTATCTGGTGGAGCCGGGCTGGACGCTGCGTGTAGCGCCACAGGGCGCGGCGTGGTTTATCCGCGCTGAAGGCTGATCCCTGAAAGTGAGCCAACTCATGCATCAAGACATCTCCACCGAAGAGCAGGCATTGCTGGATCAGTTTCTGACCGATCACCGGCTGTTTCTGGGTCCCGACCCGGAAATCATGCGCGATCATCGTGTCGGCCCTAGATCGAAGGCCGAAGAGGCCGTGCTCCAACGAGGCCTCAGTCCCCACGACGCACATCACGTGCGTGGCCAGCTGAACGCAGCGCTGTCAGAGGCGTTCACGATGTGCAACCAAATGGGGGCCGCACCGGGAGCGAAGTGGGGCGATCTGGTGTCGGGAATCTATACCGCACAGGGCGATCTGGCCATGATCGCGCCACACGGGATCATCGCCTTTGCGGCGTGCTGCTTTTACCCTATCAAGTTCATCATCAAGAACTGGATCTCCGACCCCACAGTCGGAGTGCGCGACGGCGACGGATTCATTCACAACGACGCCCGCTATGGCGGAATTCACAACACCGATCAATCGATGATGATGCCGCTATTCTACCATGGCGAATTGGTCTGCTGGCTCTCGGCGACCATACATGAAGGCGAGAACGGCGCCTGCGAGCCAGGTGGAATGCCGGCCGCCGCCGAAAGCAAGTACGACGAGGGCATCAAGATGTCGCCCTTTCGCATCGTCGAAAACTTCCAGTTGCGCCGCGACATCGTTACTTTCCTGCAAAACTCCGTCAGGGATCCGAAGCTGCAGCTGGAAGACATGAAGGTCAAGCTGCACGCCGTGATCCGGCTACGCGAGCGCGTGATCGCGATCCTGGATCGATTCGGGCGTGACGCGCTGATCGGTACGTTGCGCATGCATCTGGAGGACGTGGAGGCGGAGGTGCGGCGTCGCATTCGCGAACTTCCGGACGGCACCACACGCGTGGTCCAGTTCATGGACTCGAGCTTGCGGGAGAACGTCATGCAGAAGATCTCGCTGGCGATCACGGTCAAGGGTGACCGGATGATCCTGGATTTCCGCGGCAGTGCGCCTCAATTCATGAATCGAGCCATCAACACCAACATCGCGTCGTTCAAGGCCGCGCTTTGCACTGGCCTGCTGCAGAACATTTGGCCCGATCTGCCGCACACCATGGCCGTGTTGTCTCCTATTGAGATCGTGACGGATCGAAATTCCGTTATCGACGCTGAGGGGGAAATGCCGCAGTCCATGAGTCTGATGCCGCTGTTCAAGGCATGCGTGGTGTGGACAATCCCGATGAATAAGCTCAATTTCAGTCTGCCGCATCGCTACTCGGCGGTCATTGCCTCGCAATACGACCAGGCGGCCACCTTCATATACGGGGGTCTCACTCAGCACGGGGATGTAACGGGAAATTTCTGCGGCGACATCAACGGCAATGGGCAGGGTGCACGGAGCAATGCGGACGGCGAGCACTCGGTATCTCCCGTGTTCGGATTCATGTGCGATACCGGAGAACATGAGATCAACGAAGAGGATACGCCCATCATTCGGCTGGGGGCGCAGCGGCTGGCCCGCGACCGAATTGGCTGGGGCAAGTATCGAGGCGGACTAGGATACGAGCAGATCGCCACAATGCGCGGCTCGGCCATGTGGGGATTTATGACCGGGTGCGAGGGATCGAAGTTTCCGTCCGCCCAGGGCTTATTCGGTGGTTATTCATGTCCCTCGTATCAGCTCTGCAAGATTAAAGGGGTGAACGTATTTGACGTGCTGCGCGACAACCCCAAGGCAATTGAGGCGTTCGACATCGTCAAGCTGATGAATGAGCGGCCCATTCCAGGGGCGCGGTATAGCGCAGTGGACATGGGGATGACTTTTGAGCTCTGTAACGAGGGCGAGCTCTACATGATCTGCCAGGGGAGTGGAGGCGGGTACGGTGACGTACTGGAGCGGGATCCTGCTCTGGTGATGAAGGATCTGGCAGAAGATCTCATGTCGCACGAAATCGCGAAAGAGATGTATCAGGTGGTTTATGACGAGGCAACGCTCATTGTCGACGAAGAGGCTACGCGATTGCGGCGTGACGGCTATCGAAAGGAGCGGATACGCCGTGGGCGCCCGTTCGACGAATTCTGTCGGGAGTGGGTACTCAGCGAGCCACCGGAGCATCTGCCGTATTGCGGCTGTTGGAGTGACCTGACAGTCATCTATGCGATGAGTGGGGGCCAGCGCATCACGATGAAGGCGGACGCGTTGCAAGGTGTCTTCATGCCAAACCCGAAGGATGTTCGAATAGCCGAACTCGAGGCGCAGCTGGCAAAGGTCAGAGCACCCGCAAGAGATCAAGCATAGTCTATGGGCAGATGGCTCGAGAGTATCGGCCGCGGGGAGCGCTTGCTCTGGCTAAACGATACCTCGTATGCGGCACGTCTACTCGTGAACGATCACATCCCATGGGGTGAGACTGGCGCAGTTGCCCACTGGCGCAGCCAGGCGATGCGGCTTCTGGAGCCCGACATTGCACTCCTCGACCTGGTCGCACTGGCGAAGAGTTGGCCATCGACACGAGGCTCGGTGGGTGGCGCCGCGGAGGGAGAACTGCTCGAGCTGCCCGCCAATGAAGCGTTCCGGCGTCATGTCGTCAGCATCCTGGCGGCGCTGCGAGCCATCACACCCAAGCCTCTGGCGCTCGAAATCCCTTCACCGAGGCGTTGGTTTGCGGATGCCGCTCAATCCGCTTCCAACATCCCCGATCTCAGCGAAGATGCTGTCGAGGATTGTGCCGGGGAGTGGTCGCGCTTCCTGCGCTCGCTGAGCGACGTCGGGCTCGATGTGATCCTGCTGCGGGAGTATGGCGGTTCGGCCGCAGAGGTGAGGGCGTCTCTCGGCTGCTACACCAGTCTCGTCAATACGGCTCATCACTATCGATGGGACATCGGAATCCAGCTTCCAGACCTGGATAGTCTGCTGCCCACATCCTTTGACTTCGCCGTTGCGGCTCGAAACGCGACCGGCGTAGCGTTGGACGATGCCTTCTGGGCGGGGGCGGCCGCACCGGCGCTGCCGATGCCTGGCTTCTACTACGCGACTGTCCCTGCAGACGCCCGGCCGGTCAATGTTCTCGCACGGCTGCGGAGCCTGTCTTGAGCGCGCCCACGGTGGCCGAGGGGACGCTGCTATGGTCACCGACGATCCAACGCGCATCTGACAGTGGTTTGGCGCACTACCTCGAATGGCTATCCGGACAGGATGCTGGTCTACGGTTCGACGACTACAACGCGCTTTGGCGCTGGTCCGTTTCGAGGCCCGCCGAGTTCTGGGGCTCATTGTGGAAGTACTTTGACGTCCAAAGCAGCGCCAAGTACGTCAGCGTATTGAGCGGCGGTATGATGGATGCCAAGTGGTTCGAGGGCTGCCGGCTGAACTACGCCGAGCATCTGCTGCGACACGAATCGCGCGCATTACCCCAGGAACTCGCTCTCGTCCATACATCTGAAGCCGGCCACGTGACAGGGATGGCCTGGGGCGAGTTCGGTGCGCAGGTGCGGCGACTGGCGGTTGCCCTGCAGGAACTCGGGGTTCGACCTGGCGATCGCATTGTCGCTATTCTGCCGAACGTTCCGCAGACAGTGATTGCCATGGTGGCCTGCGTAGCTGTCGGGGCCGTATGGTCGACGGCGTCGCCGGAGTTCGGAGTGCAGACGGTGATCGATCGATTTCGGCAGATCGAGCCAGTGATGATGATAGCAGTGGACGGCTACGTATTTGGCGGGAGGACTTTTGGCCGGGCCGAGGAAATTTGCCAGATAGCAAGCTCGCTGCCGACACTGCGACATGTGGTCTGCCTGGAGAAGCTCGCGAAACAGGGTGCGGGTGGACTGTCCAGCATGTGTGACACCGAAGGGGCCGCGGGGACTCCGAAGTGGCTTCGATGGGAAGCGTTGATGGATCGCCCATCACCGGCCGCTAGCCAATTTCAATTCGTCAGGGTGACCTGGAATCACCCGCTGTGGATACTTTTCTCATCGGGCACGACCGGCCTGCCAAAGGCTATCGTTCACGGTCATGCGGGCATGCTACTCGAGCACCTCAAACTCTTGCATCTGCATCTGGATCTGCGCCCGGGCGCGCGATTGTTTTTCTATACGACGACCGGTTGGATGATGTGGAACGTGGCGGTCGCAGCGCTGCTGTCTGGCGCCACGGTGGTTCTCTACGACGGCAGCCCCACGCACGGAACAGCGGATCGCCTATGGAGAATCGCGGCGGAGCGGCAGGTGACACACATGGGCGCCAGTCCGACGTTCCTGCAGTCGCAAAAAGCTGCGGGAATTCGCCCCTGCGAGGACCTGGATCTGCATGCGCTCGAGATGATCACGGTGTCCGGGAGCCCCTGCAGCCCCGAGCACTTTTCATGGATCCAGGAAGCGGTCAAGCCGGATGTCTGGATCGCTTCTCAGTCGGGAGGTACGGAGATTTGCAGCGCCTTCGTGGGTGCGGTACCCACTCTTCCGGTCTATGCCGGGGAGATCCAGGCGCGGATGCTCGGCATGGACGTTCATTCCTGGAGCGATACGGGCGCGGAGCTGCTCGATGAAATCGGGGAACTGGTCGTGACACGACCTTTCCCTTCCATGCCGTTGTACTTTTGGAACGACGTGGATCGGAAGCGCTACACCGACAGCTACTTCCGGTACTTCTCCGAAGTGTGGCGTCACGGTGATTACATCAAGATCAACGGTCGCGGTGGCTGTTATATCTACGGGCGTTCCGATTCCACTTTAAATCGGCACGGAGTGCGGATTGGAACTGCCGAAGTCTACCGACTCGTGGAGCAGGTGCCGGGAGTCCTCGACAGTCTTGTTGTTTGCAGCGAGGTGCGAAGCGGCACATTGCAGATGCTGCTGTTCGTGGTGCTGAGTCCAGGTCGCTCCCTCGATGCGACGTTGCGCGAAGTAATTGAGCTGCGCTTGCGCCAGCAGGGAAGTCCGCGCCATGTGCCCGATGTCATAGCGCAGGTGGAGGCCATACCCTACACGCTGACAGGAAAGAAAATGGAAGTGCCCGTGCGCCGTTTGCTCGAAGGAACTCCCATCGATTCGGCGGCCAGCAGAGATGCCATGGCAAATCCCGACGCCCTCGATGGTTTCCTGAGATATCGCTTCACCGTTGTGGCTCAATCGGACAAGCCTGAGTCGGAGTCCGGACTTCCACGGTAATCCTATGGAATACGTCGTCGAGCTGCTGGAGAACCCAGCCGATCCCTCAGTGATTGGCAGCAAGGCCGCGAATCTTGCGGAGTTGCATCGCGCCGGCTTTAACGTGCCACGTGCGCTTTGCGTGACCACCTCAGCGTTTGAGGAATGGCAGCGGGAAGGACTGACCAGCGGCCTGAAAGCCGCGCTCTTGAAGGCGTTTCTAGCGCTCAAGTCTCCTGTGGCAGTTCGATCCTCGTCCCCGGCAGAGGATCTGATGGGCGCTTCGTTCGCGGGACAATACCTGACGGTGCTGGGAGTTCGATCGGAGGAGGCACTGTTGTCAGCGGTAGAGCGATGTTGGCAATCCGCGACATCACAGGCCGCCAAAAGCTACAGAGCGTCGGTTGACGTCGGCGACCTCCCCATCGGCATGGCCGTAGTGATCCAGGAGCTGGTTCAAGCCGATGCCGCAGGTGTCATGTTCACCATCAACCCGGTGACGGATCGAGCGGATCAGATTGTGATCAACTCCAATTTCGGGCTGGGAGAGTCGGTTGTCTCCGGGCGAGCTGAGCCGGATACGTTTGTGCTGAGCAAGGCCACTGGAGAGTGTCTGGAAACGCGTGTTGGCACCAAGCGGGTGGTGACGCGGGACGTGGATGCGGGTGTAAGCGAGTTGCCGCTGGACTCTGCCCGCCAGAAGTCGCTGAGTTTGACCGCAAATCAGCTGCAACTTCTGCTGAGTGCCGCTGGCCGATTGGAAGGCCACTATGATGCGCCTATCGACTCGGAGTGGGCGTTTGTGGGCGACACGCTCTATATGCTGCAGGCACGCCCGGTCACGACGGGCTACCCGGCTTTTCACGCGTATCTGCTGGATCAATGGGCGCGCGATCGTCGTCTGCCAGACGATGCGGCTGCGGAGTGGGTACGGGGGTCGGTGCTTTCAGGGCTCAAGGTCTCTCCGCTTTACTACTCGGAGATGTCTGCCTTCTTTGCCGACATGTTCGTTCGGATCGCAGCCCTGCACGCGGCGCCGCCCATACGTCAGAAGATATTCACGTACTTCAGCGGCTATACCTATACGAACAGCGCCTTCTCGACTGCCGCAGATCCGGCGGGAAACATCAAGCCGGAAAGTCCCTTCGGTCCGACATGGCGCTCCAATCTTCGCATCGCGTTGCGAAAGCCGATGAGCTATGCCTTCTGGTGCAATATCGATTATTACTACAGGCGATGGCAAAGCGAATGGCTGCCGGGGATCGAGGTCAATCGCCCGGATTTCGCTACGGCGAGCGTGGCGGACATCCGGCGCTATATCGAACTCCTGGAGGTGCAGCGGCGCGAGCGCAGTGTCGTTGCAGGTCTAGCTGTTGGTTACGCACCCAATTTTCTGGGTTTGGTTGCCTGGCTTCTACAGCGATGGCAGCCCGATGCGCCTGCGGATACGCTCGGAATCCTGACCAGCGGACTCCCGGGCTCATTCACGCATCGCGAGAACGTGGAGCTCTGGCAACTCGCCCAACAAGCTGCGGCAAGACCCGCGGTGGCACAGTGTCTGTTGGCTGGAAGATTCGGGGAGGTGCCGCAGGCGGTGGGGGGTACGGAATTCCTACGGATGGCGGATGCGTTTTGCCAAAAGCACGCCCATCGTGGCTCTTCCGATAGGGATATCTATCAGCCGCGCTGGGGCGATGATCGAGAGCTCCTGCTGAAGCAGGTGGCCCTGCTCCTGAAGCTCGGAGGGGACTCCGATCCGGAAAAGGCTCACGGTCGAGCCGCAGCTCGACGCGTCGATCGCGAGAAGGAAGTAGCGGAGCGGCTCCGCCTTGGGCTTTTCGGGCGGATGCGCGCGGCAGTGTTCATGCGGATCCTGCGGACCACGCAGCGCTACGTGATGCATCGAGACAATCAGCGGCATACCTTTGAGCCCTATTTTCTAAATCTACGACGGGCTTATCGCGCCATCGGCAGTCGTCTTCAGGCACGCGGTCTCCTCGATAACCAGGATGATATTTTCCTTCTGGCCAAGAACGAGATTTATGCGCACGCCGATGGATCGCTGGAAGACCGCAAGCTCGCCGGCCGGGTCCGTTGGCGACGCAACTGGTGGAATACGATCAGCGAACGGGAGCCGCCGTTCCGGCTGCGTGGCAGCCGTCCCTATGAAGGGACCACTGACGAATCGGCTGCGGATCTGCGTGGGGCTCCTGGGGCGCCCGGCATCGCAACCGGACCGGTCAGAAAGGTCTCGTCGCTGCAGGAACTCAACAAGATTCTTCCGGGCGAGATACTCGTCACCTACGCCATCGATCCCGCCTGGACACCTGTTTTCGGGACCATAGGTGGCGTCATTTCGGTGGAAGGCGGCATGCTGGCTCATGCCGCTGTGCTGGGACGAGAGTACGGGCTCCCGGTGGTCCTGGGAGTACAAGACGCCCTTGGCCGCCTGAAGGACGGAGACATGGTTCGTATTGATGGCACGCTGGGATTAATTGCGCTGACTACAAAGGAGCTCTGATGGTCATTCGCGCCGACGATGAACTGAAGCACCCGCAAAGCGACCTGCCGGAATGGCGGGAAAGTATGTGGTGGTGCTTCGATGCTCCGGAACTGGAACTCGGGGGCGCTATCTATTACGCGTACACCCCCAATACGCCACAGCCGTCGGCAAAGCTCATAGCTTATCTGACGCGCGGCTGGAACCGGCAGCGCAACAATCTTCTATACACCTTCGAGCAGGAACTGCCGATACCGCAAGGCGAGTGGGACGATCTGCGCGTTGGCAACTTCGCTCACTTCAAGCGACTTGAGCCGCTGAAGCGCTGGCATATCTCCTTTCACGATGCGCAGCGGCTGGAAATAGATCTGGAAATCGAGATGTTCGCCGGCAGTGGCTGGCATTGGATCGACAATCTCTATGAGACCCCAAAATTCCTTGCCGGTGACCGCTATCATCGTCCGTATATCGCGCAAGGAGAGATGCGTCTCGACGGCGCTCGATTTCCGCTCAATGTAACCGGTGACTCGGATCATTCGTGGGGGCCACGACGCTGGGGGCCGCTCTATCGAAGCAAGTATGTCGCTGGACAATGCGGGCGTGACTGGGCCATGTCCCTGATCGAGATCGCGGCGGCCGATGGAAGCTTCCGACCCTACGGATTTGTGTGGGATGGAAAACGTTATTCCCCAATTTCCAGCATCGAGGTCGCAGCCGACTACGATGACGATGGAGTGCATCGGGCCGTGCTGCTGAATATCGTCGATAGCGACGAGCGACAGACCCGCGTAGAGGGCAAATGCTTTGCCTGCGCACTGACTGACTACGGCTCTGTTAGCAACAATGACTGCTACTTCAGCTTCGACGTCAATCGTGGTCAGCATCGTGGCTCTGGAATCCTGTCATTCTTCTGGGAGCACGATTACTACCGGAAGGTGCTGTTGAAGTCGCCTGGCGGATAGAAGGCCGGTGCCGGCGCCGGATTCCTTGCGGTTGCTCAGCGCTGTTTGTCGGCGGCGGGCCGAATTCACCGAACGGGGTAGGCGAGGTTTTCTGAGGGGGGAGGTAGCACGCCTCACGTATTGCGTTCTCAATGGAGCTGGCCCAAGCGGCAGCTTTGTTTCGATTTGGGAATGTCTTGCCCTGTAGCTCGTGTCCTTTAACTCTTACCTGCGCGCGGTACGAATTTGTCTTTAAGCGATAACACGACGCGCTGAATTGCTACTATGTCAGCCACCGCAGTGCGAGTGAGTGAGTTAGTCAGGGCACGAAATTTGCCCGACCATCGCAGACGAAGAAAAGGGATGCGCCGCGGAGTATAGCCACTTGCTCTATCGATTGTTTGGCCCGGGTTGGACTCGAACCAACGACCAACGGATTAACAGTCCGACGCTCTACCAGCTGAGCTACCGGGGAGTGGTAGGGAAAGTGAGGCGGCGCGAAATCTTCAGG
>Ga0182030_10008757_pt1 | contig 20869 bp, 23 predicted proteins | sample 812S3MmetaG_FD_121299 | JGI IMG/M metagenome (GOLD analysis project Ga0182030, IMG submission 121299) | Permafrost microbial communities from Stordalen Mire, Sweden - 812S3M metaG (Illumina Assembly) | ecosystem: Environmental > Terrestrial > Soil > Wetlands > Permafrost | place: Sweden...
TTGATCATATATTAGTTTATTAGATATTTAAAACTTTTAATTTAAGATACAGAATTTAATTTATTTATGAAAATAAAGAAATATATATAAAAAAAGATAAAAGAATTCTTAAAATATTGTAAGAATATTTATTTAAAAAAATATTAATATAACAAATATAAGAAAATTATATAATTTAAAAACTTTAAAAATTAAAACCAAAGTTTATAATAGATAAAAAAGTAAATAATAAAAGAAAATAAATAATAATATTTAAAATATATTAGATTTTAAGAGAGTTTATATATAATAAAAGAGGTTAGAATAATCCTCGTCAAAGTTGAAGTAATTTGTCTAATAATCAGGGGAACTCGTAACCGAATCATCTGAATTGTTTTACTTTGTACTATTCAAGACTATACCGATGATTGAAATCGAGAACCGCGAATATGGTGTCTGTACCGTCGCACTCATGGACATGCTTATTACATTTGGTCAATGAGACGCCTTGTTGGTGAGAAATGTGTTCATCGGTCCCCAGACATTGTGGCCGTGATAACCTACTTTGGCCATAAATATTTTTGGATAGCTACCTAGCTACGATGATAGCCGATATTTCTTTTTTCAACCATGAACTAATACTACTACTCCTATCAACCTTGACCGAAATAGGGCGCTCATCTTACGCACCCAGTGATCGAATTTCTATCATATGATCGAGCTTCCGATTTGAATAAGACGGGACGTATCAAGTACCTTCATGGAGATACCTCTCAAGTTCAGAGAATTGGCTTTGTTTCAAGCTAATTTGCGACATAATAAGATGATGAGCAGGAGCTGGCCCAATTCACGGCATGCGCAGGGTGATCGCGTGCCGGGACTACCTTCGTGGCACCTGCAGCCAAGCGTTACTTATCTAAGTTCGGAAGCTACGAATCGTACAGCAACTTTTTCTCTATCTTTCACTACATAGTTTAACAACTGCTTCGAGAGATCTTCCTCGGTCCTTGGCACAATTTCATCCAACGGTAAGAGTGCTAGAACCAGCACGGATTAAGGAGGTAACAAGGACTTGGCCCTGCTTGGAATCGCTGTAGTACTGTACAACATGCCTGTATCGCGATACCCGAATCGTACAAAATGCAATTGAACATTGAATCCTTGGGATTTGTGCACGTAGCCAGGAACGTAATCGTAAAAATCCCCTCACGATAACGCTGAACACGTCTTCCTGGCACGGCAGGGCCGATCAATCAGGTTGCCACTTTCAGAAAATGGCAATCTCCATGGGTATAATTGGCAGTCACAGGACTCGACTGCTCTTTAGACATCCTTTTATCTCGAGAACTTAGGTCGACTGTCACACAAAGACCAACTCGAGATGGCCATGTTCGTCTCGAAAATCCTTGGAGTAGCGTTCATGACCTGTGCCTCAGCTTCCGCTATCAACGGTGGCACTCCCACTGCTGGTAGTATTCTCCCAGGAGCATACATCGTGCAGTTCGAGCCTGGACACGTAAGTAATTCCAATACATCGAATGAACATAAATTAACACCAGCAGAATTCCACAGACTCATTCTATCAGAATCTCACAAACAATGGCATCGAAGCTGCTCATCGTCAAACCTTTGGGCTCCGGCCAGAAATCTTCTCAGGGACCTCATTCCATCTCGCGTCTTATTCGAAGGAAGATTTGGACTTGATAGGAAACTTCACTCAAGTCAAGTCCATTTCGCCAGTCCGACTGTTCCAGCGTGTTGCTCCCATCAGTAAGCCGTGGAAAGGTGTGGACTGGACCAAGATTGGGAAGAAGAAGGTTAGCAAGCGCGTCATCACGAGTGGCAATGGCACGTTCAGTACACTTGAAATGACGTTCGTATTTCCTCCTTCTCCTCGATTTTGATATTCCAGTACATTGATACCAGACTAGTGGAGTGGACAAGCTTCATAGAGAGGGTCTCGATGGGAGTGGTATCGTTATTGCAGAAATTGACACTGGGTAAAACACTAAAACTTTTCCTAGAATCTGCTTCCTAACTGTCGCAGCATTGATTATACACACCCAGCTTTGGGAGGCTGTTTCGGTCCAGGCTGCAAAGTGGCCTTCGGCACAGATCTCGTAGGTGATGCATATACTGGAGACAATACCCCGGTTCCCGACGACGATCCAATCGATTGTGCTGGCCATGGGACTCACGTTGCTGGTATTATTGCGGCATCGAATGATCCGTACGTGCTTGGTGTTGCGCCCAATGCAACTCTCGGTATCTATAAAGTATTTGGCTGTGAAGGCTCAGCAGCAAATGATGTTTTGATCTCTGCCTTTATTATGGCTTACAACTATGGGGTTGATGTTATCACCTCGAGTATTGGCGGTGCTAGTGGTTGGCCTGAAGAGTGAAATTATACCTCAATTTAACTATTTCACTTGTTAACGGATTACAGGCCATGGTCCGCAGTTGCGGCCGCAATCATTGCAGCAGGGACTCCTTGTATGCTTGCAAATGGCAATGACGGTGCAGAAGGACTCTATTATGCCTCTACTGCATCAGCAGGTACAGAAGTCACGTCCGTTGGCTCAGTGGATAATTCACACTCTCCAGAAACTTTGTTTCAGGCCAATTATACCGCTAATGGCTTACCAAATAGCTTCGGGTATGCACTTGCAACAGGATCTTTTGCTGGCCTCAGCCTTCCCCTATGGACAGACTCAACGGACCCCAATGTTGCAAATGATGGCTGCAACGATTTTACTGCTGACTTGACCGGCAAGATTGTGCTTATTCGTCGTAGCGGCTGCACCTTCGTTACCAAGGCACAATCGGCAATCGATGCCGGCGCGAGTTACGTCTTGTTTTACAATAACTTCCCGGGCACAATCATTGCATCTTTGGATGGTTCAACTATCGCAGCAGCTGGGATGGTTGACCCTTCTACTGGAGCAAATTTTGTTAGTCTTCTTGCTGTGGGTGATGAGGTCGTGCTTACATTCCCCACTGATGTTGAGCTTCTGATCGTATCCCCTGGGGACGTAAATACACCCACCGGTGGCAAGATGAGCACGTTCTCAACCTGGAATCCCTCAAATGAGAATAGTATCAAGCCAGTAGTTTGTGCCCCAGGTGGAAATATTTTGTCCACCTACCTAGCATCTCAAGGTAGCTATGCAGTCTTATCCGGCACGTCGATGGCAACACCCTTCATTGCCGGTGTAGTAGCTCTCTATAAGCAGGCAAAGGGCAAGGGAACAACTCCGCTCATCATTAACGCAGCATTGTCCAGCACCGCTAAACCTGTAAAGTTCAACGACGGAACAAATACCTCTCCATTTCTGACCTCGATCGCCCAGCAAGGTGGAGGTCTAGTCGACGCGTACCACATGATATATGCGGGAATCGCCGTCACAGAAACCAACATAGCACTGAATGATACACGCCATCACGTCTCAAACGCCGCGTTTGACGTTCAAAATCTGGGCACAGCAACGCAAACTTACACCCTCACCCATCAACCTGCAGCTAACGCCTATGCATTCGATCTTACCAACACTGACCTCGTAGCTGCTTTTCCACCCCCACTCGACACAAAGTACTCTTCTGTCACTATATTTCCACCAATTCTTTCCCTCGAACACGGCCAGAAGAAACGTGTAACTATCGTCGTACTCCCAAATCCCTCCCTCAATACATCTCTCGTCCCAGTCTACTCAGGCTACATAAATATCACCTCCTCCCTCACCACAGAAAGCATATCAATACCATACCTTGGCGTGGCAACAGTGATGAACAACATCACGATTCTCGCTTCTGATGCATCGTGGCCTGACTTCAACGACAGTCTTGCTGTTTCCACAAACGACAGCACCTCAACCTTCAAACCCTCCTCTCAGTCCTTTCCCGTTCTCTACTGGAACACCCGCTGGGCAATGGCCGAAGTCCGACTCGATGTGTTGTCCACTAATCCCTTCTTAAACAAGATCCGCGCCGCAGGACTCAGCACCTACGGCTCCGTGTCGGGGTATCCTCTAAGATGGCAGCCCAGAGGCGTAGCAGGACAAGTGACGGGAGCAGAATGGAATGGTACTTTAGCGGATGGGAGAAAGGCAGTGAGCGGAAATTACAAGTTTGTGTTACGGTTTGCAAAGGGTTTTGGGGATTTGAACCGGGGGAGAGAGTTTGAGAGTTATGAGAGTGAGGCTTTTGCGATGGATATGAGTTAGTCGAAAAGAGAATTAATAGGTGAGGTGGTGGAATGAGGCCGTTTTAATATAGTCTAGACCATATGCGGAGGACGGGAGCGCGAAGATATCTGATGGTATTTCGCCACTGTTTCCACAGTATCACACATTTCGACCAACTAGCCTCTCTCTGTGCTGAATCACTATACATCCTTCTCCAATCTATGTGTATCAGTAGAAAATGGATGCGACCTCCATGCGCATATCTCGTATAGGCAATGAAGCTATGCTGAGTTTCCAGGATAGGGTCCGGAGAACTGGGATCCAGAATCCCAGATCGTCATCAAATGTCTGCGCAGCGAAGAGAATACCGTCTCTACCCAAATGTACTTCAGCCAATGCCACGGAGAAGTCTCCTCGCAGTAGTCAAAATGGGGATGTTCATATGTAATCACGGAAGATAGTAAGAACATATACGATTTCGAGGAAACTCCGTGGATTGGCGTTATTTAGCAAGTTATTTTGCGCCTTTTATAGGTCCTCATCCTGTCAGCGACCACCCCGGGTCTCCAGAATGCCTCCGAATTGCATGTGGCTAGCTTAAAACATGCCTAGAAGCTCACACCAACTGTATAAATGACTTGCGAAATTTACCAACTCGAGTCACTCTTGGGTCAGAATCAGAGTCAGAACCTTTCCTATACTTAACCAAAGGAGAATCAGGGCATTGGGTTACACTGAGACATTGTCGTGGGATGATTTAACCTTTAAGACAACAAGCCAAACTTCGGACAAACATCGAGTATCGTTACCTTTGGATTCTTTACCACAACTATTCAAAGATGCGATATATTTTACCAAGAAACTTAACCAGCGTTATTTGTGGATTGAGTCCTCGTGCGTCATTCAAGACTCGCAACAAGACTGGTTTGTAGAATCAACCTAGATGGTGTCATCTATAAGAATTCAATCTTAAATTTAGTGTAATACACCACAGGCGATAGCACAGAAAGTATGTTTGACCCCGAGTTAACAAACAGAAATCTTCAGATTCCGTATAACACTTTAGTAATGATATAATAACAGCGATGGGTTGCATGTCTTATCTACATAAATATTAACGTTGTTGGTGTGGTGGAAGAAATAAATCTCAAGGGCTGGATGAAATGGAAAGGGTGACAGGCTAAGGGATCTTCCTAACGGTGAGAACCCGAAGGCACAATCCTTTGCAGCAGTTGCAACAATTGTAAAATAAGGTCAGCTGTAGATGGATTGCATCCCTCGGATGTCTCTCTTCGGATCAAGTGACTCATCTTGGATTATGTAGTGAGAATTTATCAAAAGGAACTGTATAACAAACCATCGAGCCACGGTTGCAGCATCCTAAAAGGTTTTCGGCCGACTAAATAGGTAATTGGGTCAACCGTCAGTCAGCCTCATAGGCTATCTGACTTATTGGCCAGTACTTAGGCGCAAATAAGCCTCACCTAAGCACTTATCCATAAGGACTACAAGTCCTCCAGTCTTTGTTTCCTTCAGACTATTTAAATCTGAAGAAGCAGGTCAGTAACTTCAAATTCTCCTGAACCAAGTGAGAGACCCTTGTGAACTCCATCATGTCCGTCACCAGTCTTGCTCAAGATTTACGCCCTCAGCTTTCTCCAAAAGCTCTTATTTTCGACGACCGAGACAGTGACGAATTCAAGGCCGCCCTGATCCGGTGGAGCGATGTAGATCTTCAGGTTCCTTCGGCAATTATCAAACCGATGACTGAAGATGATATTGTGGTAATCGTAAGGTCAACACTTTCGTTGCGTTCTATTTCCTAGAGTTTGGAAGCGCTAATAATTCCTTGAAAGGTCAAACACGCGGTGAAAAATACCATCCCGTTTGTCCCCAAAGCTGGTGGACATAGCCTATGGTCTACAATAGGTGGAGAAGGCTTTATTCTTGATCTATCGCTGTATACCGGAACCCAGGTCGATGCTGCCAAGCAAACGGTGACGATGAAGGGAGGTGTATTGGCACAGGAAGTATACAATGCAGTGTACAATGCAGGATACTGCGTGAGTGAGTTATCCCCGGCATGAATGGATGGCAAATATGTGCTCAATGAAGGCTAATTCTTTTTCCCCAGCGGCGCCCAATTCTTCTACCGTGGGAATGATTCCTGTAGTGCTCGGTGGTGGCATGAGTGCCATCACCGGTATCCATGGATTGGCAATCGATAATTTAGTAGCTGTTAGAATCGCTACTCCTCACCAAGGCCTAGTTGTTGCCAGTGAGACCGAAAACGCGGATCTGTTCTGGGCGCTTAAAGGGGCAGGGCAATTCTTTGGGGTGGTAACAGAGATGACTTTGAAGATACACCCGTTGAGTACGCTGGGTCGTGAAGACGGCAAGATGTGGACTTGGGGCTTTTTTTATAGCCCAAAGCAAGCGGATGATGTAGACAAGGCTGTCTGTTACGTTGCAAATAACTCGACAAGGGTGACGGGTGGGGCGGCTGTGATCATGGCGCCTCCGCCAAAATTCGATGTCAGTTTCCTCTATAAGACTCTTGGTTCGCAACTGATAACTTGTTTAGCTAATGATTATGGTGACCGCCTTCTTCTGTGGGCTAGAAGAAGATGCTCGCCGCATGTTCGCGCCACTTCTCGACCTGAATCCTCTTAGTTCAGAGGGAAAGCTTGTTCCATTCAACGAGATTCCCAAAGCTACTGAAGCGTTTAATAAGAAAGGTGGCTATAAACAATTTATATCAGCAGGAGTTCAAAAGTTTGAATTGCAAGGGCTCAAGAGATCGTTAGGAATATGGCTCGAACTTGCAGAGAAATGTCCTCGAGCAAAATCAACGGCTTTTCTCTTGTCCTGGTTTAATAATCAAAAAGTGAAAGAGATAGCAGAAAACAGTACAGCATTTGGACAGAGGGATATTCGCTTTTGGCAGTGAGTCAATAATTTCTCCTGCGAATATATGTTGTTGACATTTCTAATAGGATGGCTATCCCGAATGCCTCAGATGCGGAGACTTTCAATGTAGCTGCTAAATACTCGGAAAAGTTTATTGCTCTATGGGAGGAAGGACAGGAAGAAGAAGAGAAGGCATCTTTCTTAAATCACAATCGAACCGCACCGCTAGATAAGAGGTATAGAGGCGAAGTTCGACAAACAAAACTGAAGATGCTGAAGCAAAAATGGGACCCTAATGGTGTATTTACAACCCAGCTCTTGTAACCTTAGTACCCTAAGTGCCATTTCTCTAAAACCACATGAGAAGCTGTAGCCATATAAACTTGCCCATATTCTATTATAACATCATATAATTCATTCTTAGCTATTGCTATGGCTAGAGATCTTGTGGAAAGTGAAGAAAACGTGTCCACAGTCAACCAGTCCATAAATCGCGCTCGTCCCTGATCTAAGTAATCCTTTAGGGGTAGCACGAAGTTATTACTTAAATCAGAACCCCTAGCCATCTTGCACAGGACCATCACAATCGGGGCCTAAATATGTCTTGGCGATAAGCTTTCAGGCTACAATGTATCAGAAACTGAGCGCACTTGTTCTTCTTGGTGGTGCATTTGAAATGCGAGCCTCTACCCAAACAAGCTCTTAAGTCGAAGGTTTTACTGTATTGTGGAGCTAAAACCGTCCCCTTCGAAACAGAAGATAGGGAACAGTAGCCCTCCTTGATAGATCTTGTTCAAAGATGACCGCATCCCTGCAAAAGCTCGCGATATGTCTTCGGGATACGTCAATTTCTTGAAGTTGAATACTTGAATCCCATTCGACAAGTTCTGTAGGCCGGGGATCTGTATTGAAATCCATCGATGTTGTCCCCAAGTATCCTGCTTTGCGTAGTGCGCATTAGCCAACGGATAGGAGTGCAAGTCCTCATAACACACGGCACGATTACACTGCCAGGTCAGCGGTCCCTGGCCGAATACGAGCCAGCGTTTTTCGAATACGTACTCCCAAAAGGTCCACGCACGACTGTTATAGCCATCGGTGGCGCGCACAGGAGGCTCCCACGATTTGTTCACGCTTGCTAGTCCCCCCCCCCGGGGCGAGCCCCTTTATAATTTGGTTAATCGATCTCCGGGCCGAAACTTCTTGATGCCCCGGATTTCATGCTTAGCATCGTTATCTTCCTTGGCGAAAAGGATAGGAAAGAGTTTGCGTAGATCAGATGCATTCTTTTGAGTTTATGACGAAAGGTTTCTTCGACGACACATAGACTATCCACCCAGAGGAACTGCTCCCCCAGGACTTTCGCGACCCCTGTAGCATCGTAAATAGACCTCGGTATCTGATTAGCAATTTCGCCGGTGAATAGTGCGTGGTGTTACCCCAGATGACTGAAATTACTTTTCATTGCTTGGTGGTTCTTTGCCTGTCCCCAGGTATAAGAGAGTGTTATATAAGTTCTGCTTCCGTTCATATCGTCAGTTCCAACAATACAGCCTTTCTGAACATCTATCAGTCACATCGTTTGATATAAATCCATCCAGTTTACTGATCTTTTGCTTGTCACAATCCCTGCCATGCTCCTGCATACACCGGGTGTGCCGAATGCAAATTAGATCGACGTCAACCCACGCTAGATAGGTCATCCGGATTCTGCCAGGATATTCAGTTTTGACCTTTTGTGCGATGAGACTGGAAGAGCGGTCGGTATTTACGCCTTGCAGGGTTGACCTCTCATAGTGTATTTGGAAGGTTGCCGACAATTTGTTCCTTGACTTAGAGATCGAAAAGGTCTAGGAGTGATAGTCTAGTGGTGGCGACCATATCGACTTGGCCGATTCGATCAATCTGGCATGGACACAATTGCTCGCCAACAAATGAAATACCAAGCCCAACTCTGTCGTAGCTTCAGTCTCAAACGGCGTTTCAAATATAGCTAGAATATTCAAGCAAACTTTGCAAATTTGACTGTTGTCAAGCTTTGCCTTATCACCATGTTTGATTATTGCATCTAAAGCCTGCCTAATATGCTGTTCGTTTAATGCTTGGGATTCCATTATCTCTGGGTACGCGCACATAGAAAGGTGTGGTGAAGGTGAGATTGGAAGAGTGTGTACAGAGATGCTAGGACCAATTTATTTTGGGTTTTTAGCCCATGTATAGAGACGCCAGAGGTAAGTTATGTCACTGTCTCACTAGCAGGGACACTCTGAAAGACGCTGTAGCATTAGCAGATTAAATGGGGGTGAGACGAGACATAACGTGATCAGCTCCTTTTCTGGGTCGCGCTTCGCTCTATTGGGCTTACCTCACAGTATCTTCCAACAATCCAACAACATCTAACAATGTTGCCGACTCCTATGCGTCAATCCCTCTAACATCTAATTCCAAAGGCTAAAATAAGGATCCTTCCAGTTATAGCTATCAAGATCGCTAGTTTTAGACTTTAATTATTTTCAAGAACATCAATATCCTCGCTCCTCTATTCGCACCTCCAGCTAAGCTCGAGTCGGTATGGCAGCGAAAAGAGAATGTCGTCTTCGACTTCGGTCAGCTATTACATGCATATATGCATCACGTTTCTTAACTTGTCGAGGGAGCTTCGTGACCGAATCTATCACGATGCCCTTATTACGCCGAACCCTATTGCCGTGTGCTTCATGACCGTTAATATTGATTACCATGACGGCCTACTCGAGTCTGCTTACTATAAGGAAAAATGAAGGAAGAATGACGCACAGCGAAATATATACCGTTGCCCTAAAAGATACTGTCTTCTCTCGAGTAGCATTAGGTCTTCTCTGCACTAGCAGAATAATTGCCAGCGAGGCAGCAGCTGTGCTTTATCAATTTAACAAGTTTCATTTTGGGGGAACGGAAGTCTGGAACCTATTATACGGTTTCCTCGACCTCCTCGGTCCGCAAAACCGCTCTTATTTGCGAGATATTTCTGTGGAATTGGATAAATCGCCGTGTCTACCGATAGACTGCCAGGGCGTCCAAACTCTCGGATATGTATATGATTTTCGTTTTCGAAAAGTCGTGTCTTGTGGACAGAAAAAAGAAGAACAAGAAGTGTACTTTGTGGACCCGGCCATTGAAGCTTGCTTCCGGATCTTGGAGATTGGTGGGGCACAAGTGCAGTTACGATTATTGCTGGTGCCGTCGTTTCTACCAGGTGTGAATGTATGGGAAGATGATCCTCACGGATATTACCCTTATCTTCGGCCGTGGTATTCTTTAGATATACCTCAAAACATCGAAAGATGCAAGATAGACTTCGCAAGCAACGTGGATGGGCTGTGGTTTGGCGTGGGAAGGAAAGATATGTTTAATAAACAAACCAAAAATATCCGGGAGAAGGGATGTGAGGCCCTCGATACGAAGGGTCAGCACCACACTTCAAATATTTATGATTATTGGAAAATATACTTCGTTCTCCGGAGGATTGGTGACAGCACATTAGGAAACACGAGGGGCTGGTCAATCGATCGTGTAATTGAGGAATACCGCTCCATTGAATGGCTTATAAAAGAATCATGCAACTAATAAAACTTCCAAGTCAGAGGGAATTGCATCGATTATTATCCGGGGCAAAAAGAATGATGGAGAAAGACAGGGTCATTTAGCGGAGCAAAAAACTCTTCTTTTACATGAAATATTCAGTTTATTCCGTCATCAAAATAATTCAGAAGCTTCGTGATAATGCTTGAATCCTCCCTAAGTCGGGGGTCTAGAGACAATTAATAGTGAGTGGATTCTAATATGTTCCCAAATATATCAAAACTATTTGATTTTCATTCGGTATTGCCTTTTTCTATCAGATAAAAGCATGCCGTGTTCTTAATTCTGCTAGTATCGTGATAGCTTGTCTACTGTAATACTTACTCTAGCAGATCAAAATGGAGAATTGTTAAATAAAGTCTTAATTTATTTCTAATACAATCTCCACTGACCGATTTTCTTAGTGGCTCTGGGCGATGAGATTTTCTGCTACAAGGTGTTAAAATATTCCCAGATTACTTCAATTTTCCATGAACACCCCTTCCTATTGATTTAGCCGATGAAATGACCAAGAATAGACTCCCTCGAAAGCACCCCCTGCCGATGTATCATTGCAATAATACACATCCATCACGCACTAGAAGAGGAACCCGCCAATTTGCTATATCTTGGAAGCGAACCCCCGAGCTTTTGATCTCTATCCATCAAAACAAGTTCATTTTCCTCAATATCCTTGGGAAGCACCACTTTACCCTTCCGTTTAAGCAAGGTCTGCTTCAAGCTCGTCATCTCTGAATCTGGACCGATTAAAACAGTACCAGGGTGTACAATATTGCTGCATAAAATAGCTAGGAACATTGGGAGGGCTTCGAGAATATAAAAGTATGATTCGTGGAATGGAAGAGGATTAGAAGAGGTGTCGCCAGCCGAGAATTCAATCAGGCGGAAAAATATTCGGACCTATCCAAATTGTATGAGGATTTGACGCTGGCCAAAAGACAGAGAACTTACAGTGATCAAACTCAGACTCGTATACAAAGCGTACAGCAGCCTTCTCCACTCGGTCTTTGTCGAGGCAAGCCTGCCTCTGCTTTCCATCTTCAACATCTCCATATTGAACTTAATAGCCAGGCCCAAAAATACGAAAATGAAAAATTGTTGGAGTCCGATACCGCCCATATATATGTGTGTAGCTTTCATCTGGTCAGCTGGCAGAGCAGTAGGACCAGCCATACTTCCGCCGATAATTTGGATGATAAAAGCGATGAAATCAAGACAGACGAATAGGAGGGCTAGTGTAGAGGCCGGAATCGAGAAGAGGGAATGAGCTGGGAGGAAGAAGTGGATCATGCGGCCAAGAACCATGTAGTCGAAGGCGTTGACCCCTGTGTTTCGTCAATTGATTCCGTCGAAAAATTAATGATAGGGGACTTACATAAAGGAGCGACAAGAACAAATAGGTCGGATACGAGTTCTACGCCTGCACTTTGTTGAAAGCGAGTTGATATGGAGCGGGCTACAAAGGATATTGTTTCCCAAATTGCACCCATAATGATAACCCAGCAGAAACTCTACATACATAAGGTTAGTTCAATAAAGTTATAAATTCTTTCATAAGACTTGGGGAGAACGAACCTTTTTGTAAATGGCAGCTTGTGAGATATGGCCCACGGTAAGCATTCCAAACAATATCGAAAACAAGACAGCAGCCGCGAAACTCGGGTAGTAGTTGTAGAGCGCATTACAAGTGCCAGGAGGAACATATCCATTCTTATCTGGAACGATGGTTTGGACGCAGGTGGGAAGGGCAATGGTAATTGTCTTAGGGGCTTGAGTGACATGCGCGTTTGTCACCCCGGGAATCGTATTGTATTTGGTAGTCATGAAATATATATTAGACGTGGAAGTAGAGGATATTGTGAGTGCATCGCGGAGGAGTAGTGTTGGTCTTGGAGGGGTAGAGGTTGTGCTGATCGCATTCGCTCTTGCCATCCAAAGAAGGCCAGTAAGAATTGTAAAACAGGAGGGTAACATAGTTGCTACAATTCAACAAAGAACAAGATAAATCTTGGTAGTAGAAGCGTTCAAGATGAAGATGGAGGAATCCGGATCGACTCGATTTTCTGGTAAATAGAGCAGGAGGTATGAGATCCGAATTTTAAAGATGAGAGCGAAAGATGAATGAAGAAAAATTACTATCTAACAGAAAACGCTAGCTTTAGGACGGACTTATAAGACTTTAGACATAGAAATGCATTGATACTTCAACAAAACTGGCGACGCGTACATACAGGGATGAAACACTGTGCCGTGGGAGGAAAGCCAGGGGAATCACTCAGCCCTCTTCGTCAAACTCGAATATATTCACGTGACCTTACATATTCCGCCCTCCGGCTCCACAGGTCTGGCGGCTATCCTCCCGTCGTAAAAGATAAGTTTTTTCACATGATCGCTTCTAGAAACCTCGCATTAAGTGTAAATACTTGTCACACTTCAATGCAGGAAGACCTTGCCAGACTTCAGTGTTCTGTTTGATTCCTTGTAAATTGGAGGAGTATGGCTCCTGGGAACTGGGAGGTTGTGCATAATTTCTCGTAATGGAGGGGTTGATTTTCAAAAGTTGTATGTATTGGGAAGGGGGGGTTGAGAATGGGACAACAGGCGATTTGAGGAAGAGGTTAGACGATATAAGTGTGATAGATAGCTGAGACGGGATAGAGCACTTATTTAAATCTTTCCAATCAAAGTCGATTCGTGAATGCAGAGGGGAGTGCGAGTACACATAATTTGTAAGTGGTCCAACCCGATGGGAACTTATTTTTGAGGAGGTAGAGTGGGTGCTTATTGCTAACCGACCAAGCATTTTAACAGAATCCGCCGGACATACCCGAATCTTGCTCCAAAATTCCATGTGAATTGCCAGCATTTGATTTTCTATGGTCTACCAAGTCATCGATACACTTTCTTTAGCACATGCGGCCTGCTGCTACTTCTCTCTTGAAGTCTTAATCTGGTGCTCCTCCACTTCAGTGTTTGATCCTGGAGATCCACCCAAACTCCTCTGCTCAAACACCACTTTGTCATTATCCTTCAACAAAACTGCCGGATCCAAAATATTCAGCGAAATCGAAGCAATCACAATCATTGCCGCATCCAACGCAACAAAGAAACGCTCATGTGAGATCAAGTACCCAGTCCATCCTTGAAACAATTCAATTGTTCGATAGAAGCTGCGAATATACACACACACCAAAGCCAAAATCGTCCCTCCAATGACCAATCTCTCATTCTTTGGCGTATGGAGCTTTTTCGAGCGGAATAGAAATACACCAAAGCAGATAGAGAAGATCGTCATACTGAACAATTGGATCAAAATACCAGCCACAATGATATGCGTTCCCGGTTTTGTAGATTTATTTTGATTTGACTCTCCAGACGCAATTCCACCACCCGCAGCCTGGACCATCAAGCTCAAGAAGTCCGCTGAGCAGAAGATCCAGAGATACAACTTCGGTTTCAACAACGAATACTGAGGTCCTCTCCGCACGATCAACCTCGCGAGCACGAGATAAATCGCCGCCGCAAAGAACACAGGCGCGATGACTAGCGTCGAGATCTGGATCAAGAAAGCCGATTTATTGTATGGGCATTTCGCTGACCAAGTGCGACCGGCCCAGCCTATGAATTCGACTAGCGCGCCGACTGAAAGGCAGAACGACGTCCAGCGCTTGTATTGAATAGAACGAATAAGGTGCGCAATCAGAGAGAGACCGAAAAGAATGCAGAGAACGATTCCAGCAGCGAGAGTGGGCTTGTATCCGTACGCCGAGGAGAGCCCTGGGACTATAGAATGGCAGTGTTTGAGGAGGTCGCCGGATGCGTATATTCGGTGGCTATCGTGGCCTGTGCGATTCTGGGACATTTTTCCGAGCCTTGAATGAGCTTTCTGGATTTGAGGAGGCTGTTGTGCTAGGAATGTATGCTGGTGACGCTCCACGGCTTATATTCACTATGTCGCGACCCGCTGGATGACGTTCAAGACTCTGGAAATTAACAGTGCGATAAACATACGGTCTCGCTATGGGGGGGTAATTAAAAGAGTGGGGAAGTGTTGTTTTATTTTAGGATGCGCCTAGAGCGGCGAACCCCCACATCAGCCTTATGATCAGCAAGTGATACATGGCGCACCACTTCAATTTGTTCAAATAAACAGAAAGGACTCAATTGAAGTCAACTTCCTATTTTCTGTCTAGTTAAATATTCTTATCACATTTAGAGGCATATTTGTGTCATCATTGATATCACTGAGTACGTTGCATAATCGAGCATTGGTGTTGGAAAGAATTGAATTGGTTCTATTAATACAAAAGACACGATGAGGTGCTCGACCTAAGACCTGCTCAGATCAGCGTTCCTCTCGTGCTCTGGAGATCTCTTATCCCTCTTCCTCCTCCTCGACTGGGGTCGTCGGGTTCGCTGGCGCCGGGCCGGGGGCTTGCTCAGCGATCGTTGGGTGGAGTTCTCGGACGAGGCTCGGGTGAGGGAGCCCCTTCCCTCTCGAATTCTTGATTGTCGAGAGCTGGCGCTCCTCCTCGAATGAATTCTTCCGCCATCTTCGGTTGATTGGTTGTGATTGTGGTTTGTTGGTGTGTTTTGACTGTGTCTTGTGATGTATGCATGTGTTTGTGTGTGGATAGGAAATGAAAGATCTAGGAGTGTGGCACTTTATTTATGTCAATTGCCGGACCTGTTCATTGCTTCCAAAGCCTGTCCTTCACCTTTGTACAAAGTTTGTTCCATTGTTTGACATTTCATTATCATCCGAGCTCTTTAACTCTGAATGAGGCTTGTCATATTAAGGTAGGCGATAAGGACAAATTTTTGAAAAATCCTCTGTACAGGTAGACAATTTTTCCCATGAACAATGATCATTCTTAGTCTGACCATCTCTGAACCGCTTTCAAATTTTTTAAAAAGGAGGTTCTCTAGTCTATCACAAGAGGGTATCAAAGACTTTGCAGAACAGTCAGCTTTGTAGTCCAAATACTCTTTATATTTGTTGGTATCACCAGGGATACCCACCGCGGTAGGTCAAATAACAAAGTCCACTTATTGTAGTTTCTGTGTTCAAAAGGTTGATTGTATTCTAAGTGCTAGAACCGGGCTTATATAGCCCTATAACAAAGACCTCCCAACCGCCTGCCCTTTGTTGTATGCCCTTTGTCTAGAAACGCGACTAGGCACCTACGGTACGACACAGCGTACCGACAATATTCTTTCAAGACCTTAATAATGGTAAATTGTGTTGAATTATTGTGATATACTTAGGTTTATCTTGGCTTGCCCGACGTCTTAAACGTCTTTGCGCCTGAAACACATCAAGCCATGCCTGAAAATGTGCGTTTTGATTTTCGTTTTATATAGTCCTATCACGAAGAACTCAAATTTAGAGTATGTAAAAGTCTGAATTCGAAGTTTATGGAAGTTGAGGGCCTTTTATATCCCTATATCTCTTCTAGGCTTATTTTAAGCGCCCTACACGTGATTCAATATCACGGTACTACGCTAAGCCTAATCGGGTGTCCTAGCAATGCTACAGTCGAAGGGACCTACGGCGCTCCTTCCCAAGCTCTATTGTAATAAGTCCTCTAATTTTACACTTTTTCGCATGAGAATATTCTTATACGCAATCTAGTAACATCTATTCCTGCGTAACAGAAAATCCTATATACTAAAACAACTTTGTGATTTGAAGATCTCAAATCTAAAGTCTTTTTAGTTATCTTCTTCTACTTTTTTATAAATATTGACTTTTCTCTAAATTTTAGAACTATAGTATAAAACTTTTATTATTTTATACTAAATTTATCTAAATAAAGCAAAAGAAAATGCACAATATATCAAGTATTTTACTAATAAACAAAAAAGATACTTCTATAATATTATATTTATAGTTACAATAAATTATATAAAACTTACGCAAAGTATAGTATTATTCTAGAAGTTTCCATAAACAGCTATATAGCTTCTTCTGTACAGAACTGCTACTCAGTCGTTTCAATCCTGTCCTCATCCTATCTCTATATAAGGTACGGCTTTATAAGCTAGCTTTCCATCTTCTGAATGTCGAGTCTACTTCTGGAGATCGGCCCTAAAAACGGTGCATGCTTGCGTGCTGCTGCTAATAGTTGTCTCTGACTGCTTAGCTATGCCTGCGCCAAGTAAGCCCCATTCTCTCTCCTCTACACCATATTGTGATTGCGAAAACTCGAGGTACTAGAGTGTTCGACGCGGAAGAGAATCTGTGGCTGCTGGCCATCAGGTAATGGAGAGGGGTGAAGGTTTTTCGTCTCAACTGCGATGTGCGACGAGAGGGAGTATCATTCTGTCCCAGTGCTGTCCGCCTCAGAATCGGGGTGAATCTGCCTTCGGCTTTGGGCTGGCAGGTTGGCAGCCTCACTTGGTGACGTGGGTATACAGATCGCAGACTTTCTTCTTCGTTTCATGAGCGACTAAGCGGCGACCAGAATAGCATCGAGATGCTTCAACATAGTACCCGGGCGGTGATGTAGAGGATTTCGGGTTGGCAGGTGTCTCGCACTAGAAGTGTGCCTCGGGCGGATGGGCAGTTCAGCCTCGCGAGATGAGTTGCCCAAGAATCAAGGCAGAGTCTGCCCAATCCACGACAATGAAACAGCGGTGTGAGCAGCCACTTGCCTCAGAATCGGGGCAATTTTTCCTCGGGCGCGGAATACGATGGGAAGGAGCAGGATGTTTTGCTTTTGAGCTGCAACTCCGCTGACTGTCAATGCGGCACACCATTCTCACCGACATTTGGTTTAATTTCAATTGGTGAGCTCTAATATTTCGCCTCGCAGCTTACGTACTAGCTTTTGGAATCTGCCTTGGGCTGTCTTACTTCTGCACATGCTAAGACATTGATTGAAGGCCGTACGGCGACTTTTGGAGTATTAATGAACCCTTCCCCCTCTGCATTATCTCTGTTCAGCAACGAAGTGCTGTCAAAATTTTGACTTGAAAAAGTAAATGGGGCCCGCTGCGTGATGTAAGTTACTACTCGTTACTACAAGCACAATGGAGAACTATACTGACTTCAGTGATGTTCAGCAATCTTATCTCAAGTTGACTGACCTCGGTCAGAACAACCAGTTCCCTCACATTGACTTTGCGACTCTGCCGAATCCCGACACCCCTCAAGACTTGAATTCTTTCCCCGCCGATACTCATCAAACGATTTTTAACTCAACGAGTGAGATAGCCTCAGATTCAAAAACTGCTAGCGAGTCCTTGATGCTAATGTACTATAGTTTCAGGAAGTGACTCCTTTTCTGAGCAACCTGTCGATCAACAAATTGTCACATACAGTATGTGAAAAAATTTAGAGACATCTCATAATCTACTCTTCACCCCTCAAACTTCTCTGATGACCTTCTACTTTGTCTTCCCTTTTCCTCTGCGCGACCTTCTGTCCCACTACATCTTCTCATGGCTGTGGAACAGTCAGAAATTATAGAACAAAGAGGTCTTCATCTTACACTGCTAACCTCTCCAAAGATTCACACTTGAACCAGTATCCTTTGAACAACAACTGGAGTGACCAAGGTTGTGAGTGCTTCTGAGCACCCCAGCCTTGAGCATAAAAGCTTACATATCCACAGATGTGAACTATGTGCCTGTTAATAACGATGATCTGTTCAGTGGTCTAGACAATAGCCAGGGCCATTCTGTAGGGTATGTCACATGTAGCTCACATTCGCCAAATTCTTGACTTTCCGAATCAAATCTATGCATCACATTTTCGGGTGTTGGGTAGCTGACCGGTAATTTCTAGAGAGCGATCTTCCTTTAGCACATATCCTGGCTACAATATGGCCACTGAAACCCCTGCGATTGCTGCCCCTATCGAGTCGGGAAACACGGCTAGTTATAGACCTGAACTGCGATGTTCAGTCCCTGAGTACTTACAAGACCGCAAGTTCCCCTCCGAATCTGCTTTGCGGTCCGTACACCCTCCTCCTACGACTAACCCGATGCCAGCACTGACACACTTTAGAAAGCACGAAGCTAAACACAGCAAACCTTACATCTGCCAAGTCCCAAACTGCAAACACACCCGCTTTGGCGACAAAGGCGGTTTGGATCGACACAACCGCGAGGTCCACGGATCACAGACCCACTGCTGCCCTATCACTTCATGCAAACGTCACGTGCGAGGATTCCCAAGGAAGTATAACCTCTTTGAGCATCAGAAACGATGTCATCCTTCCCAGTCACCAAATCTAACACCACCATCGATTCAAAGACAACAAAATCATACGAGTGATTATATGAAAGGACAACAAGAATCCTATGAGAGCGGGTCATCCGCGGAGATGGTCACTGGGGGTGGTGGGAGGCTGAGAGAGAAGCTGGAGAATCTTTACAATATGCGGGCGGAAATCGAGGTTGATATTGAGGCCCTCAAGAGGAGCTTGAATCTCCTGGAAGAAGATTCCCCATGATGATCTTGAAGATATATTTCTATTTTCTATGTGGGAGTCTGGTGATTTCCTTGTAATTAGCGTTTGGTGGTATAGAAAGATTACAGGGTGTCTTCAAGTCTCTCAAGCTCTCGACTTCACGGGGCATAAGGTGACGTCGAGTCTTCGATTTTCAGTCAGCGGATGGCTTGGAAAGATATAAATATTACCTTTGGGGTCCGTCGCGAGCTTGTGATATTTGAGTCCGCAGAGATTGTCGCTTAGCAAAGCTTTGCGTCAGCTGCAGACCTGCAGAGCTACTTTATTACATGTAATTAACTTACGGGAGATGCGGGGTAGTTTTGATCTCGTTTGATACTAACCAAAAGTCGTTAGTCACCCCTACTTGAGGTACAGATCCGCGTGATGATTATATGAATTTGCGCGTCAGTATGTTCTAGAATCAAAGATAAAAATTCACACTTGAGTGTCTGCCTTGTGTTACAGTTGCGAGTTAGTGCGAACTATTCTCTTTCACATGAACCGAGGCTTCTTTCTCATATCTGTGATGCATCACAGCATACTATTTAGGGCTCAAATTTCCTGGAAATGCATTATTATCTTTAGTCATAATAGTTTTCTATTTATTTGGAAGGTTCAGTACCAAAGATTCGGATTGTCATTCTTCACCTACATTTCTAGTTGACATCACATGGTCATTTCAGTTTTTCATTAAAATAGTACTGATTTTTGGGAATTTAGTTTTTATCATTTTGTATACACGGCCCGGGAAGAGCCATCAATCTGAGACCTGCTCAGATCAAGAACTCCCTTCCTGGGACGGCTTCCTCTTCCTCGACCGCGTCCTCGACCGTTGGCATCCGCCAATTCGACTTCGCTGCTGAAGCTTCCCGGGCCCGCCGTCTCTCTGCTCTCTCTGCTCTCCTTATCTCTTTCTCTCTTCTCTTCTCTTCATGGCGCAGCATCTCTGATCTCATTAGTTCTCTCTCTCTCTTCTTCTCTTCGCGGCGCGCTGCGCGTGCTGCACTCGCCTCCCTGAGCAATTCTTGACAGAACCGGTCGAATATTGCATCGACTGGCGAGGGAGGAGGGGTCGTGTTGTGAAATATGTTCCCGGAGGCGCATTCGAAGCATCCTGGGGGGCAGGATCGTCTCGACATGGTCTTGGTAGATGTTCTTGTTCTTGTTCTTGTTCTTGTTGTTGTTGTTGTTCTTGTTGGTGGGTTGAAAATTTGCTGTTGAGCGAGAAAGTGTTTGATAGTTTAAAGGCTTGAGATATAAAAATCCTAAGACGTATCAAACGGTATTACTTATGCAAAATAATCGACTTGTTCACCAAATTATAAACGATGTTCAAGGCCTGTACGAGGTCAGTTTTCCGGACGACAAAGGACAATGTAAGAGTCGTGGCCATAGCTCGCCGCACACTTAACCGAAACATTTATTTTTGACCTCTTTTTTAGAAAATTAAAAAATATTTTATTATTATTATTATTATTTAAAAATTAAAAATTATATATATTTTTATATAATATAAAGTAAAAAATTAATTATATATTTATTAGTAATATTTTTAAGAAAATAAAATATATTTAATTACAAATAAATTTTAAAAATTTAAGTTTTATTTGTAATAAAACTAATTTATTTAATAATAAAAATATCTTGTCTTAAAAGAATATTAAGTTTTCTTTTATATTAAGTAAAAATCTATATATATTTTGAATTTTAAATAAA
>Ga0182030_10008760_pt1 | contig 20865 bp, 21 predicted proteins | sample 812S3MmetaG_FD_121299 | JGI IMG/M metagenome (GOLD analysis project Ga0182030, IMG submission 121299) | Permafrost microbial communities from Stordalen Mire, Sweden - 812S3M metaG (Illumina Assembly) | ecosystem: Environmental > Terrestrial > Soil > Wetlands > Permafrost | place: Sweden...
CTCCACGAACAGGGTGTCATCACCAAACGAGGACGCCGCCTCTCGGCGCGCGGAGACCACCGCTTCGGCTAGTTCCCCTGGGTGCTGCGCCACCCGCATGCCCTTGCCCCCGCCGCCCGCGGAAGGTTTTACCAGAACCGGGAATCCGATCTCGGCGGCCGCGGCCACCAGATCGGAGTCGGACATGGCTTCGTCGAGGCGTCCGGGCACCACGGGCACACCTGCCGCGGCGACGGTTGTTTTGGCCCGGATCTTGTCGCCCATCACCTCGATGGCATGGGGCGACGGGCCGATGAAGATCAGTCCCCGCGCTGCGCAGGCGCTGGCCAATCCGGCGTTTTCCGCCAAGAACCCATATCCGGGGTGCACGGCGTCTGCTCCTGCCGCCAGCGCCGCTTCCACGATGCGTTCCGTGTTCAGGTAACTCTCCGCCAATGCGGCGGGTCCCAGTCGCAGCGCGAGGTCGGCCTCGCTCACATGTCGGGCGTCCCCGTCAGCGTCGGAGTACACCGCCACCGAACGGATCCCGAGGCGGCGCAACGTCCGCGCTATGCGCGACGCAATCTCTCCCCGGTTGGCGATCAGCACCGTGTCGAACATGGCCGTCACATCCGGAACACGCCGTAGGACACGGCGTCGAGGGGGGCGTTGGCACATGCGGACAACGCCAGCCCCAGCACCGTGCGGGTTTGCGCCGGATCGATGATGCCGTCGTCCCACAGGCGGGCGGTGGAGTAGTACGCATTTCCCTGTTGCTCGTACTGCTCCCTGATCGGCGCCCGGAATGCCTCTTCGTCCGACGGGCTCCACCCTTCGCCTGACGCCTCCAGCTGGCTCCGGCGCACGGTAGCCAGCACCGCCGCGGCCTGGTCTCCACCCATGACCGAGATCCGGCTTCCCGGCCACATCCACAAAAACCGGGGCCCATAGGCCCGCCCACACATCGAATAGTTGCCGGCGCCGAAAGAGCCCCCGATCACCACCGTCAGCTTCGGCACCCGAGCACACGCCACCGCGGTGACCATCTTCGCACCGTGCTTGGCGATCCCTCCGGCTTCGTAGCTTTTCCCGACCATGAAACCCGTGATGTTCTGCAGGAACAACAGGGGGACGCGGCGCTGATCGCACAGTTCGATGAAGTGGGTCCCTTTCAGCGCCGACTCGGAGAAGAGCACACCGTTGTTGGCCACGATCCCCACCGGATGCCCGCAGATCCGTGCGAACCCGGTGACCAGCGTGGTCCCGTATTCGGCCTTGAACTCCGCGAAACGGCTGCCGTCGACCAGGCGGGCTATGACCTCGCGAACGTCATAGGGCGAGCGGGGATCGGCGGGCACGACGCCATAAACCTCTGCGGGGTCGAGGACCGGTTCCTCCGTCGCCACCACCTCCCACGGTCGCGCGGGGCGCGGGGCGAGGCCCGCCACGATGGAGCGCACGATATTCAGCGCATGGGTGTCGTCGTCGGCCAGGTGATCCGTCACCCCGGAGGTGCGGGCATGGAGGAGGCCGCCGCCGAGCTCCTCATCCGTTACCACCTCCCCAGTCGCCGCTTTCACCAGGGGGGGTCCGCCCAGAAAGATGGTGCCCTGGTTGCGCACGATCACCGCTTCGTCGGACATCGCCGGGACGTAGGCGCCACCCGCCGTGCAGGAGCCCATGACCGCGGCGATCTGGGCGATTCCTTGCGCGCTCATGGTGGCCTGATTGAAAAAGATCCGGCCGAAATGGTCCCGGTCGGGGAACACTTCGTCCTGGCGGGGCAGGAACGCGCCGCCCGAGTCGACCAGGTACACACACGGCAGCCGATTGGCCAGGGCCACCTCCTGGGCCCGCAGGTGCTTCTTGACCGTCATGGGGTAATAAGTGCCTCCTTTGACGGTGGCGTCGTTGACCACCACCACGCACTCCCGGCCGCTGACCCGGCCGATGCCGGTGATAAGCCCGGCTCCGGGGGCTTCGTCGTCATACATCCCCGTAGCCGCCAGGGGCGACAACTCGAGGAAAGGACTCCCCTGGTCGAGCAGCACGTCCACCCGGTCTCGGGGAAGGAGCTTCCCCCGCGACACATGACGCTCACGAGCCCGGGCAGGACCGGCCGACGCGCGCTGCAGCCGTTCTCGGAGATCTTCGACCAAGGCCCGCTGCGTCTCCGAGTTGCGGCGGAAGGAATCGCTGCGCCGATCTATGGCGCTGCGAAGCTGCTCCACTGGCCCATCCTCCCTGGTCAACGCGAACACCGCCGAGACTCACCCAATTTGAGTTAACGAACATTAACTGGAATGGAGATTAGCAGACCGGTCCGGCGACCCGTGGACTTAACCTCTGCGTTAGATATGGGAAACGCCTTAGATTGTACGAAGTGCAGGCTGATCGTGCTCCATTCGCCTTTTGGCCGTCGCCGTGAGTTCTGAACTCGAGGACTTCGGCCGGCCCCGTTTGGCCTTGGCCGTGCTGTCGCTCGTCCTGTTCCTCACATTTCTGGACAACACCATTGTCAGCGTCGCCTTGGCCGACATCCAGACCCGGATGCATGCCGGGGTGACCGCACTGCAGTGGGTGGTCGGCGGATACGCCCTGAGTTTCGCCGGCCTGATGCTGGTCTTTGGCACGCTCAGTGACCTCTTCGGACGCCGCCGGATCATGGGGTTCGGCATCGCCCTGTTCTGCGCGGGATCACTGCTCGGAGCGCTCGCTCCGTCGGTGGACGTGCTGATCGGAGCGCGGGTCATCATGGGGATCGGCGCCGCTGCGTCGGAGCCGGGGACCCTCTCCATGATCCGCCACATCTTCCCGGACCGGGGCGACCGAGCGCAGGCCTTGGGGGTTTGGGCTGCCGTGTCGGGCCTCGCGCTGGCCATGGGACCAGTGATCGGCGGGGTGCTCGTCGCCCTATGGTCATTTCGGGCGGTGTTTGTCTTCAACGCCGTGTTCGGCATGGTGGCGCTGATCGGTCTCTACGCCGTACTTCCCGAGAACTCAGACCCCGTCGATCGGGCCTTGGACGTCCGCGGTTTCGTGCTGGGCGCAGCGGCGATCGTGGCCGCCACGTTCGCCACCATCGACGGGGAGAGCGCCGGCTATACCGCATGGTTCGTGGTCGTCCTCTACGTGCTTTCCGTCGGGGCGGCCACCGCGTTCATCGTCGATCAGCGCCGGGCCGCGAACCCCGTCCTCGACGTGCGCTACTTCCGTCTTCCGGCGTTCGCCGGCTCCAACATCATCGCGTTCACCGCCTATTTCGCCACGTTTGCCATCTTCTTTTTCGTACCTCTCTACGTCGTCGAGGTCGGGGGGGTCGACGGCTATCGCGTGGCGTTAGTGTTCCTGCCCCTGGCCTTGGCCATGATCCTCGCTTCCGCGCTCACCGGACGGTGGGTGGCGGCCAGCGGGCCGCGGGGGCCCATGGCGCTGGGTTGCCTCCTCGCCGGCGTTGGGGTCTTCCTGACCGATGTCCGCCTGACGCCGCAGCCCAACCTGGGACAGATCGGGTGGACCCTCGCCATGGCCGGCGCCGGCCTGGGCATGGTCTTCGTGCCGGTCACCTCAACGGTGCTGACTCTGGTCCCCGCCCGCCGCTCCGGGATGGCGGCCTCGGCCACCAACACCAGCCGAGAACTCGGCGCGGTGGCTGGTGTCTCCATCCTGGGCGCCATCGTCAACAGCCAACTCACCGTCAATCTCAGTCACCGGCTCATCGCGTTGCACATTCCGGCGCCCATCCGGGCCCTGGTGATCAACGGAGTGACCACCGGGCAATCGGCGAGCGGCATCCCGGCCACTCCCCAAGTCCAAGCGCTCATCAACCGCGTCGAAAAGCCGGCGTTCGCCGCCTTCAAAACCGGCCTCGACATCAGCCTTCTCTTGGCCGCCGGCCTCCTGGTGGCCTCCGCGGGACTGGCCTTGGCCACGGTGCGTCACGTAGGGACTTCAATCGAACCGGAAGAGGACCCGGCGGGGTCTGCTGCCCCAGATGTCGGGCCGCCGCCCACGGCCGGCCCCGACTCGGCCGCTGCTCACAGCCATCCGTGGGCGTCAACTCTCCGCGGCTCCAAGCACCGCTGAATGCGCAGGGCCGCCCTGCGGACCCGGCGCCTCAGTGCGCCCAGCCCGGGCGGGCGTCCAGCGGCTTCCAGCCCTGACGCCAGTCGCGGCGACCTCGTTGTTGGTGCGCCTGCTCCGTCACAAACAGTTGTCCAGCGACGAACGCCGCCCGCGGCGACGCGGTGGCGGCCGTGTCGGACAGCCATTGGCCTGCGCCCACGGCGTCGTGGTGAGCACCAAGAACCGCTTGGAGCCGTTCCGCCCGGCCTGCTACGCGCCCGGCCCGTGTGCCGATCACCGGAGCAGTCAACTCGGCCGCATACCGGAGTTGCTTCGCTTGTATTCGTATCCGGTGCAGTTGGCGATCCGACGGATCCTCCCCCGCCTTGCGCACCTTGGCGCGCAAATCCTTCCAGGCCACGCCCACCAGGCGCGGCGCCACCTTCGCAGCGGGCAGACCGCCCAACGCCGCGCTACCGCCCGCCGGCACCCCCGGGCTGCCGGAAGAGTACAGCGGCGGCCTCCTGGCCGCTGCGTGCAGCCGCCCGAGAAGGTCCACGTAACGGTCGCTGCTCAGCGCGGCGCGCAACTCCTGGAGGGCCGCCGCTCGACCGGCGGCCACCTCGGTCTGCAACTCGAGGTACCCGCCGGCATCGACGCCATCGGCCGCTGCGGTCTGCAAACGGGCGCCCAGCACATCGGCGTCGCGAACACGGCCCAGGGTTTCGCCCAGCCACCGTAGCTCGGTGCGCGTGTGGCGCACCCAGACCGGGTCGAGGACGGCACGAAGGGTTTTGAGGTCAGAGCGCAGCCGCCGAGCCGCCACCCGGGCCTGATGGATGTCTTCCTCGTCGGGGTGGAGCGGATCCACCCGCAGCCGGTAGTCATGCTCCAGCAAACGCCGCAGGCCCGATGCCAGGCTGCTCGACACCAACTCGCCCAAAGTAGCGTCGCCGCGCAGGACGCTACGGTCGGCGGCTGTCGCGGACGCGACTCCCAGCGCGGTCGCCACTTTGGGTGTCTGCGTGCGCCGGGCGCCGGAGCGCTGCAAGGCGCGGAGCACGGGGCCGGCCAGCTCGTGGTCGGCGCCGGCCAACTCCAGTTCGATTTGCCGGAAACGATCGCCGTCCCGGTGGCCGCCGGCCACCGTCACGATGTCATCGTCGAGCTCCGCCCACGAAGCGCCGCTGCGGTCGTAGAGATCGAATCGGCGTCGTGTGGTGAGCAACTCCGTCAGCGCGTTGAGGGTGGAACGCCTGACCGTGCCGTGCACGATGGCGGTGATCTCGGCGGGGACCGATTCGGACGACCCGGGCCACGACAGCTCGTGGCGGTCAAGCGCCGATTTCGGCGAGGCCGCCGAAAGGCGGTGTTGGGCCCCCGAACCGTGTGGGGAGCGTGGCAGCTTTAGCGTCCAGGTCCCCTGGGCGTCGCCGTCCCCGTCTTCGAGCCGATGGCGCAGGGTGATACCAAGGTCCCACAAGCGGAGATCCGCCGTGTCGAAGTAGCGCGTCCGGAGTTCTGCATCGGGCAGACGCACGCTACGGGCAACCACCGCCCTCAGGTCTGGGAGGTCGCGGTCGAGCTCCAGGTCGAGCTTGTACTCGCGTTCGAGGTGGGTGGAAGGAGGAGCCATCTTCCCGGATTTACCCAACGTCGGCGGGGATCATGCGTTAGCGGTTGGGAAGGTGGTCAGCCGCTCGGGACACCAGATCGCCGGGGTGACTCAGCGCCGCGGCCAACTCTCCGGCCCTGTCGGTGCCGGAGTGAAAATAGGTGTCGGCCACGTCTGCACCGTGTTTGGCGGTTTCCACCACACGCTTCTGCGCCTTCTCCCAGTCGATCTGCTTCGCCACCTTGGCCGCCTGGTGCTGGGCTCGCACCAGCTGCTGCTGGGCCTTGGCGAAATCGACTCTGGAGGCGAAATCCTCGCCCTTGTGCGCAGCGATGGAGCTGCCCGCCGAGGCAGCGAACGACGCCGCGGTGGCAGCTGCGCGTGCTTTGCGGGCGGCGCGACCGCGGCCCGCGCCCAAGGCTTGTCCGGCAACCCGAGCACGACGCTTGGCCCGCCACGACAGCGACGGCGCTCCCTCGGTATCGACCGCGGCCAAGATCAAGCCGCCGAGCAGCCCGACATTTTTGAGAAAGTGCATTTGTTGGATCCGCCTGGTCTCCTGGTCGGATTCTTCCCAGAAGCGGTGGCCGGCATAGGTGGTGGGCAGGATCGACCCGATGAGCGCGACCGATGCCAACCGGCGGAACTTGCCCGTAGCCAACAGAACGCCGGCTCCCACTTGGACCGCCCCGTTGATGCGGACCAGCGTCGCTGTGTCCTCGGGCAGCCCGGGCACCGCCTTGCTCAACGGCACGGTCACCGCCTCGGCCGCCTTGGCCTTCGACTCAGGGTGCTGCACCGCATCGAGTCCCCCGGCGATGAAAATGGAGGACAGCAGCGGTCGGGCAAGGCGCCGGGAGATACTCATGTTTTGGCTCTACCCATCCGCCGACGATTCGACGCTCTTTTTGGTGCCGCGGCGCGGGGTTTCGCAGGGTACGCCGATGGGAAACACCAGGGTATGGACATCGAAAGTTTCGTCGAACTGTTGAACGAGGATCTCCAGACGGAGTTCCAGTCGATCGTGCAGTACACCAACCATGTCGCTACCATCACCGGGCCGGAGTATCTCAGCATCATCGACGAGCTGAAGGTCCATCTGGGCCAGGAGCTCTCCCACGCCCAGATACTGGCCGAGCAGGTCGCGTTCCTCGGCGGTGTGCCCACCACCGAAGTGAAGAAGGTGGAGGCGGCCCGGGACAGCCGGGCGGCGTTGGAAGCCGACCTGGCCTTGGAGTCCGATCAGCTCGAACGCTACCGTCAACGCTTTGCCCAGGCCAACGACCTCGGAAAAGCCGACGTGGCCGAAGCCATCCGCCCTCTGCTGGAGCAGACCCAGGAGCACGTTCGCGACCTCGAGACGGCCCTCGGCAAGTAAGCCGGGCGTCTCCTGCGGGGCGCCCTCGGCGCTCCGGCAGCGCTTGGCAGGCGGGGTGGGTCGTGTTGGATCGCAGCGCCCGGTGCTCGTCGCGGCGGACTTGCACCGTGGCGTTGCGGACACGGGCTTCGCAGACAAGCTGGGCGACCACTGCGGGTCCGCGACGGTCATCGCCCGTGGACAGGTCGAACCTGCTGGCATGCCACGAGCATACGTTTAGTCGACATGTCCGTGTTCCTCCGTCAACTGGTCTTCGAAGCGATTGAGGGTGGCGCAGAAGCCGTCAGGGGCGCGGCCGAGCCGTCGGGCGCTGGTGGTGACCGGGCAGCTCAGATCGTGCACCCGCTGGGCGCCGACATCACCCAGACGCCGCCACAAGGCGTGGTCTTCGCCGGTGGACAGCGGCGGGAAACCACCGGCCGCCAGGTAGGCGCTGGCGCTAAACCCCATGCTGGTGCCGTGCACGTGGCCCTGACCCCGGGTCACATCTCGATAGTGCGCTGCGAAGCGCTCCGATACTGCGGGCGGCCGCCCCTCCCAGTCCGCGACGGCCACCGTTCCGGCCCACGCCTCAATGCCCTGCTCCCGCTGCCGTGCCTGACAGACCAGCCAGTGCGGGGGAACGGTGGAGTCGGCGTCGGTACTCGACAACCACGTCCCATCGATGCCGTGCCTGTGCGACTCGCCGGGTGACTGTTTGCGGCGTTCCAGCACCTGACAGCAGCCGAGGTGGCGTGCTCGGCCGACGTTTCCGAGGTCAGTGCCGACCACGGTGGCCTCCCATCCCCGCCCGGCGCTGCGCATCTGTCTGGCCGCCGCCGTGGCGATGGCCAGACTGTTGTCGACGCAGCCGTCGAGCACCACGACCACTTCCATAGCGACTCCGGCCAGCGCGGGGCGTCGCATGGCGTGCATCAGGGCCTGCAGCGACGCCGCCAACGTGGACTCCTCGTCGCGCACGGGCACCACGATCCCCATGGCCGACAAGGCCGTCATCGGTCGCGGGTGGCCCTCTGCGGTGTCGTGCGCCGTCAAGGCCGGTGTCGCCAGACATCGAGCAGGAACTGCTCGTCGACGTGGCGCGTCACCGTTTCCAAGACGGGGAGCGCTGCGACGATTCCATGCGCTGCGGTCGCGCTGAGCGGATAGTTCGTCGGTCCCCGCCAGTGCACGGCTACGACGGTCGCATTTGCTTGCAGCGAGGACATCGCCCGCCCCAGCAGGCTCGCGAGCTCGTCAGCGTCGAAGTAGTAACAGATTTCGCTCAACACCAGCAGGTCGAATGGGCCATCGGGCCATTGCTCGGGGATGACCCGTCGCTCCACGGTCACGTGAGGAAACCGGCGGAGACGGTCCAGCGCCCGGGCCAGCGGCTCGGCCATATGATCGGCCGCCAGCAGTCGATCGCAGCGCGGCGCCAACAGTTCGCTCAGAGCCCCAATAGAGCATCCCGGCTCGAAGCAGGAACGAAAACGTTCTGCGGGAAGACTGGCGACGGTGAGCGCGTATTTCCGTCGCTCGTACCAGCGGCTGTCGAATCCCCAAGGATCGCCGTCGTGTTCATAGAGTTCTCGGAAATATTGTTCAGGGGTTCGCGTCACGTGACAAAGACTTCAAACGGACGCCAGAAACGACGGAGGACGGGTGGCGGCAATATGGGGGGCTGGCCCCCGTCGGGCCCGAACCGTCGCGTCTGTGAGTGGAACGCGGCGGTGGCCCACCGTTTGCGGGCAGCGCTGCGCCTGTCCAGAGACAGCCGGCGGCACGACGCCCACGGCACCTCGCCGCCCAGAGGGTCAGCCCAATGCCACGCCCAGACCAGATATTCGAACAGGACCGCGCCGGCGCTCGCGGCCGCCGCGGCGGCCGCCCTCCCGCCTGCCTCGTGGTCGGGATGGCCGTCGCCGCGCCACGGTGCCACGCACAACGTCGTGGGCCCCAGCCGATGAGCAAGGGCCTCCGCCAACTCCGCTTCGTAGCGCGACACATGCCCGTCGGGATAGCGCAGCCGTGTCCGCTCGGCTGCGGCCAGCCCGAGGCGAGTCTGGGCGCTCAAGGCTTCCTGGTTGCGGATTCGCCGCAACACCCGCTCCGCCACGTCGGGGTGGGAGCCTTCACCGTCGCTGACCGCGCAGATTTCCACGGTGGCGTGTCCGGCGAGGCGTTGCAGCAGCCCGCCCGCACCCAACACCTCGTCGTCGGGGTGGGGCGCCACCACGACGACGTGCTCAACCGGGGGAATCTCGATCGGCTCCACGGCGAGGAGCTTCGGACTCGACGCCCACGCCGCTTCGCTGTTGCCCAAATGCTTGACGTCGACAACGAAACGCCGAGGGGTGGGTGAGATGTCCGGGACGCCTTCGATGACGTCGGTCTCCTTCATCAGGAGATTTCCTGCGTCGTCAGCGACGCCTTTCCGAGCGCCGCAGCGTCGCGGCCCCCATGATGTTGGGAGAGGTAGGCGTACAGATCGGCGCTGCGCCGGCTCTGCGCGGCGTCCATGCAGATCGGCCTGGCCCCACCGGCCGCGGCGACCGCGGCGAGGATGGACCCGCAACCTCGATGCACCACCTCGCGCGCTACGAGCGCCACCCGACGAGCATGTTCGACGTCGTTTTGCACGCCGTCGATTTCTGATGCCGCCCAGCGCATCGTTTCGGTCATCGAGCGCTGCTGGGCTACGGCTTCGCCGAACGCCGCCAACTCGTGGGCGCCGCTGCCGCCGGGATCGAGATAAGAGGCCACCGTGTCGATCAGGGCGCGGGCGCCGCCCCACCAACAGGCCGCAACCCCCGCGGCACCCCACCAAAAACCCACGCGGTCCGTGTAAAAGCCGGGGTCGCCCACCGCACACCGGGCAGCGGCAGGGACGGAGTGGAACACCACCGACGCGCTGGCCGAAGCCGCCATTCCCACCGCCGGCCAGGAATCGGCGCACACCTCGAGCGCCGCTCGTCGCACATCGACATCAAAGAGCCGCGGCCCATCGGGGCCGTCGGCGCTGACCAGAGCACGGTCCAAGAGGCCAACGCCCGAGCAGAACTGCTTCACACCGTCGATACGCCACCCAGAGGCGGTAGCCGACGCCACAAGGTCGCCGTCCCTCGAGCGGGCCGCCCACACCCCGTAAGGCCCTGACGCGACGGGCGCCGTCCCGGCGTCCGCGAGGATGGCCACGGCGTCGGCGTGGCCCTCCGCCAGGCGACCCAAAGCCAAGTCGCGCTTCGCCATGTCCGCCAGCACCCCGAACCGGTCCCAGGTTCGGCCGCCGCCGGGCAAGGGCACTCCCGGAGCGTCGAGCGCCACCCATTCCCGAAAGGTCTCCCCCACCCAACGGTCGACAGCGGTGGCGGAAGAGATCATGGTGTCGTGCATGTACCCGATCGGCTCTCTTTCACACGACCTGGCCGTGTGACGTGTCAGCTGCGGCGATTGCTGCGTACCCAACGGGATACATCAGGCCTATGCCCGTCCTGATCGGCACGTCAGGCTGGCACTACCCCCACTGGAAGGCAACTTCTACCCGCAGAACCTGCCGACCGCGCGATGGCTCGACCACTATTTTCGACCCGTTTCTGCACCGTCGGGTCCAACAACGCCTTCTACCGGCTCCCCGAGCGCTCCACGTTCGCCAAATGGGCAGCAGCCACCCCAGACGACTTCACCATGGCGGTGAAGGCGAGCCGCCAGCTGGGCGCGACAGGTGGCGGACCTCTGGCCGGCCTCCGCTGACGTGTACGCATATTTCAACAACGACGTTCACGGCTGCGCGCCGCGCAATGCGGGACAGTTCACGGGTGCCGACGCGCGAACAGGCCGCCCGCCGGCGCGGGTCAGGGCCGGTTGAACCACCCGGACGGGTGAGGCTCTGCCCCATTGGAGTGATCCAAACTCTGGCGACCATGCCCACCGTTTTGCGCGAGCACCGATTCGTGGCGGCCGCGGCGCTCTATGCCGTCGCCGTCATCATCGCCGATATCTGCCTGGGCTCGGCCCACGGCGTGAGCGGACTGCTGGTCGTTGTCCCTATTGTGGTGGCGTACGAACGCCGGTGGAAGTGGGCCGCCATGTCGGCCCTGCTCTCGGCCGTGGTCATCGCCACGAACCTCTTCGGGCGTTCACGGGTGCCGCTCGACGATCTCCTGGTTCGCTTGGGGGGCGTGACCCTCGCCGCCGCTTTCGGCATCTACGCGGCCATCGATCTGGCGGCCCGGGAGCATTCCCTGGCCCACACCAAGGCGGCGGCCGAAGCGGCCCAGCGGGCCATCCTGCCAGTGGTGCCGGAACAGCTGGGGCCCTATCGATTCGCGACGCTGTATCGCTCCTCGGCCGAAGAGTCGCTGGTCGGTGGCGATTTCTATAAGGTCATCCGTAGCCCCTGGGGTACCCGACTGATCATCGGGGATGTCGAGGGAAAAGGTCTAGGGGCGGTAAGCATGTCGTCACTGGTGCTGGGCTGCTTCCGCGAATGGGCGCCCCGCACGCCCACCCTCGACGACCTTGTCCAGGTACTCGACCAGCGGGTACTCGACTACGAAGAACGGTCGGCCTTCGTCACCGCCGTCGTCGGGAACCTGGGCACCGACCTCATGTTGGAGTTGGCCGTCTGCGGCCACCAGCATCCACTGTTATCGAGGGACAGGCGGTGGTCGACGTTGGCGCCCGAGCGCTGCAGCACGCCGCTCGGGCTCGGGGCAAAGCCGACAGTGCAGCGCGTTCACCTCCAACCCGGCGACCGGCTGCTGTTGTACACCGACGGCCTAACGGAAACGCGCAGCGCCGACGGCCGGTGGGTCGCCTTGGAAGATGTGGTGGCCACTTACGGCAGCGACCCGCTGGCCACTGCCCTCGACACCGTGGCAGCCCGCCTGACGGAGAGGGGAAAGTTGCTCGACGACCTGGCCATGCTGCTGATCGAGGTCGCGCCCGACGCCCAGGCCGGTTCTCCGACGAGTTGGGAGGATTCTCGGTTATGGGGAGGATCCCTTCAGTAATGGGTAAGACGTTGTCCGTGTACCCGTCGACCACGCGCGAGTTCAAGGCGGACGTGTCCGACGTGGTGGCCGCCCGCCGGTTTGCCATCGAAGCCGTCGGTAGTTGGAACCTCGGCACCGACGACGTAGCGCTCGTGGTCAGTGAACTCGCGGCGAATGCGGTGGTGCACGCCCGCACGCCCTTTGTTTTGGCCCTGTCGCTCCTCGATGACCAGGTCGTGCTGATCGAAGTGACCGATCACGATCACCATATGCCCTTGCCAGCGCAGCCGTCGGTCTGGGCCACCAATGGGCGGGGCCTCATGATCGTAGACAAGCTCGCTGCGGCATGGGGGGCACGGGCCACCATTGACGGCGACAAAATCCTTTGGGCCGAGGTCCGTGTACCCCAAATCGCCGACGACCAAACGCCCCAACTATCCCGCCATACTTGAACAACACTCACGAACGGAGCATCGCGGTGGACGAGACAATTCAGCCAGTACTAGAAGCGTCGGGCGGTCCGCCCGTCCTAGTCCTCGACGGCGAGCTCGACTTGGCTCGGGCCCCGTCGCTGCAGCGAGCAATCGACCAGCTGCGAGCGGACGGCCACTCAACCATCGTGGTCGACCTTCTGGGGGTCAATTTTCTGGATTCGACTGCGCTCGGCGTGCTGGTGGCGGCCCTCGCGCGATGCCGGGAGGCCGGAGGCGATCTCCATCTGATCGTCGCGGAGCCCCGGATCCTCAAGGTGCTGGAAATCACGGGGCTGGCCGGCACGTTCCCGCTGCACCCGACCCGCACAGGAACCCTGTTCTTGGCCGGCGAAGCAAACGGACAATGAGCGCACAGGAGCATCAATCGTTCGACCCGGTTCGGGGTGAACGAATCGAGCTTTCGTTCCCAGCCACTGTCGATCTGGTCGTCGTCGCCCGTTTTACGGCGGCCACCATGGCGGCCCGGGCCGGTTTCGGGATCGACGATCTCGAAGACCTGCGCCTCGCGGTCGACGAACTCTGCATATCTCTGGGTCCGCTGACCGGAGACCGGACACTTCGACTGGTCTTCGAACGATCCGATGACGCAGTCGACATCGTGGCCAGCTTTGTCACGCCGCCCGAGGCCACCACCATCGACTCGTTGCCCGACCACGCCATCTGGCAACAGGGCCGCGAGTTGTCGGCGCGCCTGCTCGACTCGCTGGTGGACGAGCACGGCGGGGAGATCCGCGATGGACAGCGTTGCACGTGGCTCCGCAAACAGCGCAGCGGGACGCGCTCATGAGCGAACCCCTGGCCGCCGATACCGATACCGATACCGAGACCACCGCGACGGGGAGCGAAAACAATAGCGATCCGCCGCGCTCTCCGGAACAGCTCGTATTGGCCCATCTGGGCTTGGCTCGGCAGGCTGCGGGCCACTTCACCAACCGTGGAGAAGCGTACGATGATCTGGTCCAAGTGGCCTCCCTGGCCCTCGTCAAAGCAGCAGAACGCTTCGACGTGGAGCGCGGCGTGCAGTTTTCCACATTTGCCATCACCTGCATCGTGGGCGAACTCAAACGACATTTCCGGGACCGGGCTTGGGCCGTGCGAGCTCCGAGACGGCTCCAGGAGCTCTACCTCGAACTGGGTGCAACCATCGACCGGCTCTCGCAGGAACTAGGGAGGGCCCCCACCGTTCCCGAGTTGGCCAAAGCCTTGACCGTCACTGAAGGCGCGGTCCTGGAGGCGCTCGAAGCGGGACGGGCGTATCGAACGTCGTCGCTCGACGAGCCCGACGAAGAGGGCCAAGCGATGGTGGAGCAGTTGGGGTCTACGGACGTGGAGTTCGATCACGTCGAGGACCGATCGGTGCTCAGCATGGCCCTGAGCCAGATGCCGCCACGCGACCGACTGGTTTTAGGGATGCGCTTCGTCGAAGGTTTGACCCAGTCCGAGATCGGCGCCCGGCTGGGGTTGAGCCAGATGCAGATCAGCCGCCTGTTGGCCTCGAGCGTCGAACGTCTCCGGTCGAGCATCACTGAAGGACCCCCCACCGCTGAAGGAAATGTTCCTTAGGAACTCGAGGTTCTTGCCATGACGTTCGCAGCTGACGCAAACGAAACCGTCCAAGCCGGCGATGGGCGCCTGCGCTTGGCCATTGTGAACGACTACCAGTTGGTGGTGGCGGGAGTGCGGGCCATGCTCTCGCCGTACGCTCATCACATCGACGTCGTAGAACTCGACGTCGCACAGGATCCCCAACATCGCGTCGACGTCGCCCTCTTCGACACCTACGGCCAGCCGGGCCTCGGGCTGCAGCGGGTGGCCTCACTGGCCGGCAGCAGCCACGTGGGAGCGGTAGCCGTCTACTGCTGGAGTCTCACCAACGCGAGCCGCACCGCTGCGCTGCGGGCCGGCGCCCGGGCGCTGATCGCCAAGACGCTCCCCGTGGAAAAACTCGTCGAGGGCCTCCAGGCGGTGGCCGCGGGGGACATCGTGGAGACCGGCGGCTTTCAAAGCGGTCTTCACGGAGTGTGGCCCGGCTCCCGCCTCGGGCTCACTGCCCGCGAAAGCGAAACACTCGCCATGCTGACCACCGGCTTGCAGAACCGCGACATCGCCAGCGCCCTGTTCGTGAGCGAGAACACGGTCCGCACCCATCTCAAAGCGGTGTTCCGCAAGCTCGGAGTCAACAACCGCAGCCAAGCGGTGGGCAGGGCGTTGAGCGATCCCGAGTTCGTGATCCACCACAACCACCAGTAGCGGCCCCGAGGGCCCGCTAGCGGTCGTGGTGCACCGCGTCGCCCACTTTGTCCTTGACGGCGTCCACCGCGTCCTTCACCTTGCCGGCGGCCCGATCAACCTTGCCTTCGTTCTGCAAGTCGCGGTCACCGGTGAGTGCCCCTGCAGCTTCCTTGGCCCGACCCTTGGTTTCGTCAATATTGCTCATAGTGGGTTTTGTTCCCCTCCGCGTGGGATCGTAAACGACGGGTCCGAGCTACGGGTCGCTCAGACCTGACAGCGAATCCAAAATGCAGAACTCAGACCCCAGCCCGGTGATCTCGAAGATCCGCAGGATGTCGGGCCTGGTGACCACCAGCTTCAGGTCGCCACCCCGTTCCCGCAGTCGGCGCAATAGCCCGATGAGTACGCCGAGGCCAGTGGAGTCGATGAACTCGACGGCGGAGAGGTCGACCACAATGTCGGTCTTGCCGTCGTCGATCAACTCGGCGAGCTGCGCCCTCAGTTGCGGGGCGAGCCCGACATCGAGTTCGCCGGCCACGGCGACGACGGTGTAGGGGTCCGGGCTCTCGTCGGTTCGGACATCCAACTCCATGCCGTTGCTCCTCTCGGATCCTGCGCTCGATGCCGGCGAGCAGCGTCGGGGGGCGGAACCTGCGTCACACCCCCCGACGGCCCGGCACCACACAGATACCCGACAGCACCGGCCCCAAACTGACCGGCCGCCAGTCCTCGGGGATGGCAGGCTGTCGGCGTGCGAAGAGCGGGACGGGCCCTACCCAAAGGGCGGGCAACACGGGCGGGTCTGGCCACCGGCTGCATGCTGTTAGTGGCCGGCGTCGCCGGATGCGGCGGCAACAGCGCGGCGAGTGCCGCTGCGGGTAGCGGCGCTACTCCCCCAACGACGTCGACCGCGTCGCGGGCTCACGGGCAGACCGCCTCGTGCATCTCGGCGCTGACCCCCTGGACGCAGTACATCGCCGACAGCGACGACTTCAACGGCTGGGTGGAAACCGTGGGTAAGACCAACCCGGTGGTACAACTGCCGCAGAATGCGGCGAAGGTATATCTCGGAGAAGTCAGCAAAAGCGGCAGTATCCGAGCCTCGGATGACGGATTCAACGAGCTCGACCAGGCGTGCGGCGCCTTCGCCGTCACCGATCCTACCTTCAACTTCAAGGCTTTGCCCTCCGCTCCGTCGCTGCCCAGCTGAACCCAACGCGCGCTCAAGGCTCGCGGGCGGGGGGCCGATCAACTGCGTGACCGAACACGGGCCTGTCCATGGGAGTTCCGATGCGCAAGCAGCTCAGCAGTATCGCTGTCTTGGCGGCCTTTGTCCTCGGCCTGCCGGTGGCGATGGGCCTGCCCGTGGCGATGGCCGCCACCGCCCCGGCCGCCGCGGCGGCGGGTGGGCAAACCACTCCGGCCTCGCTCGCCGGCGGGCAAGTCGCCACCCCCGAGGTCGCTGCGGGGACCACCCCGACCAACATCACCTTCAACGGTTTCGGTTACGGCCACGGTCGAGGTATGGGACAGTACGGCGCCTACGGCTACGCATTGGCCGGCGAATCGTGGCAATGGATCCTGGCCCATTACTACGGCGGCACCACCTTGAAGCCGGCCCCCGCTTCCACCGTCCATGTCACGATCGATGAGCTGAGCGGGGCGAGCGCCGTGGTGTTCATTCCGGCCAAGGGAGGCGCCACGACGGTCAACAACGCCGCGCACGCCACCGCGGTGCGCGTCGGTTCGCCCGGCCCCGCAACGTGCGCCGGGGTGAGCGCCCCGGCGGCGGGGAGCGGCGACACCGAGGTCTGCCTCCCCGATGGTTCCTTTGCCCGCGCCTACAAAGGCAGCTTCACGCTGAACGGCGGTACCACCGTCAACACGGTGAGCTTGGAGAGCTATGTGGCCGGGGTGGTGCCCAGCGAGTCTCCGGCCTCGTGGGGCACCAGCGGCGGCGAGGCCGCCCTCCAAGCCCAAGCCGTCGCGGCGCGCAGCTACGCCCTGGCCTACGGGGCCGCCTCTTCGGGGATATGCGACGACCAGGACTGCCAGGTCTACGGCGGCGACGTCGTAGCCGGCTTGGGGTCGGCGTACGCCAACGCGGTGACCGCCGCGGTCAACTCGACGGGCGGCATGGTCCTCGAGTGCAATGCGGGCAGCACGTGCGGACCCGCGGGCAGCGTGGCCTTCACCGAGTTTTCCTCCTCCACCGGCGGCTGGACGGCCGGCGGCCGCTTCCCTGCAGTGGTGGATGCCGGCGACGCCACTCCCTCGAACCCGAACCACACCTGGTCGGTGCAGGTACCGCGCACCGAGATCTCCGACGCGTTTGGCCAGATCGGCACGTTTGACACCCTGTCCATCACCAGCCGCAACGGCCTGGGCGCGCTCGGCGGACGAGTGGAGTCGATGACCCTGCACGGCACCGCCGGATCAGTCACCGTGACCGGCGACACCTTCGCGGCCTATCTCGGACTGCCGTCAGACTGGTTCGGCGTGCTCGACCAGGTCACCGGCGCCCAAGGAGGCGACAACGGCTACTGGATTTTGAGCAGCGACGGCGGGGTGTTCGCGCTGGGCGCAGCGCCCGCGGTCGGTTCGATGGCGAACATCCCCCACAATGCGGCGATCGTCGGGATGTCGGTCACCGCCGATCAGAACGGGTACTGGGAGGTGGCCACTGACGGCGGCATCTTCTCCTACGGCGACGCCAAGTTCTACGGGTCCCACGGCGGCAGCCCCCTCAACCAGCCCATCGTGGGCATGGCCGCCACCCCCGACGGCAAGGGCTACTGGCTCGTCGCGTCCGACGGCGGCATCTTCACCTACGGCGACGCCAAGTTCTACGGCTCAACCGGTGCCATCCACCTCAACCAGCCCATCGTGGGCATGGTGCCCACCACGGGCGATCGGGGGTACTGGCTGGTGGCGAGGGACGGCGGCGTGTTCACCTTCGGCGACGCCCCGTACCTCGGCTCGCTTCCCGGGGAAGGCTTGAGCGATTCGGTCGCCGGGCTCACCCCGACAGCTGACGGTGGCGGATACCTGGTGGTGGGGGCGAGCGGCGCTGTGTACGGGTTCGGCGACGCCCCCTATTTTGGCGACCTCACCGGCGGCGCCTCCGAACTGTCGGCCACGGCCATCGGGATCGCCGCCCACCGAGGCTGAGTCCCCTTATTGGGCGGGCCCTGTCGACGGGTGAGCGCCCGCTCAGCCGGGGCCGGCCGCCAAACTCAGGCCGGCGGCCACCGACGCCCCCAGCTCCCAGCACTCCTCGAGGTCGGCGGGCAGCGGCTCGCCCCGCACCTCCAGCGGGCGCTGCACGAGGACCCAGCGCAGGCCGGCGACCACCCGCTGCACCGACAGCAACGCTCCCGAAGTGTCGGTGTTGCCGTGGACCCACACCCCGTAGGGACGGCCCACTGTCGCGTCGAGGCACGGGTAGTACACCTGGTCGAAGAAATGTTTGAGGGCGCCGGACATGTACCCCAAGTTGGCCGGGGTCCCCAACAGGTAGCCGTCGGCCTCCAACACGTCCACCGCGGTGGCCACCAGCGCTGGTCGGGTGACCACCTCGACCCCGGAGATGGCGGGATCGCTGGCCCCCGAGCGCACGGCGTCGAGCAGGGCGTGCATGGCCGGCGACGGGGTGTGGTGCACCACCAGCAGTCGGGCCATTTGCCCAACGCTACCCACCTGCCCCGGCCCGCGACATCGCCCTCCAGTACGATCGGGCCCCCAATGAGCAAGGTCGAACCTTCGCTGGAGGCGAGAGCCCTGGGATCCACATCACCGAGCGGCGGCCTCCTGCGCGGCCTGGTCCGCTCCTGTCGCCCGAAGCAATGGGTCAAAAACGTGCTCGTCCTCGCCGCGCCCGGCGCCGCAGGGGTGCTCAGCCACGAGACGCCGCTCCTGCGCTCGCTGGCCGCCTTCGCCATCTTCTGCTGCGTCGCGTCGGGAACCTACCTGCTCAACGACTCCCTCGACGCCGAAGCGGACCGCCACCACCCCGCCAAGCGGCACCGACCTATCGCCTCGGGCGTCGTCCCTGTCCCCCTCGCGCTCACCCTCGGCATCATCCTGCTGGCTGCCGGTGTGGCCTGCTCCGCCCTCCTCGACTGGCAACTCGCGGTGGTCATGGCCAGCTACGTCAGCGTGCAGTTTGCCTACTCGTACCGCCTCAAACACGAGCCCATCTTCGATTTGGCCTGCGTGGCCGCCGGCTTCGTGCTGCGCGCCATCGCGGGGGGTGTGGCCGCCAGAGTGCCCATCTCGGAATGGTTTCTCATCGTCGCCATGTTCGGATCCCTGATCATGGTCACCGGTAAGCGCTTCGCCGAGCACGCGGAGTTGGGCGACGCCCGGGGCAGCCACCGCGCCACCCTCTCCGCCTACAGCGAGGCCTTTCTCCGCGGTGTGCTGCTCATCGCCTCCGCCGTCACCGTCACCGCCTACTGCGAGTGGGCGTTCCAAAAACAGGCCCAGCTCCACATCCACCAGGACCCCATCTGGTACCAGCTGTCCATCGTCCCTTTTGTGCTGGCCATCCTGCGTTACGGCTACCTGGTCGACACCGGCCACGGCGGCCAACCCGAAGAAGTCGTCCTCTCCGACCGCGCCCTGCAACTCGTGGGTCTCATCTGGGTCGCCACCTTCGCCCTCGGTGTCTATGCCAGCTGACAACGACGGCCGCCAGTTGCTGGCCGGTTGGGGCGCCACCCCGCACACTGCAGCGCACCTGCGCGCCCCCACCACCGTCGAAGAAGCCGAAGCGAGCTTCGAGGCGGCCGCCCGGAGCCGGGAGGGCCGGCGGGGAGTGCTGGCCCGCGGCCTGGGGCGCAGCTACGGCGACGCCGCCCAGAACGCGGGCGGCGAGGTGATCGACATGACCCATCTCGACCGGGTGCTCGACGTGGACGTCGCCGGGGCCCGGGTGCGGGTCCAGGCCGGGGTCAGCCTCGACCAGCTCATGTCCACCCTGCTCCCCCTGGGCCTGTGGCCGGCGGTGACACCCGGTACCCGCCAGGTGACGGTGGGCGGAGCCATCGCGTCGGACATCCACGGCAAGAACCACCACGTCGACGGGACCTTCAGCGCCCACACGGAACGCTTCAGCATCCTCACCCCGGCCCTGGGCCGCCTCGAAGTGTCCCCCGAGCCTGCGGGGCACCCCGACGTGTTCTGGGCCACCGCAGGCGGGATGGGCCTCACCGGGCTCGTCCTCGACGCCACCCTGCGTTGCCTCCGGGTGGAGACCTCGCGAATGCGGGTGGACACCGAGCGCATCGCCGACCTCGACCACCTCATGGAGCGCATGGTGGCCACCGAGGGCCAGTACCGCTACTCAGTGGCGTGGATCGACTGCCTGGCCTCGGGGCGCTCACTCGGCCGGTCCATTCTGGAGTTGGGCGAGCACGCCCGCCGTGACGAGTTGGCACCCAAGCTGCGTTCCACCAGCCGGGCCCTGGCCTTCCGCGGCGGGCAACGGGTGCCGGCCCCGCCCTGGGCGCCGTCGGGCCTGCTCAACCGCTGGACCATCGCAGCGTTCAACGAGCTGTGGTACCGCAAGGCCCCCAAGCGGGCGGTCGGCCACATCGTGCCCGTCGGAGCCTACTTCCATCCCCTCGACCTGGTCTCGGACTGGAATCGCATCTACGGTGCCCGAGGGTTCCTGCAATACCAGATGGTGGTGCCCGACGGCGCCGAAGCCCTGCTGCGCCGGGCCATCGAGGAGCTCAGCGCGGCACGCTGCGCCTCGTTCCTGGGAGTACTGAAACGGTTCGGGGCGGCCAACCCGGCGCCGCTGTCGTTTCCCCGCCCGGGATGGACCCTGGCCCTCGACGTGCCGGCCGGGGCCGACGGCCTCGCCCCGCTGCTCGACAAGCTCGACGATCTCGTGGTCGAAGCGGGGGGCCGGGTCTATCTGTCGAAAGACTCCAGGCTCCGCCCCGAACTGCTCTCCGCCATGTACCCCAAACTGGCCGAGTGGCGAACGGTGCGCGAACGGCTCGACCCCGAACGGGTACTGCGCTCCGACCTGGCCCGTAGGGTGTGGACCCTGCTCGACGACGCGCCCGCAGACCACCAGCAGCCTTACGGGCACCAACAGCCTTACGGGCACCA
>Ga0182030_10008761_pt1 | contig 20865 bp, 16 predicted proteins | sample 812S3MmetaG_FD_121299 | JGI IMG/M metagenome (GOLD analysis project Ga0182030, IMG submission 121299) | Permafrost microbial communities from Stordalen Mire, Sweden - 812S3M metaG (Illumina Assembly) | ecosystem: Environmental > Terrestrial > Soil > Wetlands > Permafrost | place: Sweden...
GCGCCGGAACCCGCTGGCTTTGCTGAACAGCCCGTGCAGCCGGCGGCGGCCTTTTATCATTCGCAACTTCACGAATTCCTGCTGATGTATGACGATGTTCGGTGCTCTGCCTCACCGCGGGAGACGCTGCTCAGCTTCCTGCAGAGTACATACGAGGCGGGCGCAAATCTCGGGGGATGGGACCGGAAGGAACTGGAAAGAGGCTAGGAAAGAGCTGTGGGCGGGATGATGGAAATGCCTGCAAGTTCACGGCTGCATAGATGCAATAGGGATCCTTCGGCTGCGGTCGTGCTTCGCATCCGCGAAGCACAACCTCCGCTCAGGATGACAGAGTTAGGGAGATGCAGATTTTAGGGGAGATGGGAATGTCCAAGAAATGCAAGCACCTGGATCAGATCAAGATCACGACCACCGATACGCACGTCTGTGAAGAGTGCGTGAAGATGGGCGACACCTGGGTTCACCTGCGCCTCTGCATGTTATGCGGGAATGTGGGTTGCTGCGATTCGTCGAAGAACAAACACGCGACCAAACATTTTCATCACACCACGCATCCCTTGATAAGGTCGATCGAGCCCGGAGAGAATTGGATCTGGTGCTACGTGGATGAAATGATCGCTGGTGAGGTGGACGCTTAGCTCGGTGGCGGACGAGGTCATGAAGCGCCGGCAAGACTCCTAAACGCGGGGGACGCTGAGGTTCACAAGGGAAAGCGAAAAACAGGCGGGGAAAAAATTGAAAGGGCCGTGACATTGGTTATGCTCTAGCCGCCGCCTCCTGCGAGGGAGCCAACAGCGTGGATGCATGTACCGTCACAGCCCCTTGATGCGATCACTGCTTTCGCAGTCCCAAACCCCAACTGCCCCTCGCAGAGCCGTCGGTTTTTTCAGGTCTGGCTGTCCTGCAGGTTGCCCCGCCTGACTGATCACCCAGTCTACTTCGGGTCAGCAAGTTTTATTTCGCTGTCCCTTTCAACCGTCGACGGGAGTAACCTTAGCAGAGCATTCATAAATGTCAACGCAAACTAATGGTGCAATGCATCGCATTCGTCCTGTGAATAACGAAAAATGCAAGCCATTGCAGCGCCGTGGTTTATGTATAGGTGTTCCCAATTTGGGACTCCTTTTACACAAAAACTTTCACAACAGTCAGGACACGGAAAAATCCTCACCCCGAACCAAATATTCGTCTTGACGCAGAAAGGTTCTCGGCGCATCTTGCTATTAGCGGAAAAGAAGTGATGTCAGAACTTGTGGCCTATGTGGACGGTGGTTCCCTGGGCAATCCAGGGCCATCGGGTATTGGGGTGGTGATCGACGGCTGCGAGAGCGGCCCCATCCGCATCGCTAAATGGATCGGCCACCAGGATAACAACGTCGCCGAGTATGTGGCGCTGATGGAGGCCCTGCAGTGCGCGCTCTCATTGAAGGCCAAGGCGCTGCATGTTTACTCCGATTCCGAGGTCGTGGTCCGGCAGATGAGCGGCCAGTACACCTGCCGCAGTTCGCGCCTGTACTCTCTGCACTGGACTTGCCGCAAGCTGGCTCGCGCCCTGAAGTTCTCCATCTCCCACGTGCCGCGCGAGAGTAATGCCGAGGCGAACAGCTTGGCCCACACGGCCGTGCGGGAGCGGCCGGTAGCGGGCAATTAGCAGCTAGCAATTAGCCATTAGCCATCGAGACTTCGGTGTGTTTCCAACTCGGGAGCTAATTGCTAATGGCCAACTGCGAATTGCGAATTGCTAACCGCCGGAGACCTTGACACCATCCTCTCTCCGAGCGAGACTCCAATTATCACCCCGTCCATGGATCATTACTCAATTCTCGACCGCAGTTCCGCATCGCCCGCGGCGGGGGAAGACATCGCAGGCGCCAGCGCCAGCCGGTCCGGGACCGCGAGCGTCTCGGCGGGAATTGCCGCCGCCAACGCGCTTGTGGCGAAGTCCCCGGAGCCGGGGCCGCGCTTTCCGGGAGAAGACGGCGGACGATCTTTGGCCGAAATGGCCTACACCGATCTCGACGCCGCCCTGCAACTGCTGGCGGAACGCGCCCAGTACATTACCGGAGCCAGTGGGGCCGCGATCGCGCTGCGACGCGGCGAACACAACGACATGCTTTGCCGGGCCAGCGCCGGCTCGAACGCTCCCGAACTGGGTGCACTGCTTTCCATGGAATACGGACTTTCGGGGGAAAGCGTGCGCACTCGCCAGGTTCTGCGCTGCGACGACGCCGAACGCGATGCCCGCGTGAACCGCGAAGTCTGCCACGATTTGGGCATTGCTTCGGTGGTGGTGATGCCCATCGTGAGCGAGGAGCAGGTGCTCGGCGTCTTCGAACTTCTTTCCGGCAAGCCTCGCGCTTTCGATGAGCGGGCGCTTTCCGCCCTCCAGCGACTGGGCGAAATGGTGGAAACCGCGGTGAAGCATGCCGCGGCGGCGCAGGTTGTGCCGGAAGCCCCGGCTATGCCTCCAGCCCAGGAGTTGGAGTTGGCGGAGATTGAACCGCCGGCGGAAGCGATCGTGCCCGAAGCCCCAAAGGAGGCCCCAAAGACTGAATCTCCTGCCCAGGCGGTGGATTCAGCTTCTGCCCCGGCCGCGCCGCCGTCCCAGAAAGTTGCGCCAGCGGAAGAGGTTCCACTTGCAAAGAAGGATGACGCGGTGGTTCCGAAGAAGCCGTTGTTCTGGTCGGCCGCGCTGCGGGACCAGGGCAGCACCGCTCAGGTAGAACCGGACGCCGAGTCAATGGCAGTGCCTCCTGGACTGAGAACTCTGCAGAAGTGCCAGGCTTGTGGCTTCCCCGTATCACAGGGACGCACTTACTGCGTGGAATGCGAAGAGAAGCAATGGCGCGACCAGCGCGTCTCGCCGCCCGCTGCCGTCGCCGTGAGCCCAGCGCGGCAACCAGAGACGAAACACGAAGTGCCGCTGGAACCGCCCGTAGTTCACGCCACTCCGGATTCCGGCCTCCGGCTTCCGGTTTCCAGCGCCTCGGGATCGGATGCACCGGCGATTCCGTCGGTGAACAATTCCTCTTCAGCTCAGAGCTCTTCGTCTCAAGCTACGGACGAAACCTCAATCCAGACTGCTGCTCAGACTCCGCCCGTGGCTTCGGTGCCGACTACCGAAGCAGTCGCCGCCGAACTCTCAATTCCCGCTCCTGCGGAGGTTCCGGAGACTGTTCCGGAGATTGTCGTGGAGAGTGCGCCCGGCTTCGACAACTCCGCTCCGTTCTTAAGCTCGGCCATTCCGTCTGAATCGTGGTTCGCGGCCAACAAGTACATCCTGGGAGCATTGCTGGTGGTTGCCATCGTCATCGGCGCCATCGCCTGGCTGCACTGACAGCGATTGTCATCCCGAGCAAGCGCTCTTTGCGCAGCGAGGGATCTGGGCGAGCCGCGCGAAGCGTCGCGCTCTTTGCGACGCAATAGTCGCGCGTTTGGCTCGCTTCCCTAGCGATCCGCCACGATCCTTAATTCTTTTCCTTAATATTCTTTTCCGCGAATCCCGCACCCGTGACGGATTACAATTTCTTTTCCTGACCTTAGCGAGTTGATAGGAGGGTCGACCGTGCCACCAATCATGCGTGCGGCGCTGCGCCGTTGCCTGCTACTTCTGCTGCTGAGCGCGTTGGCCGGCGCCCAGAGTTTTGAGCAGCGCACCGCTCTGTACCTGGATCGCGTTCGCAAACAGCCGCCGCTGCTTCTCGCCTTTGTCCGCGACCTGCCCAAAGGGGCAGACCTGCACAATCATCTGGATGGCGCGATCTATGCCGAAGATCTGATCGACTTCGCAGCCGACGGCCAGCTCTGTGTGGACCGCACTTCTTCACGCCTGTTGCCCGGGCCCTGCGATTCCTGCGAGACTTACACCGCCAAGCCTGCGGCCCGCTGCGCTTACGGCGATCACGTGCTCTACAACCAGATGGTCGACACCTGGTCGATGCGCAACTGGAGGCCGGGCGACGAATCGGGTCACGATCATTTCTTCGCCGCGTTCGACAAATTCGGGCTGGCCTCGCACACCCATGTGGCGGAGGCGATTGCCGCAGCCACCAACCGCGCTGGCATGGACCATCTGCAGTATGTGGAGTTCATGCACACCGCCGATGCCGGTGCGGCGGCGCAACTGGCGGGAAAAGTCGAGTGGGTTCAGGACTTCGCCAAAATGCGCGACGCGCTGTTAGCCGCAGGTATGAAAGATGTGGCCGTGGAAACTGGCAAGAGACTCGCCGCCGAGGATGCCAAGGCCAAGGAAATTCTCAAGTGCGGAACCGCGGATGCCGCGCCGGGATGCAATGTGACCGTGCGCTATCTTTATCAGGTGCTGCGCGGGTTGCCGCATGAAGTCGTGTTTGCGCAGATTCTGCTGGGCTTCGAACTCGCCTCGTCCGATCCACGTTTTGTTGGATTGAACCTGGTGATGCCCGAGGACTGGTACGTGCCCATCCACGACTTCAACGAGCACATGGCGATGCTCGATTATCTGCACACCGTCTATCCCAAGGTGCACATCACGCTGCACGCCGGTGAACTTGCCATGGGACTTGTTCCGCCCGAGGATCTCACGTTTCACGTTCGCGCCTCGGTCGAGCGCGGTCACGCGGAGCGCATCGGCCACGGGGTTTCCGTGATGAACGAAACGGATCCGATTGCGTTACTGCATGAAATGGCGGAGCGTAACGTGCTCGTTGAAATCGCGCTGACCTCAAACGATATGATCCTTGGCATCAGCGGGGACGACCATCCGCTGCCGATTTACATGAAGTACGGCGTTCCTGTGGCGCTGGCAACCGACGATGAAGGCGTATCTCGCTCGGACCTGACGCATGAATATTTACGCGCGATTGAGAGTTACCGCTTGTCCTATGTGGATTTGAAGCGCATGGCACGGCAAAGCCTGGAGCACAGCTTCCTGCCCGGCCAGAGCCTGTGGATGGACACGAAACTGGTATTTCGCATGGCGCCGGCGTGCGCAGGGGATGCGGCAGCTCCGGACAAGCCATCGGCTGCATGCGAGCAATTTCTCGCTTCGAATGAACGTGCGCGGATGCAGTGGAAGCTGGAAGTCGAGTTCGCCAAGTTCGAGAAGAGATATTAGAAGTAGCGCCGACCGTCGCTACATCTGGAGAAGCATGCCCCGCAAGCCGCGAACGTTGATTGGCTCGCCCCTGGAATGGCAGATGAGCGCGTCGCCAGTCGCTCATCCTATCGTTCCCGTGCTGGCCGAGCGCGGCGGCACGCAACTGCGCACGCCGCTGCCGGTCGTGGTAGTCGACACGCGTGAGCAAATCCCGCTTTCGTTCCGACGCTTCAAAGGCTGGTTTGCCGGGGTCGAAATGCGCGCTCTGGCGCTGGGCGATTACAGCGTGGCCGGGATGGAAGATTCTTGTGTGGTCGAGCGCAAAGATCTTTCCGACCTGGTTCACTCCTTCACCGAGAATCGGGCAGTGTTTGTAAAACGGCTGCGGCGCATGAGCGAGCTTCCTCACAGCTTGCTAGTCATTACTGCGCCGCTCAGCCAGATCAAGAGCCCGTACCCGCACGGCCGGGGCAAACCTAACCAGGTTACTCAGTCTCTGATCGCGGTGTTGGTCGGCCTGCGCCTGCCTTTTGTTTGCACGGAGACGCACGAACTGGGAGAGGAAATCGTTGCGTCTTATCTGTATCAAACGTTCTTATATGATTGGCTGGAACGCAACGGCCACGGGCGATTCTTGGTGGATGACGATTTGTAGTTTAGCCCAAAGGAGTCCGGCAGCTAAGGATTCGAAGTCCGAGCCTTACTCGGTCGTGCGCCCACCGGGAACCAGACCCCCACCCAGAAAGCAGCTAGAGTAGCAACGTTTAAGAACGCCCAAAGCCCCCTGCTGCCAAGCCGTACCGGGAAGATGGGGTTATAGAAGAGAGCAACCGCCCCGTAGGCCCAGAGCCACCAGTTCGACCGAGCGGGATACGCATTCGCGAATCCAACAGCTGCGGCGAGGCAGAAAATCGATCGCAGTAAGACGTAAAAACCGTATGGAAGTTTCGCCAGGCCCAAGATCGCAGCAAGAGTACAGGCGATCGCGAGTTGCCAAGGCAGAAAACCTAGGCCATGAGTGAACGAATGTCTCCGGGCAAAACGGTCGGGTCGCCCCGTGTGTACAGGTGCCAAGACCGTGTCGTAGGCCACGTTCGGCTCTGGCGCCGGAAGCCTCTCCAACCACCTGCCGAACTCGGCGCGGACGAAAAGGGGAAATGCGATGTCGATTGGAGTCCCTTCGACAGATGGGTAAGCCTGATGCATTGCCTCTACGATTTTCGACCGACTCAACGAGCCTTCTGCATCGCTGTTCCAGTCGCCGTCCCAGAGGAAACGTTCGAAAGCGCAGGCCAGCCTTTCTTCGCAGTCTGGTTGCCATGCTCCCTCTTTGATTTCTAACCATTCTTCGAGCTTCGAGATCGTTTCCTTGGGCAGGCTACGTCGGAGCGCGTGGACAAATGCGTGGAAGAAGTCGGCAACGTTAGATGTCGGACGCAAGCTAATTATCGCCCTCCCGTCAGGCTGAAAGTCAACTAGCCCGCGGGCGCACCAAGCCGCCGTACGGATCGGATTCGGTAGTTTTGCCCGCTGCTCCAGATCGCGGAGTTCCGTACTTAGGAGAGCCCTCTCTTGAGAAGACAGGATATGAGCGAGTCGTCCACGGACTTCCTGGATCCGCCGCGCCAATTCATCCGATCCGGTGACAGCCAAGGCTAAACCCCCAACGACGGCAGCATTTTAGCAGAGCGGCGCAATTCGGGGCCGATTTGATTTGTTCGGACGTTACAGGTAAAACGTTTCTTCGGCAATCATGGATGATGAATTCACACTCGCGGAAACGGCGGCGCAATTTGTATTGCAGCGCGCCCCGTTGCGTCCAAAAATTGGCCTGGTCTTAGGTTCCGGCCTCGGCGGCTTCGCCGATTCTCTCACCGACGCGACTCGCATTCCGTTCGCCGAGATCCCTGCCTTCCCGCGCTCGACCGCGATTGGCCACGCCGGACAGATGGTGATCGGCAAAGCAGGCGCCGTCCCCGTCGCAGTGATGCAAGGACGCGTGCATCTTTATGAAGGTTACTCGGCGCAGCAAGTCGCTTTCCCCATCCGCGTCTTCGGCCGCATGGGAATTCGCGCGGTTATCCTGACCAACGCGGCGGGGGGGATCAATCTGAATTACCAGCAGGGCGCGCTGGTGCTGATCCGCGACCACATCAACCTGCAGGGAGCAAATCCCTTGGTCGGTCCGAACGATGACCGCCTCGGCGTCCGCTTCCCCGACATGACGCGCGCCTACGCCAAATCGTATCGCGAGCTGGCCCGAGAAGAAGCCGCTAAGCTGGGCATGACGCTCCATGAAGGGGTTTACGCGGCACTGCTCGGGCCCAGTTACGAGACGCCCGCCGAAATCAAATATCTGCGAGCCATCGGCGCGGATCTGGTCGGAATGTCGACGGCGTTCGAGGTGATCGCCGCGCGTCACATGGGAATCAAAGTGCTCGCCATCTCCTGCGTCACCAACATGGCGGCCGGAATCGTCGATCAGCCGCTCTCGCATCGGGAAGTCATGGAAACCGGCGAGCGCGTCAAGACCAGCTTCGAGGCACTGCTGCGCGCCGTGCTGCCGCGCATACAAGACGACAAAGGCATCGCAGAATAAATTAAATGCTGTCATCCCGAGCAAAGCGAGGGACCTTGGTGTTTGCTTGCGCCACGTCATTGTTGGCGCCGTGAGCAAGAACCAAGGTCCCTCGCGTCGCTCGGGATGACAAGGGTTTTAATCCAGCATCACTTCCGCGGAATAAACAATTCCACCGGCGGCTTCACCCCGTACACCGCCGAGAAACTTCCCTGGTTCACCGCCATCGCGAAATGCCCGCGCGAGTCGATATACAGCAAAGGCTGCCCCAGCGCCACATCGCTGAACGTCCGCACGAACTTGATCTTCAACTCTTTCTCCCCGACCTTCACCGGAACTTCCTGGCCGCGCTGGTAGCCAAGCTTCAGAAAATCCTCAGCGTCCAGGTTCGTCACCAGATTGCCGAACGGACCGTCGGTCGCAATCACCTCCGCCGTAATCCCGTGCTCGTCAAGCCGCGCCGCCTTCAATTCCAGCCGCACCAGCTTTGCAACCGGCATCTCCGGACCCACCTTCGTCCAATCGTCGCCCCGCGCCACATGCGCTCCCGCCGGAGAAAAAATGTCGCGCCCGTGAAATGTCGACGATAGCTTGGTGCCGATCATCCAATCCGTATTTGTGATCTCGTGTACGCTCTCGATGCCGTCGCGCTGCTCCACCAGCGTGAGCAGTCCGTTGTCCGGCAATACAAAATACTGCCCGCGTTTCGACTTGGCGACGATCGCCTTGCGCGTGCTGCCCACCGTCGGATCGATCACCACCACGAAAACCGTTCCCGCCGGAAAGTAAGGCGTGGCGCCGTAAAGAAAACGCGCGCCATCGAGAATGGAAAACGGCGTCACCTGATGCGTCAGATCGACGATGCGCACCTCCGGCATAATCGAATACATCACGCCCCGGCAAATGGCCACCGAGTCATCCACCACGCCGAAGTCGGTCATGAAGACGATGGTCTGCGGATACCTCACGCCTTGCGCGCTCACAAGCGTCGAGAATGCAAGCGTCAGCGCCAGCAGCACGGCAAGCCCGTGGCTCGTATAGGTCGCAAAAAACTTTGCCCCGTGATGCGGCTTTGAAAGGGCGCGACTTCCAGTCGCGCCGTAAAGGCCGAAAAACGTCAACAGCGGCTTCAGCCGCATAACCATCCTCCTGTTTCACCTGCAAATCTTTGGCCTGCCAGAATACTCGGGACTGTCGCACCATCGCAAATCCCCGCGCTCCGTCCCTCCGATCTATAATGTTCTGTTCTGTCCACGCCCGACCGCAAGGAGGTCTTCATGTCCGCAGTCATCCCCGAGAAATACCGCGATCTGTTCCAGAAGCGCGCATTCGCCAGCCTGGGCACGCTCATGCCCGACGGCCGCCCGCAGGTCACACCCGTCTGGTGCGACTTCGACGGCGAGCACGTCATCTTCAATTCCGCCAAAGGACGCCAGAAAGACCGCAACGTGCGCCGCGATCCCCGCGTCTCTCTGGCTGTGGTCGATCCCGAGAACCCCTACCGCTATCTCGAAATCCGCGGCCGCGTCGTCGAGATCACCGAAGATGGCGCCAGCGCGCACATCGACAAGATGGCCAAGAAATATCTCGGCGTCGATAAATATCCCTATGGCCAGCCCGGCGAAGTCCGCGTCCTCTACAAAATAAAACCCGAGCACACCACCGTAATGGGCTAGGTCGCCGCAAGCAAGTTTTGAACCGGACCGGGCAAATCAGGATTCGTGTCAGGCAAATCAGGATTCGTATCAGGGCACGCCTTCAGGCGTGCCGAAAGAGCAGTATTTTTCGGTGCGCCTTTAGGCGCTGGCATTCGCAACCGCGTTAGGGGTCGCTCATTCGCACCTACAACCTCTGCTTCCTCGGCTTCGGCAATGTCAACCGCACCCTCGTGCAACTCCTGCGCGACCGCGAACAAGAACTGCGCGAGCGCCACGGAATTTCTTTCCGCATCACCGGAGTCGCAACCCTCCGCCTGGGATGGATTGCCGACCCCAACGGCCTGGATCCGGAAGCATGTGTGGATCGGACACTCTTGTCCGATAAACGCAGGGCATCTGATCAAGAGCCGACAACCATCCGCACCTGGCTTCAATCCGCCCAAGCTGACATCCTCTTCGAAGCCACGTCCCTCAACGTCCAAACCGGACAGCCCGCCGTCGATCACATCCGCGCCGCGCTCGAGCACGGAGCCCACGCCATCACCGCCAACAAAGGCCCAATCGTCCACGCCTACCGCGAACTCCGCGATCTGGCCGCCGCGCAAGGCAAGCGCTTCCTCTTCGAATCTACCGTGATGGATGGAGTTCCCATCTTCTCCTTATTCGATCAACTCCCCGCGATTCATCTGCAAGGATTTCACGGCATCCTGAATTCCACGACGAACGTGATCTTGAGCGAGATGGAAAACGGTCTCAGCTTTGACGAGTCCCTGAAGAAAGCACAAGCCCTCGGCATCGCCGAAACCGACGCCACCCACGACATCGGCGGCTGGGACGCCGCTGTAAAAACCGCCGCGCTGATTACCGTTCTGATGGATGTTCCCGTGAAGCTGGAAGAAATCCAGCGCGAAGGAATTCGCGGCCTGAGCGGGGAAGCCGTGCGTGCGGCTAGAAAAGAAGGCCGGCCATACAAACTGATCTGCCGCGCCAAGAAATCAGAGAGCGGAATCACAGCCACCGTCCGCCCCGAACAAATCCCGCTGACTGATCCGATGGCGCAAATCGCCGGCACGTCGTCCTACATCTATTTCGAAACCGATATCTTCCCCGGCCTCGCCATCACCGAAGAAAATCCCGGCCTGTACGCCACCGCCTACGGCATGCTCGCGGATTTGGTGAGAGCAGTGACGCGGTAAATCTAAGCAAAGGCGTCATCCTGAACGGAGCCGTTCTTCAGGCGAAGTGAAGGATCTCGTGCACCCATCGATGTCCCGCGTCCTCCGGACGCACTTTTCTGGCTCGGTTACGCCGCGGGTCACGACGCGTAATATGATGAATATTCACCATGCCGACCACTGAAACCTTTGCTCCCGCCGCCCTCGACATCCACTACATCCGCGCCCAGTTCCCCGCACTCGCCCAAACCGTCAACGGACACCCCGCTGCATTCCTCGACGGCCCCGGCGGAACGCAAGTTCCGCAGCGCGTGATCGACGCCATCTCCAACTACCTGCGCCGCGACAACGCCAACACCGGCGGCGCCTACGCCACCAGCCGCAACACCGACGCCATGATCGCCGAAGCTCGCGTGGCCATGGCCGATTTTCTGAACTGCGCCGCCGACGAAATCGTCTTCGGTCCCAACATGACCACGCTGACCTACATGATGTCGCGCGCCATTGGCCGCGACTTCGGCCCCGGCGACGAAATCCTGGTCACGCGCCTCGATCACGACGCCAACGTCTCCCCCTGGCTCGCCCTCGAAGAAAAAGGCGTAACCATTCGTTGGGCAGAAATCCACCCCGGAGACTGCACTCTCGACGTCGAAGATCTCGCGGCGAAGCTCAATTCCAAAACCAAGCTCGTCGCGATCGGCTACGCCTCGAACGCCGTCGGCACCATCAATCCCGTCAAAGAAATCGTTCGTATCGCCCACGCCGCCGGCGCCCTCGCCTACGTCGACGCCGTCCACTACGCCCCGCACGGCCTCATCGACGTTACGGCCCTCGATTGCGATTTTCTCGTCTGCTCCACCTACAAATTCTTCGGCCCGCACATGGGAGTGCTCTTCGGCAAGCGCGAGCACCTGCAGCGCCTGCGTCCCTACAAGGTGCGCCCGCTCACCGACGCCGTTCCCAACCGCTGGGAGTGGGGCACGCTCAATCACGAATGCATCGCCGGCATCACCGCCTGCGTGGACTACATAGCCGATCTCGGCCGCCGAACAAATCCCGAATCCACGACACGCCGTGCCGCGATAGTCGCCGCCTTCGAATCGGTTCATCGCCACGAACACGCGCTGCTGAATCGCCTGATCACCGGCCTTTCCGAAATTCCGCAGCTAAAGATCTACGGGATTACCGATCCCTCCTGCTTGGCCTGGCGTTGTCCCACACTCGCCCTGCGCGTCGTGAATCAGACCGCAGACCAAACTCCACTAGCACTCGCCACAAAACTCGGCGACCGCGGCTTCTTCACCTGGGACGGAAACTACTACGCGCTAAATCTCACCGAGCGCCTCGACGTGGAAAAATCCGGCGGCTTTCTCCGCATCGGCCTCGTGCATTACAACACCATCGAAGAAGTAGACCGCCTGCTGGCCGCGCTGCGAGAGATTGTAGGAGGGTAGACGGGCCGCACACTTAGGGCACGTTGTTCACATTGCCAACTTGCGCAATCTTGCTTGCTGCTCGGCGTTCGGAAATTGCCGGACCCGATAACGAATCGGCATCAAGCCAGGTTCTTGCTCCAACAGACTCCCAACCACCGATACCGCAGCGTCCCATGGAACCACGAAATGATCCTTACCCTCGAGATCCGCGAGGAACGCAATATTCTCGGCCTGGGGTAACAAACTGTCTATGCCGTTCGTCCAGATGCAGGCGCTGTAGGCGGTTCCATCCTCCCGCTCGAAGATCTTGTAGCCGGCCACGAAGATGTCGATCTCCTCCAACTTGTGAATGTCGTTCAGAAGTCCCTGCTGCTGGGAATAGTCGATTGCGTCTCTTTGCCTTTTGATGGGCAGCAACAGGTCCCGCAGAGACTGATCTTCGGGGACATACAGCTTCCAGGTTCCATCCAGCAGCACGTAGAGGTCGGGCGACAGCGGATGCCCTTGTTTGAAGTGACTCTCCGCCCCAGCTTTCAACAGGGCCGTCAGGCCTGCCACATCATTCGTCCCGGTCACCCAGAGTTGGTCGCGGTTGGGTACAAACGCGACTGGATCGCCGTCCACCGAGAGCCGATAGATTACCTCAGTTAGCAGCATGCGCGAGCTATCGTAGGAGTCGGCCCACTCGCCGTGATAGACACCGTTTTGTCCGGCAAACCGATTGGGGTCGGTCTTCTCCCAGAGATTATCCTTGGCGGCCTTGAAAGCTTCTTCAAGACTGACACCCCACTTCTCAAAATGATCGCGATAGATTGAGGTAATGGTGCGTTCAGTGTCGTAGGCGAGTCCAACCACCAATCCTCCGGCAAGAGGCTTGGTCAGCTCGCCCATTCCAGGATCAACTGTCACCATATCTCCCCCACCGAGCGGGAGTGCACAGGGAGCAGCGCCCCTGCCGTTCTTGCGGTTCATGAGACTCTCTATGCTGAACGACGCGGCACCTCGAAGAACGGGCATCAGGCTGGGTTTCACCATCGCGAAGTCGGAGGGAATTACAGAAAGCGCTGGAATGGAAGCGGCCGCTGCAACGAATTCTGAGATCACAGTCTCTCGCAGGCTGCGCTTGACCCTGCAGTAGTTTGCGTAAACGCTGCCGAGAAAAATCGTCGATCCGCCGCCCAGTTTGAGCGAGAAATCGCCTTCCGCCGGCTCAACCTGCTCGATTCCAGCCTCGCGAAAGGCCCGGATGATTTTCTGGGCGAACTCGGCGCGGCTGGGCTGACGCGAGAGAACTTTATCCAGCAAGCTCATGACGTTCTCAAAGCGGCTCGATCAAGACTTAAGGAAGAATTTCCTTCCGCGCCGGTCAGGGCAAGCCGCAGCGCAACCGCAAAGGCCGCGCGTTCGAATGGAAGAAGCTTGGCGAGCGCCTACGGCCAGCGCTTCGCGCTATCGTCCCAACCGGCTGCGCGCACCGGCTGCGCTCCCGCCACCACCGGCGGCGACGGTATGCGCATGGGCTGCTGCGGTCCGTTCACCGCAGTGGGCAGCGCCGGCTTCACCATGTCGGAGTTCATTTCCTTTTCTTCGGAGAGCAACGGAGCCACCAGCCGCAGCGCTTCCACTTCTTTCTCCAGACGCGTCAGCTCTATTTCCTTCTGCCTCAGAACTTCATAAACATTTTTCATAACCTGGGCACCTGCGAGTCGTTAGGTTGTCAAGCTTTTCTCGAACTTTAGCAGACTTACCCGTGTTGTCAAGCGATTAAGCCTAAGGTGCTGCGATTCGAGGAACACGCCCGATTCTAATTGTCATTGCCATCGCAACCCTCATGCCGCAGGATTTGCCAGATCCCTTGCCCAGCGCGCCTTTCACCAGATATTCACAGCCGCGAAACCGCTTTGAGAATGCGCACCCTCTCACCAGCTTGCATTGGGAATCGCGAAAACCAGCACCCCGCCTGCCTTCTGCGAGAAATTGTTCCTCCACCTGCACAAAATCCGGTCACCCGCCTGTGGACGCCCTGCACTCGATTGAAAATAAATCAGATAAAGTCGCACAGTTTTCATTGACTCCTGAAATAGAAGGAGTACAAACAGAATCGTTCTTTGACAGTTTCTTAAGTTTTTCCGGTTGGTGCGGCGTCCGGGGCTCAAGCTCAGTCACCCTCAACATTGCAAAATGAAGAGGGAAGGTCAGCAAGGGTCTATAGCAAAGCGCTGGTCGAGGAGAACGGGAAGCCCAGTCGAAGGCAGGATAGAGTTCCGAGGCGTTGAGTAGGTTTGTCCGGTTGGCGGTAAGCCCGGAGCCCGAGCAAAGATCGCATGCAGCGCGCCCGCAAGGGAAGCAGCACAGCAGGTCAAGCAAGGGTCTAACGCGAGCTACTGGCTGAGACGAATGGACCCAACACCACCTCGGAACTCTCTATTTTTTTGAGCACTTCTTTTTTGAGCACTTCTGCCCACTTCCCCCTGCTAATCCACATGCTCCCCTTCCGCCATAAAGCTCTGCTCCGACGGTGGCAGTCGATCCCCAGGCCGCGCCCAGAACACGTACAATGTCGGCCATAGTATCACGCTCACCAGTAATTCCACGATCAACCCGCCCACAATCACAATCGCAAACGGACGCTGCGAATCTGACCCAATATCGTGCGACATCGCCGCCGGCAGCAGCCCGAGCGTCGCCACGATCATCGTCATCATAATGGGACGCAGCCGCAGCGCCGCGCCTTCCTTTGCCGCCTCGCGCACCGGCAGCCCGCGCGTGCGCAGCTGGTTGATGTATTCCACCATGATCACGCCAATTTCCACCGACACTCCGATCAGCGCCAGAAATCCCAGCCCGGACGACACGCTGAAATGCGTCCCCGTCAGCAACAGGCTGAGAAATCCACCCAGCGGCGAAAGCGCGACCACCGCCAGGATCAGGAATACCCACTTCCACGATCCAAACGCCGAATAGAGGATGAACGCCATCAGCAGCAGCGTAATCGGCACAATGAACGCCAGCCGGCGGTTGGCGCGCTGCTGGCTTTCATATTCTCCGGTCCAGTCGAGGTGATAGCCTTCGGGAAACTGCACCTTCTGCCCTACTTCTTCAATCGCCTGCCGCACCGTGCTGCCCAGGTCGCGCCCGCGCACGCTGTACTTGATGGCGATGTATCTCGAATTGCCTTCGCGGTAAATCGTGGACGCGCCGTCATCCAGCGTGATATGGCTCACCTGGCTCAGCGCCACCCGCTCGCCCGACGGCGCAAGAATGCGGATGTTGCCAATGTCCTCGACGGTCCTGCGGAACTGCGGCTGGTAGCGCACGGTCAAGTCATAACGCTGCTCGCCGATCAGAATCTGGCTCACAGCCTTCCCGCCCACCGCGCCTTCCACCGCATCCTGAATATCGCTCACGTTGATGCCGAAACGATCCGCGGCCGCGCGATCCACCACCAGATTCACATTCGGCTGCCCCCGCACCTGGAACGTGCCCAGGTCGGCTACGCCAGGAATCTGGCTCATCACGTTCTGCATCTCCTCCGCTTTTTGTTCCAGCGTCTTCAAGTCGCGCCCGAACAGTTTCACCGCCAACTCGCCCTTCACGCCGCTGACCGCTTCCTCCACGTTGTCAGAAATCGGCTGCGAAAAATTCCAGTCCACGCCGGGAAACTTGCTCAGCGCCGCATCCATCGCCGCAATCAGTTCATCCTTCTTGTGATATTCCTTCCTCCACTCTTCCCGCGGCCGCAAATCGACGAAGAACTCCGTGTTGTAAAAACCACTGGCGTCACTCCCGTCATCGGGACGCCCCACCTGGCTCACCACCTGCGTCACTTCCGGAAACGCCGCCAGCACCAGCCGCGCCTTGTCCGCCAGATCAATGCCCGCCGTCGGTCCCGTGCTAGGTGCCAGCGTCCCACGCACCCAGACCGCGCCTTCATCGAGATGCGGCAAAAATTCCGACCCGATGATTCCGCTGAAAACCAGACCCAGCATCGCCGCCATAGCCAGCAGCCCCATCCCGAGAGTCAGCTTGATGTGGTCGAAGCACCAGTCCAGCGACCGCCCGTAGCTGCGATTCAGCCACTCCAGCACCGGGTTCCGCCACTCCTTCATTTCGCTGCTGAACAGCATGCTGCACAGCACCGGCGCGATGAACAGAGCGAACACCAGCGCCCCCAGCAGCGCAAACGCAACCGTCCACGCCATGGGACTGAACAATCGTCCCTCTACTCTTTGCAAAGTAAAAATCGGCAGGTAGGAAACGATGATGATAATGCGCGCGAAAAACACCGGCTTCTGCACCTCGTGCGCCGCCTGCGCAATAATCTCCATGAACGACTTCTTCCGGTCGCCGAATGCAGTGTGGCGCAGAATGTTCTCTACCATCACCACCGACCCATCCACCACCATGCCGAAGTCGAGCGCGCCCAGCGAAAGCAGGTTCGCCGGAATCTGCCGCAGATCCAGCAGAATCGCCGCAAACAGAAGCGAGAAGGGAATCGTGATCGCGACAATCAAAGCGCTGCGCACGTTCCCCAGGAACAAAAACAAAATCAGCGTGACCAGCAACACTCCGTCCGTCAGATTTCGCAGTACCGTGTGCGTGGTGTGCTTCATCAATTCACTACGGTCCAGATGCGGAACAAGCTTCACTCCCACGGGCAACAGTCCGCGGTGCCCGTTCGTTCCGTTCAACTCATCGATCTTGTTATGCAACGCGGCCAGTGTGGTTTCCGCTACCGCCCCCTTGCGCAATAGCACAATGCCTTCCACCACGTCATCTGAATCGATGATCGTTCCATCCTCTTTATGGATGGCCTTGCCCAATTGTCCCAGCCGCACTTTCGGCGCCTGCACCACCTGCCCCAAGTCCCGCACCCGTACTGGAGTTCCGCCCTGCACCTTCACCACCGTCGCGGCAATATCGTCGGTGGTCTCCATCAATCCCACAGCGCGTACATTCAGCGCCTGTTCGCCGCGCTCGATAAATCCGCCGCCGGCATTGATGTTGTTCGCCGCCAGCGCCGTCTCCACCTGCGCCAGCGATAGCCCGTACGACACCAGCTTCCCCGGATCGACCTGCACCTGATATTCACGCGTCGGCCCGCCAAATGGATTCACATCCACGATGTTCGGCACCGACTTCAACTGGTTCACCACAAACCAGTCATTCAGCGTCTTCAACTCCATCACGTCGTATTTCGGATTCGTGCTGGTCAACGTGTAGAACATGATCTGCCCGGTCGGACTGTAGTCCGGCCCAATCCCCGGGTTCACTCCCGGCGGCAGCGTCACCTGCTGCAGCCGGTCGAGCACTTCCTGCCGCGCGTTGAACGTCGTGATGTCATCGTCGTAGATGATCGTGATCATCGACAGCCCCGACAGCGACACCGACCGCAGATGGGTCAGATGCGCCACGCCGTTCAACTCCACTTCGAGCGGGACTGTGATCTGCTGCTCCACTTCCTCTGCCGCATGTCCTGGCCATTGCGTGATGATCTGCGCGTAGGTGTCGGCCACGTCGGGATAGGCTTCAATAGGCAGGTTGTGAAACGAAATGATTCCCCACACGAACAGCACCAGCGCTCCGCCCAGAACCATCAGGCGGTTGCGCAGCGCGAAATCTATCATCACGCGGATCATCTATTTCTTCTCCGCCACTTCGGTCGAAAACTCCAGCGCGTTCGCCACCACTTCATCGCCCGCCTTCACGCCCTCGCGAATCTCCTGCATACCATCCGGAGCCAACCCATCCCCTTGCACGGCCACCCGCCGAAAATTGTTTCTGCCGTCCTTGCGGAAGACCCAGTCTCGATCGTGCAAACGCATGATCGCGGTTGCGGGAACCACTATGCGATCCGTGGTCTTGCGGGAGCGGAACTTCGCCACCGCAAACATCCCCGGACGCAGTGCACCCTCTGGATTCGCCAGCACAATCCTCACCTTTGCCGACCGCGTCGTTGGATCAAGCACCCGCGAAATGTCCGCTACCGTTCCGCGAAACGCGCGCTCCCCAAAGGCATTCAGCCGGATTTCTGCCGCATCGCCCACATGCACGTCGCCCAGATCGTTCTCAAATACGTCGCACACCACCCACACCTCGCTAAGATCGGCGATGGTAAACAGATTCGGCGTATTGTCCAGGCTCTTCACGCCTTCAAATCCCGCGACGTTCTGCTCCACAATCGTTCCCGCCACCGGAGCGCGCAAATCGATCAGCGGACTCGGATGCGCCGGGTCCGCGCCCAACACCCGCACGTGCTGTTCCGCAGTCGACACATCCACCTTGGCCTTGTCCTCCAGATCCTGCGCCGTCTCCAGATCCTTCGCGGCAACCGCACCCTTGTCGTAGAGCATCTGCGCGCGATCCAGCGCCTTGCGCGACAGCACTTCATCCGTCACCGCCTTCTGATAGTCCGCCATCGCCGCCGCCAGGTCCGGACTCGAAATCACCAGCAGCGTCTGCCCTTTCTTTACCGAGTCTCCCAGCTTCACCTTCAGATCGATCACCCGCCCTCCGCCGAGCGAGGTCACATGGATCGTCCGGTTCACATCCGGAGTCACCGTCCCGTTCGCCGTCAGCTCGGTCGGCAGCGCCCGCGTTTCCGCCTTCGCCGTCCTAAACAATTGCGGATCCTCCACCGAAAACACATCGGGATCGACCGTCACCGGAGCCTTGCTCACCGCCGCCGGCGTCTCCTTCGAACAACCCGCCGCAGCCATCAGGGCCGCGAAAACAAGCAACCCAGCAAATCTCGAAGTGATCGCGAACAATCCAAGCCTTGTCGTCCCGAGCGAAGCGAGGGAACATGGTTTCGCCGGCACAACCGACGCAGCCCTCTTCACTCCACTGCCTGCACAACCGTGGAAGAGCGGCGCTTCAGCGCCGCGTAAGGCACCCACACTCGACCGGGGCTTCAGCCCCTGTGGTCGTATTCTGCGTTCACCGTCCATCTTCATTGCATAACCTCGCGCCCCACCGCCAGATTCAACTGTGCCGCCGCCGTCAAATACGATCCCACCAGGTTCACGTAACTCAATTCCACCGTGCGGTACTCACTCTCCGCATTTATAAAGTCCAGCAGCGACGCTCCTCCATGCCGGTAGGAAAAGAAAATCGTGTCCCGCACCCGCACCGCCTGCGCCAGATATTTCTGTTTATAAGGCCGCAGCAGAATCAGATTGCTGTTCAATGTGGCGTAGGCCGAATCCACGTCGCTGAACACCTGCGCCTGCGCCGCATCCCGCAGCCTTTCATTGCGCGTGATGTCGATCTTCGTGCGCAGCTTCTCTCCCTGATTCCGGTCAAAGATCCGCAGCGGAAAATTCACTCCCACCCCGATATACGCATCGATCGGAGGATTCCTGCCCACGTCGAAGCTGATCGTCGGATCCGTCGATCCGTTCGCTTCCGCCAGTTTGTAGTCGGTCTGCGCCTTATCCACTGCCTGCACCGCCGCCTTCAGATCCGGCCGCGTATCCAACGCGGTTTGCCGGTAAGAATCCAAAGCTTCGATCTGATCGTTGAAGTCAAACACGCCCGCCACATCGAACTGCTCCACCGGAGTGCGGTCGTTGAGCAGCGTGAGCAGGTCGATCTTCGCCGTCCGCAAATTCACGTCCGCCGTTTGCAAATCCGATTCGTACTGCACCCGCTGCAACTCCAGCCGGTCCAGATCGATCTGCGCAATGTCCCCCGCCTCGAACCGGTCCCGGCTGATTTTCAATACGTGGTCGTAGTAATCCAGATTGTTCTTAGCCACGCGCAGCACTTCTTTGGCCTGCAGTATCTGCACAAACGCTCCCCGCAAATTGAACAGAAGATTTCTGTTCAGGTCGTCCTGTTGCGAGATGCCGATCGCCGTTGCCTTCTTCGCGCTCTCCGTCCGCAACTCGCGCTTGTGCGCCCGCTCATGCAGATAGCTCACCGTCGCCGAGGGCAGCCAGTAAGCAAACGGCCCATGCGGGGGCCCGCCCGGAAACGGATCGATCTGGTCCGCCAGCAGCCCCAGATTCGGATTCGGCCGGAAATGCGCCGTAATCTCCTGCGCCTCCAACTCGCTGATATTCAATTTCCCCGCCAGCAGCGTGGGATTATTCAGCTCCAACCGGTCTTTCACCTGCTCCCAGGTCCAAACGTGGGAAGTCCAGGCCTGCGGCGGCGCCGTCGTCGTCGGCGCAGTCTGCGGCGCCACCTGCGCCGCGGCCAGGCCCGCAACAACCGCCAGAAGTAAGAACCACCAAAATGTTCGAAGCATCGAGACTCCCTACAATCACCGCAGCCTGCCCCTCACCTCAAAACTCTCCGGTAGAGACGTTGCTTGCCATGTCTTGCCGCCATTTACTGCCCTCTGCGGCCAATGTTCGATTCGTATCAGGGCATCGCGCGATTCGTATCAGGGCATCGCTTCAGCGATGCCGCATGAGCCGAAATCAAGAACGCCTTTAGGCGCTGCGTGCTGGACTTGAGCCGACTCAAAGTGGCTTCAACACTATCGCTGGTGCAAACCGCACCTTTTAAAGAGTATCCCCGCCGTAACGATTTCCTAAAGATGAGGAACGCCCGCTGCGGATTTCCTACTGCCTCCGACCAGCGATTCAGCAAAACGGCCACTCTGTAAGGATGATTCGGCGAACTACCCGAGGAGGGAACTAGGCGGCGCCCGCCCGCCATGCCAATCGCAGGGCCCAGTCAGCGGAGCCAAACATGCAACCGAAACTTCCAGCCGCCCAGCTTCCGGAGCAGCCAGCCACACCGCGCTCGCCACCACCGCCGGTGCCCCTTGCAGCCGGTTTACCCAGGCCGAATTCTTATCGCTTCCCGCCTGCCGCACCGAGCGCTTGCTGCTGGCCGACTCTTCCATCTCAGCCCGCATCGCATGCAAATCGTCCGACGCCGAGATCACCGGAAACAGCAGAACCAGCGCACATCCCAGCGCCAGCAA